>OHNE01000487.1_pt1 | contig 18242 bp, 14 predicted proteins | sample 1569581 | NCBI WGS metagenome assembly OHNE01 (sample SAMEA3879509, study PRJEB24766) | human gut metagenome | biome: human-associated habitat; feature: feces | place: USA | collected 1985/1987 | reverse complement strand
CACCATCCTGCTTTTCGCCGTGCTGCTGGTGCTCTGGGCCGTGGTGTCCAAGGTGGTGGGGTGCGGACTGGGCGCCAAGCTGTGCCGCTACTCCAACCAGGACGCCCTGCGCATCGGCGTGGGCATGATCTCCCGCGGCGAGGTGGCCCTGATCGTGGCCAACAACGGCATTGCCGCCGGACTGATGAAGGAGGAGTTCTTCGGCCCGGTGGTGCTGATGGTCATCGCCACCTGCTCAAGCTGGTCTACCGCGGCAAAGAGCACGACTACAGCGATCTGCAGGAGAGCGAGCTGGTCAACGCCTACGAGGACGCCGCCGCCTTCGACCTGGCCTCCCAGGCTCTGCTGGAGGATCACGAGAACCTGAAGCAATCCGCCAGGAAAAAATAACCGTTTAACGGCGCGGGCGCTGCCCGCGCCGCTCTTTTTTTCCACCCAGGAGCATAGCCTTGTGGAACAGGAGGCGAGGTATATGCGCAGCAATCACCCGAGACACGTTGAAATCCGCCTGGCCGTCCCGGCCGACGCCGCCGCCCGGCGGGAGGCCCTGGAGGCCACGGAGATCCACTCCGTCCTGGGCCTCACCACCTCTGAGCACCCCCTGCTGGTGCGGCGGCCCTTCCGCTCCCCCCACCACACGGTGTCCGCCATGGGCATGGCCGGAGGCGGCTCCAGTCCCCGGCCGGGAGAGATCTCCCTGGCCCACAACGGGGTGCTCTTTCTGGACGAGCTGCCCGAGTTCTCCAAGGAGGCCCTGGAGACCCTGCGCCAGCCTCTGGAGGACGGGCGGGTGCAGATCAGCCGGGTGTCGGGCACGGCGGTGTTCCCCGCCCGCTTCATGCTGGTGTGCGCCATGAATCCCTGCAAGTGCGGCTGGTACGGCTATTCGGACCGCTGCCGCTGCTCGCCCCAGGCGGTGGAGAAGTACCTCAGCCGCCTGTCCGGGCCCCTGCTGGACCGCATCGACCTGTGCGTGGAGATGGATCCCATCGCCTTTGACGAGCTGCACACCGCTGCCCCCTCCGAGAGCAGCGCCGAGCTGCGCAAACAGGTGCTGGCTGCCCGCGCCATTCAGGCCAAACGCTACGCTGCGCCGGGCTTTAAGGGAGTGCACTGCAACGCCCAGCTGAACGCCGGACAGGTGCGGCGCATCTGCCGCATGACCCCCGGTGCCGAGCAGCTGCTGCGCAGCTCCTACGATGCACTGGGACTTTCTGCCCGGGCGCATGACCGCATTTTGCGGGTCGCCCGCACCGTGGCCGACCTTGCGGGCAAGACCCTGCTGGACGAGGACTCTCTGCTGGAAGCGCTGCAATACCGGGCACAGGAGAAATTGGACGGATAAGGCAGTCTGCACTCTAAAAATACAACGGAAAGAGGACGGAACACATGAAGCGCGCATACACAAACGGTATTCTTCTGGACGGTACCGAGCAGATGGAACCGGTACAGGGCAAGGTGCTGCTGACCGAGAACGATAAGATCACCGCCATTGCAGATGCGAGTGTAAGCCTTGACGGCTACGAGGTCATCGACCTGCACGGCGGGTATCTGTGCCCGGGACTCATCAACCTGCACGTCCATCTGGCGGGCAACGGCAAACCCAGCGCAAAGCCCCGGGACAATGCGGCGCTGGTACGCAAGATCCTGAGCAACAGGCTGACCCGCGCCATCGCATACCGGCTGGTGTGCAGTTATGCCAAGCTGGAACTGCTGGGCGGCGTGACCACCGTGCGCACCGTGGGCGGCATTGCGGACTTTGACACCCGCTGCCGGGACGACAGCGCCGCCGGGAAGGTGCTGGCACCCCGGATTCTGGCCGCAAACGAGGGCATCTCGGTGCCCGGCGGGCACATGGCAGGCTCGGTGGCGGTGGCGGCACACAACAACGCCGAAGCGCTGGCACAGCTGAAAAAGGCCAGTGAACAGAAGGTAGACCTTGTCAAACTGATGATCACCGGCGGCGTGCTGGACGCCACCGAAAAGGGCACCCCCGGCGAGATGAAGATGCCGCCGGAGATGATCAAAGCCGTCTGCGATGCAGCCCACAAGCTGGGCTACACTGTTGCCGCCCACACCGAATCCCCTGCGGGCGTAAAGGCTGCGCTGGAAAACGGCGTGGACTCCATTGAGCACGGCGCAAAAATGGACGAGGAGACGGTTCGTCTGTACAAGGAGCGGGGCGCATTTCTGTGCACGACCATCTCCCCCGCACTGCCCTATGCGCTGTTTGACACCGCCGTTTCGGGCGCATCGGAAAAAGACCAGTACAACGGAAAGATCGTCTTTGACGGCGTGATCGAAAGTGCAAAAACCGCGCTGGCAAACGGCATCCCGGTGGGCTTGGGCAACGATGTAGGCTGCCCCTACATTACCCAGTACGATTTCTGGCGGGAGTTGTGCTACTTCCACAAATACTGCGGTGTGAGCAACCGTTTTGCCCTCTACACGGCCACCCTGCGCAACGCGCAGCTGGCGGGCATCGGCGATGTGACCGGCTCTATCGCGTCCGGCAAAAGCGCAGACTTTATCGTAACGCGTGGAAACCCGCTGGAGGACCTGCGTGCTTTGCAGCATCTGGAGTTGGTGGTCTGCCGCGGCCGTGCCGTGAAAAAGCCCTCCCCCAAGCGCAGAAAAGAAGTGGACGCCCTGCTGGACCCATATCTTGTGTAAGCAGCCTGTCCAACATATAAAAACGCGAGTGGCCAGAACGGTCGCTCGCGTTTTTGTTTGCTATCGGTGGTTGCATTTTCTCTTTTCCGGTGCCGCCCGGTGTGGTATACTGGAAACGTAGAGGCAAAAATGGAAAGGAGCAAAGTACAAATGAACATTCGTAAAGCCGAAGAAAAAGACATTCCCAGACTGCTTGCACTGCTGGGACAGGTTCTGCAGATCCACGCAGAGATACGCCCAGATATTTTTATCCCCGGCACCACAAAATACACTGTCTGCGAGTTAGCAGAGCTTTTGAAGCAGGAGGACAAGCCCATCTACGTTGCCGTGAACGAGGAGGATGTGTGCATGGGCTATGCCTTCTGTCAGCTGAAGAAGCAGCCTTTTTCCACCAATATGGTGCCCTTCAAGTCACTGTTCATTGATGACCTTTGCGTTGATAAGCAGGCGCGCGGACAGCACATCGGGGAAAGCCTGTTTGAATATGTAAAGCAGCAGGCAAAAGCGCTGGGTTGCTACGAGGTGACCCTGAACGTCTGGGCGGGGAACACTTCGGCAGAGCACTTTTATGAAAAAATGGGCATGAAAACCAAGGAACGGCAGATGGAGTATATTCTGTAACTCGGCTTCCTGGTTTCAGGACAAATAATGCATTCTATATCCACCGGCGGGCAGCTACAAAACGGCTGCCCGCTTTTTATCGCAATATAAAATCGCCGCATTGTGGTCAAAGCCAAAGGAATTTTTCTCATTTTTCAGTAGATTCTTCCAGATTCTTTCGGTACTGTGCCGGACTGACACCATACTCTTTCTTGAATACCCGGCTAAAATAGAGTGGGTTATCATACCCTACGATCTCTGCAATTTCTCCAATATTGTATTCGGTGTTCTCCAATAAGCTTTGTGCATTTACCATCCGAAGGGACAGGATGTATTGTGCAGGGCTTATTTTCATGTACAGCTTAAAATTACGGATAAACCAGTTCGTACTGATATGCAGCGATTCTGCGTAATCGTCCACACTGACCTTTGTATTATAATTCTCGTTAAAGTAGGCAGCGGCGGCTTCGATTTCTTCGGGGATGCTTGTAGTTGTTTTCTCGCTTTCCTGCTGTTGCCTGCTTACTAAAAGCAGAATGATGTTGAAGAGAGAAGCAATATAGTCTTCATAGCCATATTCACATTGTTGCAGTTCCCGGATGATCTTTCGGAACAGCATTTTGTAATCCGGCAGTGTGCCGCTGTAAAAAACGTGCTTGTCCAATGGTATTCCGTGATAGTTCAGGATGTTTTTGACATCATATCCTGTAAAATGAATCCAGAACACCTCTGGGTGATCTTCTACAAAGTAGACATACTTCTGGACTTCTTTCGGCTGGTAAAGCACCATGTGTCCAGAAGTCACCACTTCCTCAACACCATCGAACCAGAAGTGTGCTTTACCAGATGCCACATAGAGGATTTAATAGTCTCTGCGACCCTTTGCCCAAAAAGTAGGTAGCTTAGGGCGTTTTTTCAAGCGATAAGTGCCGCAGCTGCCTACGACCAGCGGCTTTGAGTAATCTTTGAAATCCAAACGGGAGTTGTTCAAATATCCTGAGTTAAAATACATCCCTGCGTCCTCCTCATCTTCAGAGATTTTACAGTGATTTGAGAAATGTTCTATCAAAAAATTACAAACTCTTTGATTTTGTGCATATTTTGTTCCATCTTGTCTATATCTTTTCGTTCCATTAGATTCTATAATATTTTCAGACGAAACGCAAGAGATTTGGGTAACTTGCGTAATGAGAATTCCAGTCTGAAGTGCGCAGCAGATTGGTCACGCCCACACAAAACAAGCAAGATGGGAGAAAGCACAATGACTGAGAAACGTTATCTAAAGTGGTATAATAAAGTCGGCTATGGTTCAGGCGATATTGCAGGCAACGTGGTGTATTCATTCCTGTCCTCCTTCGTCATGATCTATCTGACCAACACCGTTGGCCTGAACCCCGGTATTGTCGGCACTCTGATTGCAGTTTCCAAACTGCTGGACGGTGTGACGGACATTTTCTTTGGTTCTTTGATTGACAAAACGCATTCTAAGATGGGCAAAGCCCGTCCTTGGATGCTGTACGGCTACATTGGCTGTGCCATTACGCTGGTGGCAATTTTCGCCATCCCGACCAATCTGGGACAGTTTGCACAGTACGCATGGTTCCTGATCGCATATACTCTGCTGAACGCTGTATTCTACACTGCCAACAACATTGCTTACTCTGCACTGACTGCTCTCATCACGAAGAACAGTGCCGAACAGGTCGAGATGGGTTCTTGGCGTTTCATGTTCGCCTTTGCCACCAGCCTGCTCATCCAGTCCATCACGCTGGGTGCTGTTACGGCATTGGGCGGTGGTGCTGCCGGTTGGCGCACTGTTGCAATCATCTACGCCATCATCGGTCTGCTTGTCAACACCCTCTCCGTTTTCTCCGTGAAGGAACTGCCGGAAGGCGAATTGGTGGATACCACCGACAAAAAGGAAATCGAGCAGGACGAAAAGTACAGTCTAGTTCAGGCTGCAAAGCTGCTTGCTGGTAACAAATATTATATGATGATTTGCGTCACCTACATTTTGCAGCAGATCTACGGTGCCATGATCAGCATGGGCACCTACTATGCAACCTACATCCTTGGCAACCAGAATCTGTTCGGTGTATTCTCTTGGGCAATCAACATTCCTCTGATCATCGCACTGGTGTTCACCCCGACCTTGGTTGCAAAGTGGAATGGAATGTATAAGCTGAATGTAATGAGCTATACTCTGGCAACGATTTCTCGTGCACTGGTTGCTGTAGCCGGTTACATGGGCAGCGGCAATGTGACCTTGATGCTGCTCTTTACTGCAGTCGCAGCTCTTGGTCAGGGTCCTTGGCAGGGCGATATGAACGCTGCGATTGCTGCTTGCTCTGAATATACTTGGCTGACGAAGCATAAGCGCGTGGATGGCACGATGTACTCCTGCACTTCTCTCGGTGTGAAGCTGGGCGGCGGTCTGGGTACTGCCATCACCGGCTGGCTGCTGGCAGCAAGCCATTTCGATAGTGCACTGGCTGTCCAGCCCGAATCCTGCATCTCGATGCTGAAGATCATGTATCTGGTGATTCCGTTTGCTCTGGATGCCATCATCACCTTCATTCTGTCTCATCTGAAAGTTGAAGAAGCAAATGAAAAACTGCGTGCAGCAGTCTGATAACAAGCCATTATCATTTCTCCTTCATCTGCTGTTCCCCGGAGGAATCCAGCGATTCCTCCGGGGAGGCTGGAGAAATATTATAAAATTATAAAAGGTAAATGAGGAAATACTATGGCTGCATTTGATTTTGCAAAAGTAAAAGACCCCACCTTTTTCAAGGAAAACGTGCTGAATGCTCATGCAAGTTTCCATACTTACGCTTCCCGCGAAGAATATCTGGCAGGAGAATCTTCGCTTGCGCTGAAGCTGGACGGTATCTGGAAATTCGCCTACGCAAAGAACTACACCAGTGCCATCCCCGGCTTTGAAAAGACAGATTACGATTGCAGCGGCTGGGATGACATTCATGTTCCGGCACACATCCAGATGGAGGGCTACGACATTCCCCAGTACGCGAATGTTCAGTATCCGTGGGATGGCCGTGAAGAAGTACAGCCGGGCGAGATCCCGCAGCGGTTCAATCCGGTGGCAAGCTATGTAAAATACTTTGAGCTGCCGGAATCCATGCAGGGCAAGCCCGTCCACATCGAGTTCGAGGGTGTGGAAAGCGGCATGGCTCTTTGGCTGAACGGGTCTTATGTGGGTTACACCGAGGACAGCTTCTCCGCACACGCATTCGATCTGACTCCCTATCTCCAGCCGGGCGTGAACAAACTTGCTGTGCAGGTGTTCAAGTGGACTTCCTCCAGCTGGTGCGAAGATCAGGACTTCTTCCGCTTCTCCGGCATCTTCCGCAGCGTGTGGCTGTACGCCATCCCCACCGTGCATCTGGAAGATGTATCCGTCAAAACGCTGTTCGCCGGGGATGATTTTACTCATTCCACGCTGGAAGTTGCATTGCAGGCGGAGGGTAAGGGCGCAGCCCGTCTGACCCTGCGCCGCAGTGAACAGGAAGTGTTCTCCGAAAAAATCGCACTGAACGGCGGCTCTGCGCTGTTCAGCCATGCGGTGGAGAACCCCCACCTGTGGAGTGCAGAGGACCCGGCTCTGTATGAACTGGAAATCGAGCTGCTGGACGATGCAGGCCATCTGGTAGAGGTGACCGGGCAGAAAGTCGGTTTCCGCAAGTTCGAGCTGAAGAACAATCGGATGCTGCTCAACGGCAAGCGCATCGTGTTCAAGGGTGCCAACCGTCATGAGTTCAGCTCCATTACGGGTCGTGCTGTGGGCGTACACACCCATGAGGAACTGCTTCGGGACATCATCACCATGAAGCAGAACAACATCAATGCCATCCGCACCAGCCATTACCAGAATCAGGATGCACTGTACGACCTGTGCGACGAGTATGGTCTGTATCTGATCGCAGAGAACAATCTGGAATCCCATGGCACATGGGATATTCATCAGGCTGGCATTCGCGGCATCGAGGGCGTTTTGCCCAATGATAAGCCGGAGTGGAAAGCCGTCTTGTTTGACCGCATGAATTCCACTTACCAGCGTGACAAAAACCATCCTGCTGTTCTGATCTGGTCTCTGGGCAACGAATCGTTTGGCGGTGAGACCCTGCTCCAGATGGCAGAGATGGTCCGCTGCTTTGATGACACCCGTCTGGTGCATTACGAAGGTGTGGTCAATGATCCCCGCTTCCTCGAAACCACCGATATCGAGAGCCATATGTACAGCACGGTCAAGGACATTAAAGAGTATCTGGCACAGGGCGATAAGCGGCCTTATATCGAGTGCGAATATTCTCATGCTATGGGCAACTCCAACGGTGCTTTGCACAAGTACACGGAACTTGCCGACCAGAAGGACTGCGGCTATCAGGGCGGCTTCATCTGGGATTACATCGACCAGTCCATCTGGAAAAAAGACCGCTACGGCAAGTGGTTCCAAGCCTACGGCGGCGACTTCGGCGAGCGTCCTACCGACTATAATTTCAGCGGGAACGGCATTGCCTACGGTGGTGACCGTGCTCCTTCTCCCAAGATGCAGGAGGTCAAGTTCTGCTATCAGAACATCGCCGTTTCCATCGACAACTCTGGCTTCGAAGTCTGGAATAAGAACCTGTTCACCTCTACGGATGCTTTCGACTGCGTTGCACTGCTGCATCGTGATGGAAAGTTGTATCAGCAACAGGAACTGACCAATATTGATGTTGCTCCCGAAGAGCGTTCCAGCTTCCCGCTGCCGTTTATGGTTCCTGCGCTCCCCGGTGAATATGCAGTGACCATCAGCTTCCGTTTGAAGGAGGACACCAGCTGGGCAAAGAAAGGTCATGAAGTCGCCTTTGGACAGGGTGTGGTCGCTGTGGTTCGTTCCATTCCCAGCAAGAAGGTCACGCCGTTTACCGTTACGCACGGTACACACAACATCGGCGTCCGGGGTGAGAATTTCGATGTTTTGTTCTCCGATCTGAACGGCGGTCTGACTTCCTACCGCTATGCCGGCAAGGAGATGATTCAGGAGATTCCCCGTCCCAACTTCTGGCGCGCTCCCACCGACAACGACTGCGGCAACAACATGGGCGGCGTTCGCGGTCAGTGGAAGCTGGCAAGCCTGTACGCTACCGCCAAGGGCATCGGCAAGGAGATTCCATCTGTTCATGGCGGCACCATCCTCCAGAACCCCTCCTGCGAGGTGGAAGCCGACAGCGTGGTCGTGACCTATCTCTATAACCTCCAGACCAGCCCCGCAGCAGAGTGCAGCCTGCAGTACCGTGTGTTCGGTGATGGCCGCATCCAGACCACCCTGCACTATGACCCGGTGGAAGGACTTGCAGCAATGCCGGAGTTCGGCGTACTGTTCAAGATCGACGCTGACTACGACACGGTGGAGTGGTACGGAAACGGCCCTGCGGAGACCTACTGGGATCGCCAGCATGGTGCAAAGCTGGGCATTTACCAGAACAAGGTCGCAGACAACATGGCACAGTACCTTGTGCCGCAGGAGTGCGGTGCAAAGACCGCTGTGCGCTGGGCAAAGGTAGTGGACCGCAAGGGTCGCGGGCTGCTGTTTACCGCAGATTCCGCAAAGCCCATGTTCTTCTCTGCGCTGCCCTACACTCCCCATGAAATGGAGAGTGCCAAGCATCCCTACGAGCTGCCCCCGGTGCATTACACGGTGATCCGTGCTATGGGCGAGCAGATGGGCGTCGGCGGTGATGACAGCTGGGGTGCCAATGTCCACCCGGAGTATATTCCTGATGTGACTAAGCCTGTGGAGTTCACCTTTACGTTCCGTGGCATCTGACCCTCGTTATTAAGACACCTTCGCGTTGAGATATGGACATCCCTGCATGAGATTCCTATCAAAAGCGAGGGTGTCTTTTTTTGGTATCACAAAATCTCAATTCCTGACACCACTATTTATAAGTAGGGCTTCACTCTATATAAGCAGTGTTGCTATGTCAAAATAACCGTATTCCGCTTTTGTTTGGAGCATTTCTTTGAATGGTTCTCCAAACTTTCTTTAACGTATTGAAGTATACAAATTTTATCATATGCCACCGGTGGATACTTAAATTTTTTCAGTAAGTGTTTCACCGTCTTACGCATACTCGCACGGGCAGTTTCTTTTTTCTGCAGGTCTATTACGCTCGCATTACTGAATTTCTGCGTTTCCAGCCATCTCCATTGCAGCGTTCGATTGACACAGGTTGCGTTATCGGCAGATACAGCAAACACAACGGGCAGCTCTGGTAACAGAGCTACCCGTTGTGTTCGTTTATGAAAAGGAGAACTTAGATCTCATACCACTTGATCTCGTTGGCGTCCAGATGCAGCGCAAAGCTGCTGCCGTCTGTAGTGTAAACGGTGGTGTCCTGCGGCTCGTAGGTGTTGTTCACTACACAATACTTGCCGTTCTTGACGTAGGCGTGAACTTCTACATTATAATTGGAGCTGAACCATGTATGCAGTTCCTCCTCGCTGTGGGCACTCCACAGGATAGCGCGATAAAGGGTGCGGCTGTTGGCAAAACTGTAAGGCACACCGCTGATGTACACGGCACGACCCTTTCCGAAGTCGTGTGCCGCCATCTGCACTTCTTTGTTTCGCTGCACCAGCACTTCGGTGCCCTCAAGGGCGTAGATGTTCTTTTTGCCCTCGCCAAAGTCCACGGGTTGGTCGGCGTCCTGCAAGATAAAGTGGTCGGGGTGCTCCTCCCAGTTGTATTTGTCGTAGTTCAGGGTGAAGCCGTTTTCTTCCTCCACGCCCAGCACGCTGGCAAGCTGGAGAATGTGCCCCTGATACGGGTGACCGGAAGGCTCACCCACGCCAATAAAGCCGCCGCCGTTCCAGACGAACTTGCGAATAGCGGAGGAGATCTCCGGGTCTTCCCACCAGATGCCGCCGGTGTGTGCGGTGTCGGCATCGCCGACATTGATAATGACATCCAACGAATCCAGCAGATGCGGGTCGTTCTTGATATCCTCAAAGCTGATAAACTTCACATCAAAGGGCGCACCGGACAGCATCTCAATGACGCCGGCATAGCTATAGTTCTGCTTGTAATAGAGGGCGTGATGCACCATGTGACAACCCCAAGCCCGCATTTTGCCCCAACAGTTCAGCACGGCCACTCGCTTGACACAGTAGGGTGTGGTGCCCTTGATGTTCTCGTACAGTTCGCGGAACTCGTTGCAGACGCTCTCCACATAGTCCACGAACTCCGGGAACTGCAAGGCCAGTTTCAGATAGCCGCCATAGCCGATGCGGTCAATGGGCTTGCGCAGGATAGCGCGGCGGGCTGTAACCCAGTTCTCCTTGGCTTCCCGCACCGGGTCGCCGCCCTCGTGGAAGGTGTCGGGGAAGAAGTACGGCAGGAAACGGCCCTCGGTGTACTTCACGCCCTCAATGTCAGAGATCAGGCGCAGGGTGGAGCCGTTGCCCACGCTGCCCACTACGGCATCCAGTCCGATGGTCTTGAACTCCGGCATAAAAGGTTCGGTGCCGATCCAGTGATCGCCGAGGAACATCATGGCTTCGCACCCGCACGCATGGGTGATGTCCACCATCTCCTTGGCAAGCTTTGCCACCTCGCGGCGCTGGAAGGCCTGAAAATCCCGGAATTCCCTGCTGGGCACCCGGTACTGGTTGTTATAGTAGCCCTGATCGATGATGTACTCCGGGCGGAACTTGTAGCCCACTTCCTGCTCAAACTGGTTGAGGATATAAGGGCTGACCGAAGCAGAGTATCCATACCAGTCCACGAACTTCTCCCGCTTCAGCTCGTCGAAGATCAGGGTGAACTGGTGGAAGAAGGTGGTGTAGCGGATGACGTTAACATAGGGGTGCTCTGCAATGAACTTGCGCAGGCGCTCCATGGAATACTTGTGGGTCTTGGGCTGACGCACGTCAAAGGTGATCTGGTGCTCAAAATTCGTCCAGCCGTTGGTGGTAGCGTTGTACATATGTACCGGGTCCCAGATGAGGTAAGCCAGAAAACTGACGGTATACTCATGGAACGGTACGGCCTGTACGGTCACACTGCCGTCGGCGTAGCTCCACTGCTCCGGCGGCACGGGCTGACCGGTAGTTCGATCCATGACCTCCCACCAGCGGGTGATGTCGTCGTTGGTGTTCACCTGCATCAGCTCCGGGCTGATGCCCTTCATCAGCGGGATGGTCACGGTGTCGCCGGGGGCGGTGTAGAAGCCGGTCATGATGTAGCACTGCTGCACCTCGTCCGGGTTTGCTTTTGCCCATGCGTTGTCCTTGCGGGTGGTATAGTAGGTGGAGTAGATCTTGGCGTCCGCATCCTTGAGCTGCTGCGGAAAGTCGGTGCCGTCGCAGTCGCGGATGGCATCGGCACCCCACTTTTTTAAGATCTCCAGTGTTTCGGGCACAACGTCCAAGTCTGTGGGAATGGTCACGCGCCCGGTCTTTCTCAATTCGTCCATGGGAAACTCTCCTTTTGCCTCTCTTTGAATCGTAGGGGGTCAATCGTAGGCGGCGTTATACAGCGCCAGCACAGCCAGCAGCAGCGCTACGCCCACCAGCATGATGCCAAGCCCTGCCAGCTGCCCGGTCATTTTCCAGCCGGACACCACCAGCACCAGTGCCAGCACGAACAGCACCAGCATCAGTACCATGCGCAGGACGGGATGGTTTTTCCAGTATGCTTTCATCGTTTGTCACCTTAACCTTTCAGGCCGCCCACGGTCATGCCCTGCGTCAGCTGCCGCTGCACGCAGATGTACAAAATCAGGGTGGGCAGCATTACCAGCACAAGACCTGCATACATCGTGCCGTACTGGGCGGCGCTCTGCTGCGCCTGCATCAGGTTCAAAAGACCTACCGGCAGGGTGCGGGGTGCCTTGGTGGAGCTCATCAGGGTCATGGAGATGATATACTCGTTCCAGAAGGACAGGAAGTTGAACAGGATAATGGTGATGATGGAGGGCTTTGCCATGGGGAAGATGATGCGGGTCATGGTGGAAAAATAGCTTGCGCCGTCGATATAGGCGGCCTCCTCAAAATCGTGGGGCAGGGTGGCAAAGTAGCCCGACAGCAGGTAGATGGTAAAGGGCAGCGCGGTGGCGGCGTATACCACCGCCAGCACCACCAGATTGTTCAGCAGAAAGCCGCTGCCGAAATGGCCTTTCAGCCACACATCGCTGTCCCGCAGCATCAAAAAGATGGGCACCACGATGTAGTTCACGTTGATGAACAGGCCCGCCATGAACAGGGTGTTCAGTACCTTGCACCCCTTGAAGTGGAAGCGGGACAGGCAGTAGGCGGCGGGCAGGGCAACGACCAGCAGCAGTGCCAGCGCCAGCGCGGTGACGATGACCGAGTTGAGCATATATTCGCCCATTTTCGCGCCGTTCCATGCGTTGACGAAGTTCTGCCAGTAGAACCCGGCGGGCAGTGCCCAGGGGTTGCCGTAGAACTCTGCATTCTGCTTGATGGAGGCCATGAACACCCATGCCACCGGCACGATGATGGTAACGGCCAGCAGAACCAGCACAAAATAGATGAAAAACTTGTACAGACCTTCCGCAGAGCGGGAAGATTTTTCGGTGGTATTCTGCATCTTCTTCCCTCCTTAAAATTCCAGCGTATCGCGGTTGGTGACCTTGTTGACACAGGCGGACAGGGCAAACGAGAACAGGAAGATTACCACGCCGATGGCCATACTGTAACCATACAGGCCAGCGTCTTTCTGGCTGTACATATAGCTCAGCGCCACATCCGATGCGCCGTTGGGCCCGCCGCTGGTCATGGCCTTGACGAAGAGGAAGGCCATGTTGATGGTGGAGATGATAAAGAAGGTGAGGGTGGTGCGGATATTCGTCCAGATGAGGGGGATGGTGATCTGGAAGAACTGGGTCAGCCGCCCGGCACCGTCCAGATTGGCGCTCTCGTACAGGCTGATGGGCACGGCAGACATGGAGGCCATGTACATGACCATGTAGTAGCCGATGGCCTGCCACACCATGGCAATGATGATAGAGGGGATGACCAATTTTTCGCCCTTCCACAGGATGGGGTCGCTCATGTTGCGGAACAGGCCGATGATGCTGTTCAGCATGCCGTTTTCCGGCTTATAGATGGCAGAGAAGATGCCGGAGATGACGACCACCGACAGGATGTTGGGAATGTAGAAGATGATGCGGAAAAAGTTCTGGCCTTTGATCTTCTCCCGGGTGAGGATGGCGGCAAATACCAGTGCAAAGGCGAAGGTGATCAGGGTGACCGTTACCACCAGCAGGATCATATTCTGCATAGAGCGGATGAACTGGGCGTCCCGCAGCAGATGCTGGAAGTTTTTAAGCCCCACAAAGGTCTCGTTGGGAGAATAGGCACCCCGCTCATACAAGCTCATGCGGAACACATTGAGGGTGGGCAGGATCATAAAGATGAAAAACAGGATGGTGGCCGGTGCCACGCAGAGAAACACAAACCGTTTGCGGCTCTTGTCAGATTTCATAGACAAACCGCTCCTTTCTATTGGGATCCCGAAACCACAAAAAGCGGAGGCGGTCAAAACCGCCCCCGCTGGGCAGGGCTCAATTACTCAATGATGTTAGCGCGCATCTGGTCGCTGGCGGACTTGATGCCATCGATCCACTGCTGCTCGGTCATGCTGCCGGAGACCAGCGAGTTGACGGGATCGAAGAACACGGTGCGGACTTCCACGCCGGGGATGGCGCTGAAGGCTGCAAAGTTGCCCATAGCTGCCTTTGCGCCGTTATCATAGATGGAGTAGAACATCTTGTTGTCGCCGTCCAGATCATCGGCAATGCCCAGCACAGGCTGGATCGCACCGCTCTCGGCGAACAGCTTGCAGGCTTCGTCACTATACAGGTACGCCACGAACTGCTTGGCTGCATCCAGATGCTCAGCACCCGCCGGGATCCATGCCTGCTCGAACCAGGTGTAGCTGTAGCTGTCGCCGCCAGCCTTGACAGCGGGCAGGGCGGTCATGCCCCACTCAAAGCCGTCTGCACGGGGTGCTTCGGCCATCTCGCCCACGATCCAGGTGCCGTTGGGCATAAACAGGGCCTTGTTGTCCAGCACCAGCTGCTGGTTCTGGGTAAAGTCCTGATCGTTGGCCTGTGCGGGGGTGATGGGGTTGGTGTAGGAAGCCAGCTTTGTCACGATATCAAAGCAGGTCTTTGCCTCGGGGGTGTCCCAGATGCCTTCTTCGTAGTGGGTAGCCTTGTTGAAGAACTCCGGGCCGCCGGCAGCGTACATCAGCGCATAGAAGAAGGCGTCGAAGTAGCCGGTGGTGGGGTAGGTGAACAGGTAGGTGCCCTCAGCGGCAGCCTTGTCGCCCAGTGCCCACATCTCGTCCCAAGTCTTGGGCACGTCCCAGCCCTTTTCCTTCAGGAAACCGGCGTTGTAGAACAGGCCGCAGGGGCTGTAGAACATGGGAGCCAGATAGGTTTTGCCGTCGCCGTAGGGGTTGGTCAGGGAGGTGTCGGTAAAGCCGCCGGCGATCTTCTCGCTCACCTTCTTGCTCTCGCCGGGCACGGTCATGCTCAGCACATCGGTGATGTCGGCGATCAGGTTGCCCTTGATGAACTGCTCGGTCAGGGCAGCTTCACGGCCGGTGGCCAGATGGACCACGTCGGGGTAGTCGCCGCCCTGCATGGAGGGGCCGATGACGTCCTCCAGCTTCTTGTCAGTGGTCAGGTCTACCTTGATGCCGGTCTGGGCGGTAAAGGCCTCGGCGACCTTCTTCCACATATCAGCGCCGTAGCCGGTCTCGATGGCGGCTACCTTGATGGTAACGTCTGCAGCCGCCGCTGCGGAAGAAGCGGCGGTGGAGGATGCCGTGCTGGATGCGGTGGAGCTGGAAGAGCCGCCGCAGGCAGCCAGACCCAGTGCAGCGGCGCCAACGCCGGCCGCCTTCAGGAAATTACGACGAGAAATACGATTCATACTGTGTTGCCTCCATCATTTTGTTCCGTTCAAACACAGCCGGGCAAACAGGCTTTGCCCGAAGGACTGTGTGTTTTTCTGCCTCCAATATAAATTCTTTCGCTTCCTTGCTCAAGAGGTTTGTTGTTTCATTTTTTATAGATATTGCTTTCTGAAAAATTCTTTCAGCAAAAGTGCTAAAAATCTTTTAAAAGTTTCAGCATAATCCCCAACCTGTAACTATTTTGACATATTCCGAAGAGACCTGAGAAACAAAAATATAAAAATTAGCCTAAAATCAGGGCTTGCATTTTTTCTTCATTGCCTCTATAATAAGAAAAAACATACGAAGCAACGCATCGTTTTTAGGCTTGTATTTTTAGTATCTTGTTTTTATTTTTATGTTTTTTGTTCTTCGCCTCAAAAGGAGCCATTTATGAGTACCGAGCGATTTGATATCCGTCATGCTCCCGCTCCACGGGAATCCTTCCGGCTGCTGTACATCAGCAAAAGCAAATTTGGCGGCGATTGGAACAGTACCACCCACACCCACTCCTGCACAGAGCTGTTCTACTGCCTCAGCGGCGAGGGACAGTTCTACCTTGCCGGGCAGCTGTTCCCGGTAAAGCCGGACGATATGGTCATTGTGAACCCGCAGGTGGAGCATACCGAGCTTAGCCTGAACGCCTCTCCCTTGGAGTATATCGTGCTGGGCGTTGCCAGCATGGAGTTTTTGTTCAGCAAGGCGGATACGAACTACGCCATCTTCAATTGCCGGGAGAACCGGGAGCGGATGGTCACGTTGCTGCACATGCTGCTGGCCGAGGCCGACCGCAGCTTAGACGGCTGCGAGACCGTTTGTCAGGACCTGCTGGAGGTACTGCTGATCTGGCTGGTGCGCTGCACCACCATTTCGCTGCAGCTGGAGGAGGCTGCCCCGACCGAGAACCGGGAGTGCGCCGAGATCAAGCGGTATCTGGACACCAACTACCGCGAGGATATCTCGCTGGACCTGCTGGCAGAGCTTGCCCACCTGAACAAATACTATCTGGCCCACACCTTCCAGCGGGAGTACGGAATTTCCCCCATTACTTACCTGAACCGCCGCCGCATTGAGGAGAGCAAGCATATGCTGGGCAACACCGGTTACAGTCTGGCGCAGATCAGCGAGTTGATGGGCTTTTCCTCTCCCAGCTATTTTTCCCAATGCTTCCGCAAGGCGGAAGGCTTGACCCCCAATGAATACCGCCGTCAGGTGCGGCAGGGACAACGCCCTGCCCCGTCAAAACGGCATGAAGTATAACGAAAACGAGGAATTTATGATGAAATCCGTTACCTTTTCTCTGCTCCAGTCTGCTGCAAATGCCTTTGATTTTGGCGGGCCTGTGCTCTGCGATGCTCACCACTATGGTGAGGGGCATATCAACGACACCTTTGTGGTCTGGCGGGAAGATCATTCCAAACGCTTTATTTTGCAGCGCATCAACACAGATACCTTTACTAACCCGGTGGGCCTGATGGAGAATGTCTGCGGCGTGACCCGGCATCTGCGGGCGAAAATTCTTGCCGAGGGCGGCGACCCAGCACGGGAAACGCTGAATGTCATCCCAACTTTGTCGGGGTCGACTTGCTATCTGGATGCAGACGGCGGCGCATGGCGTGCCTACGACTTTGTAGAAGATACCATCTGTTTGCAGCAGGTCGGCAGCGAAACCGACTTCCGCACCGTGGCCGAGACACTGGGCAAATTCCAGAACCAGCTGGAGGATTACCCGGCCTCCACCCTCCACGAAACCATCGCCCGCTTCCACGACACGCCCAACCGCTATGCCAATTTTGAAAAAGCCCTCGCCGCCGATGCACTGGGCCGAGCAAAAAATATCACGTCGGAAATCGAATTTATCCATGCGAGGGAGCAGGACTGCCATGTCCTGCTGGATCAGCTGGCAGCTGGCGAAATTCCTCTGCGCGTCACCCACAATGACACCAAGATCAACAATGTCCTCATCGATGCCGCTACCGGAAAAGGCATCTGTGTCATTGACCTCGACACCGTGATGCCGGGACTTTCGGCCTACGACTTCGGCGATTCCATCCGCACCGGTGCCAACGACTGCGCTGAGGACGAACCTGACCAGAGCAAAGTCCATTTTGACCTGCATCTGTACGAAGTGTTCGCCAAAGGGTATCTCTCCACTGCCGGGGCATCCATGAGCACGGCAGAAAAAAAGAGCCTTGCATGGGGTGCAAGGCTCATGACGCTGGAATGCGGCATCCGTTTTCTGACTGACTATCTGGAGGGCGACCATTATTTCCATATTGCTCGCCCGGATCACAACCTCGACCGCGCCCGCACCCAGTTCACACTGGTGCGGCAGATGGAAGAGGTTTTCGATCAGATGCTGGAAATCGTCTGCCCGGACAATCACTGATTTCGCAATCTCCTCCATTCGGATACAGCAAGAAGCATGGACGCTCTCCTTTTCGGGGGCGTCCATGCTTCTTTTTACAGCTTATCGCTATTGTCTGTGGCTTTTGGCAGGGTGCATCCTATTCAGGGGCGCACCCTGCTTTTTTACTATGCTTCATCATTTTCTGCGCGCAGCATCCGGTATCCGACACCAACATGGGTCTGGATCAGATGCGGCGCATCCGGGTATCGTTCCAATTTTTTGCGCAGGGATGCCATGTAAACTCGCAAGGAAGCAATGTCATTTTCCTGCGTACTGCCCCATACTTTCTGCGTGAGGGAGGTATGCGTCAGCACTTTGCCCACATTATGCGCCAGCACACACAGCAGCTTGTACTCGATGGGGGTCAAATGCAATTCATTCTCGCTCAACCAGACGCAGCCTGCCGAGAAGTCGATCTTCAAAGGACCATTGACAAAAACCGGACTATTTATGCCGTCAGAAGCCAGCAGATTCAATCGGCGCTGCGTTACACGCAGTCTTGCCAGCAGCTCATCCACGGAAAACGGCTTTGTCAGATAATCGTCTGCGCCGTTGTCCAGTGCCTCG
>OHNE01000472.1_pt1 | contig 18774 bp, 18 predicted proteins | sample 1569581 | NCBI WGS metagenome assembly OHNE01 (sample SAMEA3879509, study PRJEB24766) | human gut metagenome | biome: human-associated habitat; feature: feces | place: USA | collected 1985/1987 | reverse complement strand
AATAACTGTTTAATTTTCAATTAGATAGAGATTGTATGATGTTTCGCAAGATGGAAGGTAATATTTTTATTTATACCGCACAAATCCGCAATCTCTTTTAAGTAAGAATTAAGTTTTTGATTGCTCAGTACAGGCAGCAACTGACCTTTGGGGAGCTGACCTTCATATTTCTGGAGTATCGCTTGGGGTATTTTCAGCAGCGGTACGTTTACCGGAGTATCTGTCTTATGACGGTGCGTCATGATCCACGGCTTCCCGTCAAACGAGATTCTGATGTCGCTTGCCTTCAGTTCCTTCACGTCCACATATGATAATCCCGTGTAACAGGAGAACAGGAACACGTCCCGTACCTGTTCCAGTCTTTTAGTCGGAAACTTCTTCTTCATTATCTTTTGCAGTTCCGCATCCGTCAGATAGCCTCTGTCCACACGTTTCAGTCTGATTTTATAATTTGAAAACGGGTCAGTATAAATCCAACCGTTGTTTTTGGCGATGATTACAATCATCTTGAACGTCTGCATGAATTTTGCCGTAGTATTCTCATTGCATTTGCTTTCCGTTCTCAGATAGTTCTCGAAGTCCGTAATGAACATATGGCCGATTTCCTTCAGTGATATATCCGAAATATTGTATTTCACTTTCATAAATTCCTCCAGCCTCCGGTAGCAGCGGTCATATTTCGCGAGGGTGGCAGGAGTCTTGCTTATGCCGACCAGTTTTCTTGCATCCTCATTGTGTTTCTTGAAAAGTTCCAGCAGTGTTCTTTGTTTCGCCGTTATTCCCAAAAACGCATTGCGTATTTTTTCTACCGTTACGAATGACTCATGCACTTCAATATCCCGGTAGTGGTTTTTCAGCGAAGCACGAATGTCCTCCAATGTTTCATTCAACTGGCGGGCTTTCTGTGTATTTCCTTTCGCCTTGCCCAATGTGGTATCCCATTTATCAGGTTCTATATCCAGCTTTGAGCTGAATTGAGAAATTTCACCGTTAAGCGACAGACGAATCATAATACCCGCTTTTCCTTCCTTGTTCAGATAGTTCTTTCTTAGATAAAACAGAATCTTAAATGTACTCTTACTCATATCCTTTTTTAATTTAGCTCCGTTACAGTGGGTGTAATGACTTCCCTCTGCAAAGGAATAATTAATAATTGGGTTACAAGCAGACATTTGAACGTCAATGAGCGACAAATCAAGGACTTACATCGAAAATCGTTACAGAAGATTTTCCCGATTTTCCTGTAACGATTTTGTAACGGAACTTTGTCTGAAGTGGGCATTTGAATGTCTTTCGGTTGTCCACCGGATAAATAGAAAAAGTCCCGTAAAACGTTGATTTTACGGAACTTGTCTTAATTTGACTACCTAATGTCTTAGGTTTCAGCGGAGAGACAGGGATTCGAACCCCGGGTGCCTCGCAGCACAACGGTTTTCAAGACCGCCGCAATCGACCACTCTGCCACCTCTCCTAAAACTTCCTTTTCGGGAAGTGCTTTCCTCTTTAAAGCGGTGCAAAGGTACAAATCATTTTTAATTCTGCAAACTTCCTTTCTCTTTTTTCATGAATTAATAGTACTTTTGCACCATGATATATCCGCAGAACTTTGAACAGAAAATAGGTTTCGACCAAATACGCCAATTGCTGAAAGAAAAATGCCTCAGTACACTTGGCGAAGAACGGGTGATGGACATGGCATTCTCCGACCACTTTGGAGAGGTGGAGGAGCGTTTGGACCAAGTCACTGAATTTGTACGCATACTCCAAGAAGAAGACAACTTCCCGGCACAATACTTTTTTGATGTACGTCCGTCACTGAAACGCATACGCGTGGAAGGCATGTATCTAGATGAACAAGAGCTCTTTGACCTGCGCCGTTCACTAGAAACCATACGTGATATTGTACGCTTCCTACAGAAAAGCGACGATGATGAGGAAGAGGGCACTTCCCCCTACCCTTGTCTGAAAAGACTGGCAGGAGACATCACCGTTTTCCCACAGCTCATAGCAAAAATAAACGGCATCCTCTCTCCTTACGGAAAAATCAAGGACAATGCCTCTACAGAGTTGGCACGCATCCGCCGGGAACTGGCAAGTACTATGGGAAGCATCTCCCGCTCACTGAACAGTATTCTACGAAATGCCCAGTCCGAGGGCGTTGTGGACAAAGACGTAACACCCACCATGCGTGACGGCCGTCTGGTCATTCCCGTTGCACCGGCACTGAAACGGAAAATACGCGGTATTGTACACGACGAGTCGGCCAGTGGTAAAACCGTATTCATCGAGCCTGCCGAAGTAGTGGAAGCCAACAATCGCATACGAGAACTTGAAGGTGACGAACGCAGAGAAATTATCCGCATCCTGACGGGCTTCTCCAACCAGTTGCGTCCCTCCATCCCCGACGTACTGCTATCATACGAGTTCCTTGCCGAAATAGACTTCATACGTGCCAAAGCATTGTTTGCCGAGCAAATATCCGGACTGAAACCGGCTCTCGAAAACAAGCAACTGCTGGACTGGACAATGGCGGTACACCCACTCTTGCAACTTTCTCTCGCCAAACATGGCAAAAAAGTCGTACCGCTTGACATCGAACTGAATGAGAAGCAACGTATCCTCATCATCTCCGGTCCGAACGCAGGCGGCAAGTCCGTCTGCTTAAAGACAGTAGGCTTATTACAATACATGCTGCAATCCGGACTACTCATCCCGATGCACGAACGCAGTCATGCCGGAATATTCAGCAGTATATTCATCGACATCGGTGACGAGCAGTCCATTGAAGATGATTTGAGCACCTACTCCTCCCACCTTACGAACATGAAAATCATGATGAAAAGCTGCAACGAACGGAGCCTCATCCTGATTGATGAATTCGGGGGCGGAACAGAACCCCAGATAGGAGGTGCCATTGCCGAAGCCGTATTGAAGCGTTTCAACCAGAAACAGACGTTCGGTGTCATCACCACACACTACCAGAACCTGAAGCATTTTGCCGAAGACCACGAAGGTGTAGTGAATGGCGCCATGCTCTACGACCGCCATCTGATGCAGGCACTGTTCCAACTACAGATAGGCAATCCGGGCAGTTCGTTCGCTGTGGAGATTGCCCGCAAGATAGGTCTGCCGGAAGATGTCATCGCCGATGCCTCGGAAATTGTGGGCAGCGAATACATCAACGCCGATAAGTACCTGCAGGACATTGTGCGCGACAAACGCTATTGGGAAGGCAAACGCCAGACAATACGCCAGCGTGAAAAGCACATGGAAGAGACCATCGAGCGTTATCAGACCGAAATCGAAGATTTGCAGAAATCCCGGAAGGATATTCTGCGCAAAGCGAAAGAGGAGGTGGAGCAACTGATGCAGGAAGCCAATGCACGCATCGAGAACACCATACGCTCCATCAAAGAAGCCCAGGCAGAAAAAGAAAAGACACGCCAGGCCCGCCAGGAGTTGACGGACTTCCGCGAATCAATGGAAGCGCTTGCCAACAAGGAACTGGAAGAAAAAATTGCCCGCAAGATGGAAAAGCTGAAAGAAAAGCAGAACCGGAAAAAGGAAAAGAAAGCAGGCGATGGAAAAGAGAACGGACCGTCTGCCCAGGCTTTGGCAGAACAGCAGGCGCGGAAAGAAGCGGAACGCCTCGCGGCAATCGTCCCCGGCTGCAACGTCAGAATAAAGGGACAGACCTCTGTGGGCGAGGTAATGGAAGTGAACGGCAAGAATGCGATTATCGCGTTCGGCAGCATCAAGACTACCGTCAAGCTGGACAGGCTGGAACGCACCAACGCGCAGCCCAAACAAGCTGACGTGTCCGCCAAAAGCACTTTCATCAGCGTCCAGACCCAAGACAGCATGTATGAGAAGAAACTACATTTCAAGCAAGACATTGATGTCCGTGGCATGCGTGGCGACGAAGCGCTGCAAGCCGTCACCTATTTCATTGATGATGCTATCCTCGTCGGCATGTCGCGTGTGCGTATCCTTCACGGAACAGGAACGGGTATCCTGCGCACGCTTATCCGCCAATATCTGGAAACCGTTCCCGGAGTGCGCCACTTTGCCGACGAACATATACAGTTCGGCGGAGCAGGCATTACCGTAGTAGACTTGAGTTAATGGATAATTGACAGTTGATAATTAAATCATAAATCTGAAATCATAAATCTGAAATATATGAAATCAATCAAAGAACTCTACCGTATCGGTACCGGTCCATCCAGTAGCCACACTATGGGGCCGCGCAAGGCAGCTCAGATATTCCTGGAAAGGCATCCCGAAGCAGCCGCCTTCCAAGTAACCCTATACGGAAGCCTCGCCGCTACCGGCAAGGGGCACATGACCAATGTTGCCATCACCGAGACACTGCAACCCGCAGCACCGGTAGAAATAATCTGGGAGCCCAAAATATTCCTGCCCTTCCATCCCAACGGTATGAAATTCGTCTCTTTGGACAGCGAAGGCAAGGAGACCGACCAATGGACCGTATTCAGCGTCGGCGGCGGTGCCCTGGCAGAAGAGAATGATGGAGCATCATCCGTAAACACCCCGGATGTATACGAAATGAACAGTATGACCGAAATACTGCAATGGTGTGAACGTACCGGAAAAAGTTACTGGGAGTACGTCAAGGAATGCGAGGAAAGCGACATTTGGGATTACCTGCAGGAGGTATGGAAAACCATGCAGGCTGCCGTAAAACGGGGATTGGATAGTGAAGGAGTCTTGCCCGGCCCTCTGAATCTGCGCCGAAAGGCTTCTACCTATTATATACGTGCCAGTGGCTACAAGGCTTCCCTCCAGTCGCGCGGACTGGTATTTGCCTATGCCTTGGCAGTAAGTGAAGAAAATGCGTCAGGTGGGGTCATTGTCACTGCACCTACCTGCGGTTCGTGTGGCATTGTACCGGCAGTGCTCTATCATCTGCAAAAAAGCCGGGAGTTCAGCGACACACGCATACTTCGTGCCCTTGCCACAGCTGGACTGATAGGAAACATCGTGAAGACCAACGCTTCCATTTCGGGAGCGGAAGCCGGATGCCAGGCAGAGGTAGGTGTAGCATGTTCCATGGCATCAGCCGCAGCCAACCAATTGTTTGGAGGCAGTCCGGCACAAATAGAATATGCCGCCGAAATGGGATTGGAGCATCATTTGGGTATGACCTGCGACCCAGTTTGCGGACTGGTACAAATCCCGTGCATCGAACGTAATGCCTACGCCGCCGCACGCGCCTTGGATGCCAACCTTTACTCCTCCTTCACCGACGGCATGCACCGCGTGTCATTCGACAAAGTGGTGGAAGTCATGAAAGAAACCGGAAACGACCTGCCCTCCCTCTACAAAGAAACCAGCGAAGGAGGACTGGCGAAGGATTATAAGCCGATGTAGTTAAGGATAAGGGATTAAGGATTAAGGGATTAAGTTTTCAATATGATTGCACAACACTAATGTCCTTAATCCCTTATCCTTAACTCTTCTCTAATCAAGTTTTACCGGCCAATGCGTATCATCCTTATTACCGCTCACATCTTTTGTCTGCAGCAGGCCGCCTTCTTCCGAATAGAACAATTGATACTCTGCATTTCCCTTTTCAACTTCAATGACAAACTGCATAGGTACTACCGGATACTCCAAAAGAACAATCTCCTCTATCTTCCAACCGGCATACTCACTGGCGCTGAAAGAGGTCTGTACTGTTCCCGGAAGATTATTCCAAAGCAATTCGGTTTCCGTCAGTTGCCATTCCGCCTGATTATTGAACCATACATCCTTTTCCTGCCCATCCACTTTACAATCTGCAACAAAATAGCCCCCTTTCTGTTCCCATTCCACATGGATTGCGGAAGGGTATTTGGACTTCAATGCTTGTGGCATTGCTTCGGGCACTTTGACATCATCCTTGTCGTCATCATTACTGCATGCACCAAGTGCCAAGGCGGTGATGAACATCATCGCCAACATTTGAATCTTCATTCTCATCATTTCTATATAAGGTTTAAGTTAATAGCTACCGGAGAATCAGTCGTCCATGCTGACGAACTTTCCCTTTTTGTTGAACTTCAAAGAGTAATCATTACCCAGTTCAATTTCCACGCCGGTACGTCCGCGCTCGATTTTAGTAATAATCTCTCTCGGGAAGTTAGCCTTCACATACTCCTTTACGGGAACCGGAATCAATGCTTCGGGAACAGCGGACTTCTTGCAATCCACTTCCAACCAATTTCCTTTCTTGTCGAAGTCTATTTCCGTACGGTCTGTCAACAGCACTTCATATTTTTTAGTCTGCAATATTTCACTTTCAATCTTGATGTGTGAAATGTGCGGTTTCGAGAAATACTGGTTGATAAAATTGCGTGCCGTCAGCGGAAGCTGCTTGGCATCCTGAGTGATAACATCACCGGCAAAGGCAAACTGAACAGCTACAAGAGCCAACACAAGAATAGACAATACTTTCTTCATAATCGTTATTTTTTAATGTTACTAATAAATTTCATATTATTCACACTGCAAATAACGGTAGAGAATTAGGAAAGATTTGGGAATAACCGCAGTTAACAGTAAATTTTACTTTCTTTAACCAGACGGAAGGTATGCATACCGTCCTGCCATTCATACGTGAGCTTCAATGAAGACGACAACGCAATGGAACGCGCTATGGCAAGCCCCAGTCCGGTGGAGTCCTTCTTGCCATCCATGCCATGATAGAAACGCCGGAACAACTTCTCTCCATCCAAAGGGGCATCCCCCGTATTCCTGATGACCAGAGAAGCGGGAGTAGTAAACACCTGCAACTCTCCCCCTTCCCTATTGTGCAGCAACGAGTTCTTCACCAGATTGGAAACCAGTATTTGCGCCAGCGAATGGTTGCAACGGATGATAAAAGGCTGCTCCTCCCGTTTTCGTATCAGTCTCACCTGCTTATGTTCATAGATATCCATCAGGTCGGGCAAGAGTTCATCCAATATCTCATCCACCGAAACATCTTCCATCTCGGTATACTGCCCGTTCTCTATACGGGAAAGCAACAGCAGGGACTTGTTCAGTTTTACGGCACGCCCCAGCGTGGCATATATCTCGTCCAGCTGCTCCATTTGCTGTTCCGTCATCCCTTCACTCTCAGCCAACAGTTCCACTTTTCCCCTCACGATGGCAAGCGGTGTCTGCAACTCATGCGAGGCATTCTCGATGAACTGCTTCTGCTCCTCGTATGCCTTGTAGCTGCGGTTACCCATATCCAATGCAGCATCGCTCAGCTGGCGGAACTCCCGTATCTTCGTCGGGTTGTCCAATGGAGGCACCTCCTTGCCGGGCTGAATGCAGTGCAGCCAGTCAAGCAACCTATGTAACGGACGGAACACTCCCTTCAGCACCAACTGGATGCCGATGGAAGTACAGATGAGAAACAACAGGAACAGCGCTCCCAGATACCAAAGCATAGCCTCCACCATGTCATCCCGCTCCAAAATGGAAATCATCAGTTTCAACTCATAATATTGCCCGTCGGGCATACGGAAAGCAGTACACATGACACGTACCGGTTCGTCTTCATCCTCCAGTTCGATATAAACCGTAGCATCATAGAACACTTGTCTGTAATGCCGCCCTTCCTCTTCGGATATAGGGGTGAACTTATAGAAAGACATCAACGAGCCTTCCGTTTCGAGTATCGAGGGGTCGTGAAGCGCACTCTCCATCAATATCTCACCGTAATTCTCCAACGTATCGTCCGTCTCATCCACCACCTCGTCAATGATTGCGTAATAGAACAGCACACCCCACACCGCCATCAACAGAAACAGCAGCAATGCAAGTTTGCGGTAGGTGTAGCTCAGCAGCTTCATAGTTCGGAGAGTTTGTAGCCGAATCCATAGACAGCCTTTAATTCTATGGTAGCCTCAGCTTGTTTCAATTTCTTACGCAGATTCTTCACTTGCGAGTAGATAAAATCCAACGAATCCGCCTGGTCTATATTGTCTCCCCACACCGACTCGGCAAGGCTCATTTTATTGATGACCCGGCCGGGGTTGACTACAAAATAATAAAGCAGGTCGAACTCCTTGCGGTTCAGCTGCAAGGGTTTTCCGTTTATCTCTACCTGCCGTTTGTCGGGGTAGAGCAAAAGATTTCCAAGGGTGACGGTCACATCTCCCTTCGCCTGCCGCCGACGTATCAATGACTTGACACGTGCATTGAGTTCTGCCAGATGGAAAGGCTTTGTAAGGTAATCGTCGGCTCCCAGTTCCAGCCCGTCCACCTTGTCGTCCAGCGAGTCTTTGGCCGAGATAATAAGCACACTGTCACTGCGGTGCAGCCGTTTCAGCTCACGCAGCAAGTCCAGACCGCTCCCGCCAGGCAACATGATATCCAGCAGAATGCAGTCGTAATCGTAGTCATTGATTTTATCCAATGCCGAAAAATAGTCGGCAGCGGTCTCTACAACAAACTTTTCTTTCAAGAGCGAAGTGCGGATGGTTTCCCGCAAATCTTGCTCATCTTCTACAATCAGGATTTTCATACCGGCAAAGATGGTCTACAAAACTGGAAACAATCTGGAAAACTATCCACTAATCAATGCTGTCTGTCTGATAGTCCTCCATCAGTTCTTCTTTTGCCATGGAGATTTTCCCGTCAGCCGTAATGGTCAGTCTGATGGGAACATAAAGGTCGGATTGCGGATAGCAGACGCTGGCCGCGTATATGATTCCTTGCGGAGTGGTCTTGTCATAGACCAGCCCCTCAAGAATAGAGTACTTCATGAACTTGGCATCCACCAACGAAGCAAAATTATCTTTGGTGAACACTTTATCCACCACCTGCTTCCCTCCGCACGTGATGCGCAAGGTGATACGGTTATCCACAAATTTCTCCCCCTGCTCGTTTTTCACTATCGGCAGAGATTCATCCGGCCGGCGCACTACAGAAGACTGATACTCTTTTCCCTTATACGTAAAGGATGTTTTTACATCAGACACCTGCATGCGCTGTGGGCCGGCAATTTCTGTACTATCCTGCATCAATACCTGCGTACCGTCTTTCTTATCCTTGTCTTGAGACGAACAAGCAGTGAAAAAGATGACCGATGCACACACTAAAATATAGACTATATTCTTCATTGTTCTGTTTTTAGTAGTTGACCGGACAAAAATAGTACAATTTGAATGCAATAGAAAATTTATTTTCTTTTAGATTCCATTTTCGCTTTTCTATCCTGCACTTTCTTGCTGTATGCAGCATATTGTTCCTCCGTCATAATCTTCCGGAGCTGTGAATCATAAGCGGTACGGGCAGTCTTCATCTCTTCACGCTTCTTTTCCATCTCCGCTTTTTTCTGCGCGCGTTGCTCATCCGTCAATTGATGGCGCTTACCATCTCTCTTATGATGCTTGTGTGCTTTGGCACGATGCATCGGCATATCTCCCATTTTCTCAACCAATGCCAGATTTGCCTCCAGCAGTTGTTGTTTCTGCGTATCGTTCAAGGAGTACTCTTTCACCATCCGTTCCGTCATGCGCTCGGCACGGACTTTCGGTTCGGGCATTTTATCACTGTGGCGGGCATGTTGTGCCATTGCCATGCCACCCATTAGGAAGGCGGCCATCCATATCAGAACTATTCTTTTCATCATTTTTCTCTTTTTTTAATTAATACCTTATGTTAGTTATACCTATTGTGTTGCAACGTATCTATGACAAAAACAAAAGCGGGAAGTTTAACCGCAACTTCCCGCTTTAACATAATAAATGAGGTTGAAAAGAATATTAAGGTTCGTCCAGATACTGTACGATAAGACTCACCTGCTTCGGCATGAATGTCCGTGTCCTTACATTGTACCCGGTATGCGCCAAGGCTTCATACAGTTCATGATTCCGTTTTATCCACCGCGTCAGGGTGCGGATGGCGCAACGTGCAGTAGCATTGGGGCAATAGAGGCATGCCAAATCTTTCTTTTTATAAGTCGTGATACGAAAGCCATTTTCTGTTTCCATAGCAGTTTGTCTGATTTTTAAATGATTGATGTAAAGATACGATATTCAAAAGGCGAAGTCAAGTATTTCAAGGAGAATATGAACCTTTTTCTGAGAAAGTTCATATTCTCCTTATTTACAGAATGTTTATCCTAACGGATTTTCTCCCTGGTCGCCATCGGAACCGCCGCCATCCGGATTTGGTTTGGAACTACCCCCACCAGAAACGGTGCCGTTGCCCGACCAATCCATCTTCTCTACGCTGGCGCGGGTCAGCATATCCTTAAAGTAGAAGCCCGGGGTGAAGATAATCTTGCGGCGATAAATCGTGCTTGCCTTCACATCTTCCAGCTTGTCCTGGCTCTTGGCGTTGATGCCGGGACGGAAACAGCCGAACTCACCCAGCTGTACCGAAAATCCCTTGTTGATATCCATATTCAAGGTGTCGATCAATCCGTCCAGCACCAACTTCACCACACCGCGAGGCGCCATGCCTATCTTGGAAACCTCGTCGCATAAATCCTTAAAACCTACCACACCCAAAGTTTTCATCTGCGCCACGTACTTTTCCGTTTTTGTCTCGTCAAAACCGAATACTCTCTTTTTTACTTCATAATTCAAAGCCATAGTTTTTTAATTTTAAGTTGATTAATAAAAGTCGGTCTTGTTCGCTCGTCAGTCTGCAAAACCAGTTTCTTTGTGACCACGATGCAAAGATACAACGGGCAGAAAACGGGGTGGTGCTTTAACGGAGGTTTAAGGAGGTTTTCGTAGGATAAAAAAGGATATTGGAGAAAAAGAAAGGAACTGATAGACAATGACTAAGAAATTTTATTCCTTAATCATACATTGTTTTTATCCTTTACGGCATCTTTAATTGACAGCGTAAAAAAGTTCAGGTTCTTTTCTCTCTGAATTTGCGCTTGCAAACTCCAAACTCTTTTTTCCGAAAAATGGATAGTGGTAGTTTCGTGAGCCGACAGGACATAGGGCAATGCACCTTCCACATGAAATACATTGACTTTCATCTGTCTTTATGGGGTTCTCCGACGCAATGGCACGTGTCGGGCACTCTTCCTGAATAGGACGGCACGCCTACGACCAACAATTCATTGCGTCCCAATCTCAAACCGGGGGATTAAAACATTACTCGTAATGTCATGTTGGATATTATCGGCGTGCAGCTGCTTGACGATACCCTGCACGATGGCTTTGGTAGTAAATGTAGCACTGAAAAAAACAGAATGGACTTTATGTATCTCCATAAATCTTAATTTATCCGATTAAATTTCTAATAACCGTAAATTTATTGGTATCCGTTCAAGGTCAGGCAGAAGAAGTCACTGTCATCATACGGATAATCGTATTCGATGGGGAGTTCTTCTTTCTCTATTTTCTTGAATCCGGCTTTCTCATAAAACAGATGTGCTCTGTCCGTATTCTTGGGGGGGTCGAGAATGATTTACCTCCAGCTTTTTCAATATGCGGGATAACAGCCCTTTATCCATATTGAGCTCACGGGATATGTCCTTTGCATTTCGATTCGGATGCAAATACACATCTTGAATTTTACCTCTTTCTGGCATACACCACACTCGGCCCCATCCCATGCCTCATCAGCATCCCCTCTTCTATAAACCTGTTCAAATCGACAACAGCCTGCTTATAACTACGTCCTGCCAGCCGTGCATACTGGGAGCGATTGATGCAGGGATACTGCTGTAAATACTCATCCAGCAACTGCCAGCGCTGCTCCACGCCCAACGCCTCATCGGCAGACGAAGCAGGCGCCGATGCCGATTGCGGACAACGCTCCAACTGCATCTTACCTTTCAAATCCTTATAGAACTCCCTGCCCAGACGGAAATTCAACCCACGCAAAGCGATGGAGGCAGCACGAAGCTCTTTCTTGTCCGTCGCCTGGCGGGTACAACTCAAAGAGGGGGTGAAGTAACCCAGTTCGCCCAGCTCCACCGTCCAGCCATTGGCAAGGCAGTCGCGCAACTCGTCCATAAAGCCTGCCATCGCTCCTTCCAGCAGGCTGCGGCTGAGGCCGGTGAAAAGATGTACACGCTCGATAAATTCCTTGCGGTCGATGGTGCCCTTGGGGACAAAGCGGGCATAAAGGGATTGTTGCTCGCCGGTCTGGCGGACGTCGGGTTTCTCGAAAAGGTCGTAATACGCACTCATATATATTCTGTTTTTAAATGGTCCTGCAATTCCGTCATTTCTTCTTCCACGGCATTAAGGAGAAGAAATGCTATTCTTTAATCATTCCACCATGGAGAAAATATCATTCCACCACGGAAGAAAAATCGTTCCACCATGGTGGAACGATTTTTTCCACACGATGGAACGATTTAATAGTAGCATACAAATATACTAATCGAAAGGAGGAAAAACAAGAAAATTCCCATAAAAAACATATCTTTACGCTGGAAATGAAACATATAAAAAATACACACCAAACTCACTTTAGAGTCATGAAGAAAATATATCCCAAAAAATGGTTGGAACTGCATCCGTACAAGCAGACAAACAGCGTTGACCAGTACTACGTCGGCATTGCAAACGAAATCCACAAAAGACTTTACTCTTCAACGATAGCCGACGCCTTCGAAGAAGAGGAAAACATACGCTATACAAGCCTCTGCCTCGCCGCATGGTTTGAGGACGTCATCTCCCAGACCGGCATCTGGCAGGCATTCACTGCCGAGTGCCGGAAGCGATACGGAGCCTATCTGCCCTTCTACCCCATCAAAGGCGATTATTTTCCGGATGAAATCAATCTGGAGGACATACGCTTTCTGCTTTGGCACCATATACAATATCTGTGCCGGGGAATAAGCGCCATCAACCCCGAGAATCCCGGAATAGAGCAGACTGCACAAGAGATATACGGACTGCTTGCAGAGGAATACGAAACCGCTCCCGAAAATGAAAGGATGCAGGAATTTCTATACCACTCTGCCATGGGAGAAGAAGACTTCTTCCACTACCGGGAGATACTGGATTGGTTTCACTACCAATGCTACTTCAACATCGAAAATGTCGCCCAATGCCGGGACGAAGCTGAACGGTTGCTGGATGATGAAAAGATTACTCCCGAAATGGCAGAGACCCTCATATATGCCACACGCACCTCACTGACGTTCAAAGGCCGCCGCAACCTGCTGTCGCTGACCTCACCGGAATGGCTGGCTCTCATCGGAAAAGCCCATCCCGAACATCAGCTTTGGGGCAAGGTGAAGGTACGGAAAAACAGTTGCTATCTGCTGGAGAAAGAAGATGACAGGTATCTGTACGTCAAAGATTTGTGCAGTGAGGACGAAGGCGAATTCAAGATAACCAAGAAGTCCTTGAACCTTTCGGCCATCCGTAGCCGAGAGGTAGGGAAAAGTACCCTTATCTGCGAACTGATTTATTTTGGCAACGCATGGTGGCAGTGCGGCATGCTTCTCGAGAACAAGTACAACCAGAAAATGGCGGAATATGTGGACGACTTGACGAAACAGAAAGAAAAGACGAATGAAAAGGCTGCATTCCATGATTTCATAAAAGCATCCGGCGGGAAATCTTTTGTATTCTGCCAATCGCAAGAGGAGATTTCTGATTTTCTGCTGAACAAGATGGGATACGGCTTGAAAGAAGACCTGGACATACCACGCATACATACAGAAACCGGAGCCATGCTGATGGCCAACCCGCACACCGGCCTACATATCCAATTCAAGCTGTGCGAATGCATCAAATCTCCGGACAACCCCAATTATAATAAGGAGGAAGCAGAGAAAAACGCCATTATGTTCATCGTCAACCCAGACATTATCCCCTACCAATTGAGTTGCATCCTGCAAGACGAAGGCATGCTTCCGGATGCTTATCTAAACAGTTTGCAAAGAAAAGAATACGGGCAAGAGTTCATACGCAAGAATGCACACTTCCTGACTGATTATTTCCATTATCGGTGTCGGGAGAAAGACTTTGATTAGTTGAAAATGGGGGGTGAATACCACTTTTGACACATTTCCAACTACCAATTATCATAGTGCTTTCCAGAACTTCTGGAAATCCTTATACCGTCCGTAGCACACTAACTGGTCGCCGGCTTGTATCTGGTCATTTTCCGGCAGTTCGTTCAGTACATTGTGTTCCACATACGAGATGCCCAGGCAATTCTTCAAAGTCTCGGCACGTTTCAAGGCGAGCATCTTCAGGCCAAACTCCTTATCGAGATTCAATTCGTTGGCATAATAGCCAATGAACCTGTCCGGAACGGTGAACTTGACTACATAATAATCCGGTGCCACGCGGAAGGTCTCCATATCGGCACCGAATTCCAGCAACTGTACCAGTCCGCGTGCGGCATCCTCCTCGGGAGTAAGAATGCGTTCCAGCTCAAAAGCCTCGAGTACGGAACGGTGGACAGCGTCAATGGCGCGGGCATAGATATGCTGCACCTTCTTCTGCTTCAGCAAAGCCACTACACGGATGGATGCACCGAAATTCTCGCCGATGGCAACAATCACCACATCCACACTGTTCAGCGGCAACACGGACAAGGCCTGCTCGTCCGTAGCGTCGATGACAAAGGCTGTGGCAATCTTTTCCTTCAGACTATCCACCCGGCCGACGCTCACGTCCGCACCTATCACTTCGTGCCCCAGTGCAGAAAGCTCTTCTGCCAGCACGTGACCATAATTCCCTAAACCGATAATAATATACTTCATCTCATTTAATTGATAATAATCTGACCACTCGGATACTGATACTTCGTATGCTTCTTCTGCTTGATGATGCCAAGCATCAGCGTAATTAGTCCCACACGCCCCACAAACATCAGCAGTGCCACCAGCAGCTTGCTGTCGTCTCCCAACCGTGGGGTAAGGTTCAAACTGGACCCCACCGTGCTCAATGCCGACACACACTCGAAGGTAATGGCCAAAAGCGACGTACCCGGCTCCAGCATACTGATGATGAAAACAAACAGCAACAAGACGCCGAACGACATCACCACCGTGGCATTGGAACGACGGATGGAATCATGTGACAGCTCACGGCCAAACACCTCTACCCGTTCCGTGCCGCGCAACACAGCCACCAGATTCAGCACCACTACCGCAAAGGCATTTACCTTGATACCGCCTGCCGTAGACTGTGAACCGCCTCCCACCCACATCAGAAACAGATATATAAGCAATGTCTGTACCCCCAAGCCTGCCAAGTCCACACTGGTAAAGCCTGCCGTACGGGGACACGTGGCATTGAAAAACGCCTGCGTCCACTTGTCGGCCACCGACATGCCGGCGAAGGCGGCATTCCACTCAAAGACAGCAATGCCCACCGTGCCCAGTACCAGCAGCAGGAAGGTGACTATCAGTACAATCTTTGTATTCAGGTTGTACAGATGGTAAAAACGCTTGCCGTCCCAATGCCACGTACGCAGAAAGTGCCACAGACGACGCAGATGGTAAAGAATAATATCCTTGAAATTCACCAGTATGGGGAAACCGATACCCCCCAGAATAATCAGCAGAGATATATAGATGAAGAACGGGTTGTGCCCCGTCATCACCAACGGATTACCCAGATTTCCGGGCAACGTGGAGAATCCCGCATTGCAGAAAGCGGAAATGGCATGAAAAGCGGAAAAGGCCAGCTCTTCTTGAAGGTCCATCCCCATCGTCCCGTGGATGTCTCCCCAGATAGCAAGCATCCCTATTCCTTCAATCACCAGCGTAAAGGCCAGAATATAGACCAGGGTGGAGAGCAAGGAATTCAAGGAATTGGAACTCACCATGTCGCGCACCACCAACTGATTGTACAACGAGGTATTACCCATGAAGAACATGGCAAAGAAGCTCGTCAGTGTCATCACTCCCAGACCGCCTATCTGAATCAGCAGAATGATTACCACAAAACCGGTCGGGGTAAAAGTGGACGCCACATCGACAGACGTCAGCCCCGTGACGCACACCGCACTGGTGGATATGAACAGCGAGTCGACCCACGATATGCCGTTCATCGTGCAGCGCGGCAACATCAACAGCCCCGTGCCTATCATTATGATTATCAGGAAACTTGCAGCCAGAATAAGCGAAGGGTTCGTACGCCGCCCCAACAACCGTACCAGCCCGTTGGAAAGGCTGAAAAAGGAAAACACCAGCAGCAGGACAAGATGATAGGCCTTGCCATGCAGAAATTCCCAGAACTGCAAGATGGCGCCCTCCTCCGGACGATGGAAAATGACCGGGATAAGGGTCAGATAGAGCAGAATGGTCAGTATCCAGGTGAGCTTACTGAAGGTGCGCCGGGTATCCTTGTATTCCAGCAAAATGCGAAGGGTGACATCTACCAGAAAAACAATCCACACCCCATGGTACAAGCGTTGGAGCTGATGCGCCTCGACCTCTGAAATCGTAAAGCCATGCTCATAGACCACGCCGACAATCAGCAGGATGGAGGCCAAATAAGTGATGGAAGTCATTACTCCCACTGTCATCCGTACGTAAGGGTGAATCCATTTATTTTGATACAAAAGGAATTTATGATAAATCTTCATAAATGCATCGATTAATGAAACGCGGCAAACTTAGACAAATATACCTTGATATACAAAAAACAAAAGGAAAAAGAAATTGGTTCAAAAATAATAGCTACATTTGGGCATTGAATTATTAATAATTTTAACCACTATGAGCAACAAAAAGAAAAGATTCATTCTCCCGGAAGAGGAAATCCCACAGTACTGGTATAACATACAAGCCGATATGGTGAACAAGCCCATGCCACCGCTTCACCCCGGCACCAAGCAACCGCTGAAAGCAGAAGACTTGTATCCTATCTTTGCCGAGGAACTCTGCCGCCAGGAACTGAATCAGACCGACACGTGGATTGAAATCCCCGAAGAGGTCCGCGAAATGTACAAATACTACCGCAGCACTCCGCTGGTGCGCGCTTATGGATTGGAGAAAGCGCTCGGCACACCGGCACATATCTACTTCAAGAACGAGAGCGTCAGCCCGATGGGCTCGCACAAGCTGAACTCCGCCATCCCACAGGCATACTATTGCAAGCAGGAGGGAGTGACTAACGTGACCACCGAAACCGGTGCCGGACAATGGGGAGCTTCCCTGGCATATGCCGCCCGCCTCTTCGGACTGGAAGCCGCTGTCTATCAGGTAAAAATCAGTTACGAGCAAAAGCCCTACCGCCGCAGCATCATGCAGACATTCGGTGCGCAGGTTACCCCGTCTCCCTCCATGTCTACCCGCGCCGGAAAAGATATACTGACCGCCCATCCCAACTATCAGGGCTCGCTGGGAACAGCCATTTCCGAAGCCATAGAGCTGGCACAGACCACTCCCAACTGCAAATATACCCTCGGCTCCGTAAAGCAGATGGAAATGGCGGGTGAATATCCCGACACCGTCATCGCCTGCTTCGGAGGAGGTTCCAACTTTGGCGGTATCGCCTTCCCCTTCATGCGCCACAACATCCTCGAAGGAAAGAAAACACGCTTTGTCGCCGCCGAACCTGCTTCATGTCCGAAGCTGACACGCGGCAAATTCCAATACGACTTCGGAGACGAGGCCGGATACACTCCGTTGCTGCCCATGTTTACACTGGGACACAACTTTGCCCCTGCCAATATCCATGCCGGCGGCCTACGCTATCACGGTGCAGGTGTCATCGTATCACAACTGCTGAAAGACGGTTATATGGAAGCGGTGGACATCAAGCAGCTCGAATCATTCGACGCCGGTTGTCTGTTTGCGCAAGCAGAGGGCATCATCCCCGCCCCCGAGTCCTGCCATGCCATTGCCGCCACCATCCGCGAAGCAAACAAATGCAAGGAAACGGGTGAAGAGAAGGTGATTCTGTTCAACCTTTCCGGTCACGGACTTATCGACATGGCATCCTACGACAAGTATTTGTCCGGCGATTTAGTGAATTACGAGCTGACGGATGCCGACATCCAGAAGAATCTGGACGAGATAGGCAATCTGGCTTAATAGATATTCGCCATACTGACAAGCGGTTCATAGAGTTTCTCTATGTCCTGCGAGTCCATCTCAATCTGTACCTGGTCCCCCGGAATCAAACGAGTTCCTGCGGGGACCAGATTTTTTCCATCCCGATGTACATTGATAATGACGCAACGCTCCGGCAGGGACAGTTCGTCCACCAGTTTCCCGTCCAGATAAGAATCCGTCATAATCTCCACTGAAAGCGTATAGCGTTTCTCTTCTTTAAAATCGGGAGCATGAATCATATCTTCATAGAGGGAGACGTTGGAAGGCTTCATTTGCAGAAGTTCCGTAAAATAGTAGGTCAACCCACCAACAACCACCGAAGGGTAAAAGACCTCAAAATGCCCCGTAATCTCCGTAATCAGCACAATGGCCGTGAGCGGTGTACGGACCACGGCCACCAGAAAAGCCGACATGGAAACAAGCATGATATAACTGACATTCTCTTGCCCGATGACACCGTACCTCACTCCTACCAGACCGACAATCTGTCCCAACAACCCTCCCGTAACCAGCGTCGGAATGAAACTGCCGCCCGGCAATCCGGAAGAGACAGAGAAAACGGAAAAGACGAAATGCAGCAACATGACAGCCGTCACCCACATAATCTGCGTACTGCCGTTCTGTGCCTGGGCCAGCAGAAACTGCTCCCCGCCTCCAGTCAGATTGACCTGCATCAGCGAAATGATGTAGGCCACCAGCACCAGATAGAACATCTTGACATACGCCGGAGAATTGACTTTGGCATACACATGCCTGAAAGCATTCAT
>OHNE01000362.1_pt1 | contig 24615 bp, 22 predicted proteins | sample 1569581 | NCBI WGS metagenome assembly OHNE01 (sample SAMEA3879509, study PRJEB24766) | human gut metagenome | biome: human-associated habitat; feature: feces | place: USA | collected 1985/1987 | reverse complement strand
AAGGCGTAGAAATGTGCATGCCGGGGGACAACATTGAAATGAGCGTAAAACTCATCACCCCGATTGCCATGGAAGAAGGTCAGCGCTTCGCAATCCGTGAAGGCGGGAGAACCGTAGGCGCAGGCGTTGTTGCCAAGATTACAAAATAATCTGCTTAATCAGCGCATAGCATAAATATGAAAAGAATCTCGCTTTGGAAACAGAGTGAGATTCTTTTTTTGCGTACCGCTATATTTATTGGAGAATGAATATAATATATCACGGCTTATATTATGATATAATTAGCGAGGATAAAATGTTTTTTGATTAAGATTGAAATATAAACAGTTTAAATAATATTGGAGAGAATAATGGTGAAATGGCTGCCGGTTATAGCGGCGGGTTTGATTTTTCTTTCAGGCTGCGCGCCGGTTGTGAAAGAAAATGGGAAAACAATGCCCCGTATCGACGGAGAAGCGAAAATAGAATGGAACAGGGAAAAATATCCTCTTGCTGTGGAGATACTGAACTCTCATGGGGAGAAGGAGCGGCAGGTGTTCTATTCTCCGCCAAAGAGAGTGGCGGCGGTCTGGCAGAACTCCATAGAAACACTGCTGGCTCTTGGGGTAGGAGATCGTATCATTGCGGGAATGGGCGTCCCTGACAGGAAGTATATCCGTGAGGAGTATCAGGCAGGTTATGAAGCGATTCCTTATAAAAGCCTGGAAAACCTTGATCCGGAAACAATCATGATGATGAGGCCTGACTTCATTGCAGGCTGGAGTTCCACCTTTACCGACAAGGTTCTCCGCAGTACGGAATTTTGGAATGAACGCGGCGTGCATACCTATATTTCCCAAAACTCCGCTCCGGCAAACAGGAACCGCACCATTGAAAATGAGTATGCCGATATTTTAAATCTGGGGAAAATATTTGACAGGGAAGAAAAAGCGGAAAGCCTTGTCAAAGAAATGAAAGATGAAATCTCCCGCACCGCCGGGCAGGCAACTCTTACAGGAAAACATCCCCGCGGACTTATTATCGAATTTATGGGATCGGATATCAGTGTCTACGGGGAGGAAACCCTTGCAGGCGATATCCTCAGAAGAATGAACGGCGAACTGCTTGCATCCGGACAGCAGCAAATCAGCAAGGAACAAATCATAGAAATGGATCCGGATGCCATATTCGTCATCCTTATCGAAGGGGATTATGATCATCCAAAGCAGAAACTGGATATGCTCTATCATGAACAAGCGCTCCGGGATGTACGTTGTATTCGTGAGAAACGGGTTTATCCGCTGCCCCTGTATTCTGTCTATTCATCGGGGATAAGGACTCTTGATGGCATACGATATATAGGAAAAGGTTTGTATCCCGATTTATATAAGGAGCAATAAATGAAATTTTTAAAAACACTGGGGTTTACCATGATTCTTATTGCGCTTGCTTTCCTCCTCGCGGCAGCGCTCTTTTGGGGGCTCAGCATCGGCACGGTTAAACTGCCGCTTGATCAGATCTACAATTCTGTTTTGGAGCAGCTTATGGGGGATCTGCCCATTGAGGCTGTGGGCCGTGGGCCGGTTCATGATATTGTATGGCTTCTCCGTCTGCCCCGCCTTGTCCTTGCAGCGCTTATTGGCTGCGGACTCGCTGTCTGCGGCGTCATTATGCAGGCTATCGTAAAAAACCCTCTGGCGGACCCCTACATTTTAGGCATATCCTCCGGCGCGTCCCTTGGAGCCACCTCTGCCATCCTTTTGGGGATCGGGGCGTCTCTGGGACCGAACTTCGTGGGAATCAGTGCATTTATCGGCGCTTTTGTTCTGTCACTGGCAGTCCTCTTCATATCCAACCTTGGGGGGCGGTCAAATTCCATGAAACTCCTCCTGGCAGGCATGGCACTCTCGGCGGTATGCAGCGCTTTTTCCAGCTTCATCGTGTACTTTGCCAATAATAAGGAAGGCATGCAGAGCATTGCTTACTGGCTGATGGGAAGTCTGGCGGGGGCGAAATGGAACGAACTTGCCGTCATCGCGCCAGTAATCATTGTGTCCGTCCTTTTTTTCTGGACACAGAGCCGTGTGCTGAACCTTATGCTCCTCGGCGATGAAACGGCAATCACGATGGGGACGGATCTCCACCTTTACCGCCAGTGGTATCTTCTCATCAGCTCCCTCATTGTGGGATTCGCCGTTTACGCGGCGGGGATGATCGGTTTCGTCGGACTTATTATTCCCCACGTCATGCGTATGTTCCTGGGACCTGACCACAAGAAACTCATTCCTGCCAGCGCCCTTGTAGGGGCTATATTTCTTGTCATATGCGACGGTCTCTGCCGTATCATCATCCCCCATACGGAACTGCCCATCGGCATCCTGATTTCCATGATTGGCGCGCCGTGCTTTATTTATCTCATGATTAAACGAACCTATGGATTCGGAGGGAATGACTGATGGAAATACTTGCGGAAGCAGTCCGGTTTTTTGCCGGTGGCAGACAGATACTCCAGGGGATTGACCTGGAATTGCGGCCAAAGGAATTTTTAGGTATTATCGGGCCGAACGGCAGCGGGAAGAGCACCTTCCTGAAATGCGTCTACCGCGTGCAGAAACCGACAACGGGAAAAATTTATTTCAATGGAAAAAAATTAGATGAATTTTCTTATCGTGAATCAGCGCTGAAACTGGCCGTCGTGGCACAGCACAATTTTTACAATTTTGATTTCTCCGTCTTGGACGTGGTTCTCATGGGACGCTCACCCCATAAGAAAATGATGGAGCGGGACAATGCGGAAGACTATAAAATTGCGCGGGACGCCTTGCGTGTCGTAGGACTGGAAGAATTTGGCGAAAGAAACTTTTCCACTCTTTCCGGCGGAGAACAGCAGCGCGTCATACTTGCCAGAGCGCTCACGCAGCAGACGGAATGCCTTGTCCTTGATGAACCGACAAACCATCTGGATATCAAGTATCAGCTTGAAATCATGGATATCGTGAAAAGTCTGGATGTGACAGTCATAGCTGCCGTTCATGACCTGAACATCGCTGCCATGTACTGTGACCGCCTCATTGCCATCAGCGGGGGGAAAGTAGCAGGTATCGGTACTCCCAGGGAACTTCTGACGGCAGAATTTATCAAAAAGCTGTATGGCGTGGACAGCCGTGTAGATATAGAAGAATCTACGGGCCGGATGAATATTGTATACCTTCCGCGCCATTGGAAAAAGGAAACGCCGCAGGTTTCAACTTAATAAAATCAGAATAAAGTGAAACTCCGGCAATTACGTTTTCAGCAGCGTGTATTGCCGGAGTTTTTTGCTGCGAGTTTGGATAGTGTGTTTTTGCCGGATGGTGAGCAACATGTTCATAAACCTTAATTTATGACAAAGAAACAAAAAAGCTTTATTCTGCCACTTATGGGAATAAAGCTTTTTCAATGAAATCGAGATTATCCGGATCATGCTGATGATTTTTGCGGTGAAGTTTGAAAAGTGGATCTTCGGTATTTTTTCTCTTCATGATGGCAGATCCTTCACGTTCGCTACGGATGACGATTAACGTTTCTCTAATTATGAAACCTTAACGTCTTATACAAGGATGATGAAGTCGGCTGTCAGAAGAAGCTGCTGGCGCACGTAGTGCGATTGAGGATACTCGCTTGTCGTAATGGCTTAAATCGTAAAAGAATAGTTAGCTTGCAGCTGACAGCTCACAGCTAACGGCTTTTATCTTCTTACCACTTTCCTCACCACGGGTATAGATCTTTCACATTCGTTCAGGATGACGCCTTGCCGTCCCTCATCATTCTGAATGGGGACAAGAATACCTTGTAAGAAGGGCGGTAAATGAGACAATGACACAGAGTGAAGAATCTGTTACTCGGATGATGCTCACCACTTTCCTCGCCACGGGTATAGATTCTTCGCATTCGCTACGGATGACGATTAACGTTTTCCTCATTATGACAGCAGATCCTTTGCTGGCGATCCGGATGACGTCTTTCATTTCTCGTCATTATGACGCTTTCCCTAAATCGTCATTCTGAACGGGGCAAGAATGCTGTGTGAGAAAGATGGGAAACGGCAACATGACAATGAGTGAAGAATCTATTCCCCTAATGACATCTTACCGTTCTCCTCACAACGGCAGGAGATCCTTCGCTATGACGCCTGATGTTCCTCATTATTCAGCTCAAGTTTATAATGCTGTTTTAAGGAGAAATAGAATATCTTTTACGACAGGACAGATCATACTGTTTTTGATGTTACAGTTCGAAGCCATCGGAAGCGTCGCCGGGTTTGGAGAGGCGCCGTGCGATGTCTTCATAATTGTCTTTTAAATGGAAGATGATGAGGTTGAGAGAGGTGCGGATTACTTCCGAATCGAAACTTTCCGGCCTTGTGGTGACGCAGATATCCAGGAATGTGTTGTCATCTTCGGCAATGCTGTACTTGAAAATGGAATGGGCGGCGTTCAGCTGCTCCAGGAAACGGATGAAAGTTTTACGGGCGGGGCCTGCAGGCGCGACGCCCAGATGGATGCGGAGCAGGGTATACATGCTGTTGTCCGTGATGACGGCAGCTACAAGGCGGTGGCTGCCCGCCGGAATGGCGGTGATGAAAGCCACGGAATCCTTTTCGTCATGGGTATCTCTGCGCTGGAAGAAATTCAGATCATTGTCTTTCATGTATTTTTCGAAGATGCCGGCTTTTACGTTTTTGCCGGGATTGAAATTAATTACTTTTGCCATGGCGCCTCCTGTGCGGGATTTCATATTTCATTCATTATACTATGGGTGCACATAAAAATGAAAAAATATATTATTTCTTTAATAAGGGAACAAATCCTTTCCGTCCCATGGTATAATAACAAAAGCGACTATGGTACGGCAATTTTTATATTTTATGTAATAAATGAAATGTACGGCTACAATTGAATAGGAGGTTAATCTTGGCAAAATCCAGATTACAGATCATTCCCTTGGGAGGCCTGGGGGAAGTCGGGAAGAACATGACTGTATTCCGTTACGGCGACGAAATTATCGTAATAGATGCAGGAATGGCTTTTCCTGATGAAACAATGCCGGGGGTGGATATCGTTATCCCCGACTTCAGTTACCTGATTGAAAACAGGGACAAGATCAAGGCCATTCTCATTACTCACGGACACGAAGACCATATCGGTTCGCTGGCTTATTTACTGCGTGATGTTTCCGCTCCGGTCTATGCGACGCGGCTGACCTGCGGCCTGATTGAAGGCAAGCTGAAGGAACAGAAAATCGGAAAGTACAATTTGAATGTAGTAAAGACAGGCGATGAATTCAGACGCGGTTCTTTCAGGTTCGGTTTCTTCCATGTATGTCATTCCATTCCGGATTCCTGCGGCGTTTATGTCCGTACGCCGGTAGGAACTGTGGTGCATACAGGTGATTTTAAATTTGATCATTCCCCTGTGGACGGAGAACAGACGGATATGCATAAGCTCGCCGAGCTTGGCCGCAACGGTGTGCTTGTCCTCTGCGCCGATTCCACGAATGCCCAGAATCCGGGATATACTTTGTCGGAAGCAGTGGTTTCCAAGTCGCTTAGAGATGCTTTCCACGAAGTCAGGGGACGTATCATTCTTGCCACATTCGCGTCCAATGTGTCCCGCGTACAGATGGCGATTGATGCGGCTGTTGAAAATAAAAGAAAAGTTTGTGTCTTCGGCCGTTCCATGGTCAATGTGGTGGGTATCGCGCTTGAAATGGGTTACCTTAAGGCTCCGGAAGGCACATTTATTGAACCGGAGGAGCTCAATCATTATCGCGATGACAGAATCTGCATCCTCACGACGGGGAGCCAGGGCGAACCTATGGCAGGACTGTCCCGTATGGCGGACGGAAGCCACCGGCAGGTGCAGATCCATGCCGGAGATACGGTCATTATTTCCGCATCGCCGATTCCGGGAAATGAAACGAGTGTTGGCAGGACGATTGATAATCTTATGCGTCTGGGAGCAAAGGTAATTACGTCCCGGACGAGCCGCGTCCATGTGTCGGGCCACGGTTCCCAGGAGGATTTGAAAACGATGCTCTCTCTTGTCCGTCCGAAGTTTTTTGTGCCGGTTCACGGAGAATACAGAATGCTCCGCTCTCATGCGGAATTGGCGGAAAGTTTGGGCGTGCCGAAGCAGAATATTCTTATCGGCGACAACGGGACCGTTTTCGAATTTACGAACCGCAGCGGGAAGATCAATGGCAAGGTGCAGTCCGGCGCTGTCTTTGTAGACGGCCTCGGGGTAGGCGATGTGGGAAATATCGTTATCCGCGACCGCCAGCAGCTGGCGCAGGATGGTGTGTTCATCGTGGTTATCGCTCTTGAAAAGGGGAGCAACCAGGTCGCGGCAGGTCCCGATATCGTATCACGGGGATTCGTTTATGTCCGTGACAGCGAGGAGCTTATGTCCGGCGCAAGAAGCCGTATCGAAAATGTGCTGGAACGGTGCAACACGGGGAATGTGACGGAATGGAACGCTATCAAGACGCAGATCCGCGATGCCCTGGGCAGGTATTTCTTTGAAAAGACGAAGCGCAGGCCGATGATTCTTCCTATCATTCAGGAAGTCAGATAAGCCTCGCGCGGACATAATGAACTGTGATTTCTTTTATGGGGTCGCAGTTTTTTATTGGCCGCGTTTATTGTTTCTGTATGGTAAAATATAGAATAATGCTGAACATATTTGACAGGACAGGAGTAGTTATGGACGAATACAGAGCAGGAGAAACAAACGCCGTCGTTTTGGCAGGAATGTGTACCGCCCTGGCGGTGGTGCTTTCCGTTATCGGATTTTACATGCCCCTGATTTCCCTGGTGGTGTTTTTGCTGATCCCTCTTCCTATCGCGTACCTGGGAATGAAGGAGGGGACTTCGTGGTCGATTATTGTCACGGCAGGCATCATGATTTTGGATTCCGTCTTTTTCGGATTCATTTCCGCCGCTTTCCTTTGCGCCATCTTCGGCGTGCTTGGCGTGATACTGGGGATTTGTTACAGAAATAAGGTTTCTGCGACAGTGACGCTTGCCGCGGGAGCGGTCGTAGTGCTTGCCGCTTTGATCGGGCAGGCATTTGCGGCGATGTATATTTTGAATGTGCCGCCCATGATTTTTGGTGGGGAAGCGATGGACAGCATGGAGCAGCAGATGATGGGGCAGATGGCGCAACTTTATTCCGGCGAACTGCTCACGCAGGCGCAGGAGAATGTAAAGCAGATGATGGATTCTATAAGAAAATCCATCCCTGCCGCTACGTTGGGCGCCGCATTTTTCTATACCTGGGCGTCTATGACGCTGGGGAAAAAGATTTTTACCCGTCTCGGCATAAAGGATATCCCCGGAATGCCTTCTTTGGAACGATGGGAACTGCCCCGTTTCTTTCTGGGACTTTATGTTCTGGCATTTGCCATGCAGTACATCACGAATAGAAATGCAACGCTCGAAATGATCCAGTACAATTTGGGACTTGCCTGTGTTCTCGTTTTCTGGCTTCAGGGGCTGGCGGCGCTTTGGTGGATGCCCAGAAAATATCCTTTCGTGAGGCCGCTCCGCTGGATTATCGCAGTTCTTTCCGTTATCATCGGAATGGTGCAAATGATTATCGTTCTCCTGGGATTGTCCGATATGGTGCTTCAATACAGGAAGAAGAGAAATTACGAATAGCAGCCTGTTTGCAATAAGAACTGCCATGGGGTACGATTACATATAAAGCATCGGTTTCCGGAACCGGGTTGCGTTGGATGAAAAAATGAAAGGAGCACTATGCTCAGCAATATTTGGGTATATAAGAAAACTTCAAAAGTCATGATAAGCCTCCTTTTGGCGGCGGTCCTGGTGCTTGCCACACAGAACTGGCTCCTCGGGCTTTTAATGTTTATCGTGACCGCGGCGGCTGTCGTCTGGGTGAAACGCTCCGACCTTATGCAGGAGCGGCTTCTCATGCGGTATCTTGATGATTTATCATCAGGTGTTTCAGTCGGTACGGTCTATGCGGTGCGGAATCTTCCGCTGGGAATTGCCGTTGTGGACGAGAAGAAAAAGCTCGTCTGGGCAAACGGCGTATTTCGTTCATGGATTGCCGGTACGGAAGAGGGAACGCCTCTCCGGGATATTATCCAGGGACAGAAAGTAGCCAAGCTCTGGGGGAAGGCGGGGTGGTTTGACTGCCATGCGGGAGGAACGTTTTTCCGTGTATTCCATAAATGGGTTCCTTCTGATGAGCCGGACGGAGCATCTTTCATGGTGCTTTACTTCATGGACAGGAGCGATGTGGAGAAATCTTTGAAAGAGTCGGAAGAGGCACGCCCTGTCTTTTGTCTGATCCGCATAGACAATATACAGGAAGTGACGGCGGAGATGAGTGATGTGGAGCGGTCCGCCCTGCTCTCTGATGTGACGGAGAAAGTGCTTGCTACGTTCAACAGCCATGACGGATTTATCAAGCAGTACAATGCGTCTGATTTTGTGGCCTGTATTTCGTCAAAGGCCCTGCAGGATATGATGGATTCTAATTTTGAAATACTTGACCGGGTGCGGGAAATCCATACGGTGAACCGTATTCCCGTGACCTTGTCCATCGGCATCGTAAAAAGTGACGAATCTTTTAACCGCCAGTATGAAGAAGCCCAGGTGGCGCTTGATCTGGCTCTTGGCCGCGGCGGGGATCAGGCCATCGTCCGTCTCGGGAAAGATGTAAAAGCCTTTGGCGGCAAAGCGCCTGCTTCGGTGAGCAGTACCCGTGTCCGCGTCCGTGTGGTGGCGCAGGCGCTCCGTGAGATCATTAACGAAGCGGATATGGTTCTCATTATGGGGCACGCCCATGAAGATTTTGACGCGCTTGGGGCCGCGGTAGGTGTTTCCCACCTGGCGAGAGTGTCCAAGGTGGAAGCGCACATCGTCATTTCCAAACAGGATGATACGTCCAGGAAAATGATCCAGGCTATACAATCCAGCGGCTTGGCGGAAGGGCTTCTTATTGATGAGGGCAAGGCAAAAAGCCTCGTGACGGATAAGACGGTGGTCATTGTTGTGGACACGCATATCCCCGAACTGGTGGCAGCGCCGGAACTGCTGAGGAAAGTGCAGAAGAAAGTCGTTATCGATCATCACCGCCGTGCGGCAAGCATTATCGACAGTCCGCTTCTGACGTACATGGAACCGTCGGCATCTTCCGCTTCGGAACTGGTGACGGAACTGATCCAGTACTATGGCAGCGAAGAAGAAATGAATGCACTGGAAGCATCCTGCCTTTATGCGGGGATGGTGGTGGACACGAAGAGCTTTACCGTCCAGACAAGTGTTCGTACGTTCGACGCGGCAAGTTATCTCAGGCGGTGCGGCGCAGACACCGCTTTGGTTAAAAGGCTCTTTTCGATGGACCTGGCGTCCATCAAGATTAAATCCATGATTTTGGCCGATATGAAACAGGTGGATGAATACATGGCCTTTGCCGTATGTCCGGAGGGCACGGCGGATTCCCAGATTATCGCAGGACAGGTGGCGGATTTCCTTGTCACCGTGCAGAAGATACGGTGTAGCTTCCTTTTCTATTATACGGAGAACGGACTCTGCCTTTCCGCGCGCTCCGACGGGTCTGTTAATGTGCAGATTGTCATGGAACAGCTTGGCGGCGGCGGCCATCAGACAGTGGCGGGAGCGCAGTTCGGCACTGACGGCAATATAGAAGATATAACAAAGGCGGTTGTTGCCAATGTTCGTAAACAAACGGAGGAGGAAAAAGAATGAAAGTAGTATTGCTTCAGGATGTAAAGAAATTGGGGAAAAGAGGCGATGTTGTCGAAGTAGCGGACAGCTATGGCCGTAATGTCCTCATTCGCCGCGGACTTGGCGCGGAAGGAACGAAAGCCAATCTGAATACGGCGGAACAGCGCCGTGAATCTAAAGAATTTAAATCCAAAGTGGCTGCGGACGAAGCGGTCATCATGGCATCCCAGCTGAAGAAAGTAAAAGCGGTCATCAAAGTGCAGTCCGGTGAGGACGGACGGGTTTTCGGCAGTGTCACGGCAAAAGATATTTGTGATGCCGTTAAAGAGCAGTATGGGTTTGAACTGGATAAGAAAAATATCAGGCTGAAAAATCCGATCAGGACCACAGGAGAATATGATGTGGAAGTCTGGGTACACCAGCAGGTCACCAGCGAAGTACATATTTCCGTAGTTGCGGAATAAAAATTTCTTGTTCCTGCGGGGGATTCTTTAGCAGCAGAAAATAAAAGCGGCAGTTAAAAAATAATCTTCTTCCCTTAACCGGGGGAGGAGATTTTTATTTTGAAAAAATTTCTTGCTCCTATTGTAAACTTTATTAAAAATTATAATTGACAAAAATAAAAACGGTTACTACACTTAGAAAAGATGTTGGCTGCCCGGAAACGGGCGGAAAATAAAGGGGGAAGTATTATGGGAGAAGAAAAGGTATTGTACAGCGTGAAAATGCGTTCCAGTCTTGGCGGTGCCCACGGCGTGGGCGGACAGCATATTTCCGGAGCGGAGAGGATTGTAACAAAGAACAGCGTGGAACAGGAGATGATTTCCATGCTGCACCGTGCCTGGGAACATGACCGCGGCGCGGCGGATTTTATCCAGTTCAAGGTGGAAGCGCTCAGGCATGAGGGAATCACCTGCTGCCCGCTTTTGCCTTTATACCAGATTGACACGGCAACAAAGGAGGAAGGACGGGCGGCGGCGAAAAAAGAACTGCTCCGTTCCGGAGTCAGTGAAACTGCTATGGGGAAAGGATTTGCCATTTTGGAATCGCTGACAGACAGTATGCGCGGCGCGGCAGTCGTTGATGCGGAAACAGGAGAGCGCCTGGACGGACTTGGTATGCGTGGCGTGCGGTGCAGCTGTATGGATTGCGAAGATACGTGCGCATACGAAGCACAGATGGGGGCGAAGGGCCTGGGCGGAGAACATCCGAGGGAAGCGCTCATTCTGGCATCGAAAGTGGCGGCGGCGCCGGGGACGGTGGCGGAGCTTTGCTGGTCGGATGATCCCTTTTATGTGACAGGCTATGTGGGTTCGCCGAAGTTTGGCTACGGACGGATTACGGTGATGAAAGAGAAAGGGGATCCTATCGGCGGCCGCGTATTTTTTGTAAAGCACGGTACGGATATGGACAGGTATGTGGAGTATATGCAGCATCAGACAGTGCTGGTGAGGGTCAAATGAAGCCGGAAAATATTTTCTCCGCTCTTTTCGCGCTGCGGCAGGAAGGGCGGCTCAGGCAGGTGCAGGATCTGCGCATGGAAACGGCGTCTCTCGGTGTAGATCGTGAAGGAAAGCGGTATATCGTTTTCAATTCCAATGATTACCTGGGTATGACCCATGCGAAGGAAGTACAGGAGGCGGCGGCGAAAGCGGTTCGTTTCGGTACGGGAAGCGGCGGGGCGCGTCTTACCTCGGGGGCAGCTTTTGAGTTATCCAATTTGGAAAAGGAAATAGCCGATTTCAAACATACCGAAGACGCAGTCATCTTCAATACAGGATACATGGCGAATCTGGGAGTGCTGTATGCGCTTGCCGGAAAGGGAGATGTCATTTTCAGTGATGAACTGAATCATGCGAGTATTGTCGACGGATGCCGTATATCAAAAGCCGAAACGGCAGTTTACAGGCACAGCGATATGGCGGATCTGGAAAGACTGCTGCAGACCGTTCCCTGCGAAGGGCAGCGATTCATTGTGACGGACGGCGTATTCAGCATGGATGGGGATATTTGTCCGCTGCCCGCTCTGGCGGTACTGAAGAAGGACTACGGGGCCTGTCTCATCGTGGATGACGCCCATGCATCGGGTGTCATTGGCAGAACCGGCCGAGGAACGGCGGAGTACTTCCGTATGGCAGGGATCGACGTGCAGGTGGGGACCTTGTCGAAAGCTTTCGGTGCGGAAGGGGGATACATCGCGGCAAGCCGGGAAATTTGCGACTATCTGCGGAATACATCGCGGCCTTTTATTTTCTCCACAGCCATTTCCGCGGTCACGGGAGCGGCGGCCTTAGCGGCTCTTCGCTTGTTAAAAGCGGATCCGGAGAAATATCTGGGCCGTCTTCGTGAGAACACGGCTTATATGCGAAATCTCCTGACAGAAACGGGAGTGGGCATTGCTGCAGGGGATACGCCCATCATTCCGGTGGCGGTGGGAGATGAAAAAGAGGCGCTCGCAACGGCGGAAGCGTGCAGGAAAGAAGGAATCCTGCTGTCCGCCATCCGTCCGCCATCCGTACCCGTGGGAACAAGCCGCATCCGATTGACGGTAACGGCGATGCATACAAAAGAAGAAATGAAAAAAGCAGCAGCTATTTTAATCAGACATTGGAGGTCAAAATGAACGGAGAATTGGAAACAGGAGCGTACAAGCCGGAAGCGGCAGGCAGCAGGGAAGTCATTGTCGATGTTTGCGAAACAGCGCTTTTGGCGGCGCTTATCGGGGTGAGCGGTTCTTTTAAGATCCCCGGATTAGTACCGGGGACGGAGTTTCAATTATCGGCGCCTATCGCCGTTGCCATTTGCGGCGTCTTCGGTTTTAAGAAATACATCATTGCAGGGGTGTTGGCGTCTCTATTGAGTCTGGCGCTGGGAACGCACACGATTTTGAATGTGACGATCTCCATGTCATTCCGGCTGGCTGTAGGCGCGGTATGGCTCCTGCTCGGTTCGTCCCGATTGTTTTATATCATTTCCGGACCGATAGGGACAACCGCGGCAAGGGGAGCAATGACACTTCTTCTGGGAAAAGGATTTTATGCCATGGTGGCGGCGGCTCTGCCGGGCATGGCGTTCACGGCGGCTACGGCCTGGTTCGTTGCGGGGGTGTTGAAGCGTGTCCGGTCGATAAGGAAAAGATAGGCAGGAGGATAGAAGCCATTACCTATCAGTTGGCAGCCGCTTGCTGTAAGCAATTGGGGGTGAGACAGAATCTGGGAAGCAGGAACCGGAAGATGAGCTGTTGGCCGCTAAACGTCATCAGAGGAATAGATTCATCACTGAGTGTCACCGCCCCGTCTCCCGTCTTTCCCACAAGGTATTCTTGCCTCCGTTCAGAATGACAGCAGACGACAAGGCGTCATCCAGGGCGTGATTAAAGGATCTGCTGCCGTGGTGAGAGGGGCGGTAAGACGTTATCCGAAGCGGCAGCGAAGGATCTATTATCGTGGTGAGGAAAGCGGTAAAACGTTATCCGAGTAATAGATTCTTCACTCTGTTTCATCATTCCGTTTCCCGTTTTTCCCACAAAGCATTCTTGCCTCCGTTCAGAATGACGGCGGACGGGAAATCGTCATCCAGGGCGTGATTAAAGGATCTGCTATAGTGATGACGTGAAAGATTAGAATAAAAGTTTTTTCTGTCAGCAGGATTCTGTCGTCCGTAAGCTGACAGTTTTTGTTTGCTGATAAAAGCAGAATTGCCTGTTCTTTGTCATATGGCCGTTTCCTGTTATTTCTGCAAAGTATTTTTGCACTTATTCTGAATGGTGGGAGACACAAGACATTTTCCGTTGTCCTTATCATTTGCCGTTCTATGTTGTAAAATATAAATATGTCATTATCTTTTCAATGGAATGGTTGTAAATAAGGATCTTAGATGGAAGATATAAAGGATTTAATGGATCGTTTGAAGAAACGCATTATCAGCGGCGGCGCAGCGGATAAACCGGAACTGAAAAGGCGTCTGGATGTGATTTATGAAATCTATGCCGGCGCTGTTGGTCCGGAAGAACTGATTGTCCGCGCAAGCCGCTATGGCGCATTGAAATATATTCATCATGAAAATCTGAAGAAACGCCTTTTGGGGATTGAGCGGCTGTTTTTTGAGAGCAGGGAGTATACCGAAGAACCGCAGGAGGGAGAAATTCCTGCTATTCTTGACCGGCTGGAAGATCGTTTGGCGGAACTCCTGGCACGCCGGGCGGTGGAGGAGCGTCTGGAGAGGAAGATTTCTGAACGCCTGGAAGAAAAGCATAAAGAATATGTGGATGAAGTGAAGCGCGAACTTTTGGAAGAAGACGAAGACGATGTGGAAACAGCACAGAGCCGGCATAAAATGGAAAAGCTGGAAGCTTTGGATAAAATCAGTTTGACGAAAACGGTCATGAATGTGGTAAAGCCGGGCACCCTGTCGGAAATTGTCGGGCAAAATGACGCAGTGAAAGCATTGGCATCCAAAATCGCTTCTCCCTATCCCCAGCATTTAATTCTTTACGGACCGCCCGGTGTGGGGAAGACGACGGCCGCCCGTCTTGTCCTTGAGGAAGCAAAGAAAACGGCTTGGTCAGCATTCGGAGAGAATGCGCCTTTTGTGGAATGCGACGGTACGACGCTCCGCTGGGACAGCCGTGATATTACGAATCCTCTTATCGGTTCCGTCCATGATCCTATTTACCAAGGCGCGCAGAGGGAATTGGCAGATGACGGTATTCCCGAACCGAAGCCGGGGCTTGTGACGGATGCCCACGGGGGCATTCTGTTTATTGATGAAATAGGGGAATTGGATCCTATCCTTCTGAATAAGCTTCTTAAGGTGCTGGAAGATAAAAGGGTGCCTTTCGAATCGGCATACTATGATGAAGAAAATCCCTATGTGCCGGCGTATATCAAAAAATTATTCCGCGACGGCGCACCTGCTGATTTCATTCTCATTGGTGCGACTACACGGGAGCCGCAGGAAATCAATCCCGCTATCCGTTCGCGGTGCGCGGAAGTATTCTTTGAACCGCTTCGGCCGGAAGATGTAGAAACCATCGTAAAAAATGCGGCGGAGAAATTGAAAGTGTCTTTGGAAGACGGTGTGGCGGAAATGATCAGTGAATACACCATGGAAGGCAGAAAAGCGGTAAATCTTCTTGCCGATGCGTACAGTCTGGCAGTATATGAAGCGGGCGGGGCGGGGAAAAATTTTATTTCCCGAGAAATCATGCGCCGCACGGCAAGGGGAAGCCGCCTTACCGTATCGCATCATAAAATGGCATCGGACGTGCCGGAAGTGGGGCATGTTTTCGGACTGGGCGTTTCGGGATTTTCAGGAAGCACTATTGAGATCGAAGCGGCGGCATATCCTGCCAAAGAAGCGGGGAAAGGGACGCTCCATTTTAATAATACAGCAGGATCTATGGCAAAAGATTCCGTGGCAACGGCGGCATCGGTGGTACGCAGGCTTACCGATAAAAATCTGGGCGATTACGATCTCCATGTGAATGTGATCGGCGGAGGGAATGTTGACGGTCCTTCGGCAGGGTGCGCTGTCACGGCAGCCATTATTTCCGCGGTGGAACAAAAACCGCTTCGCCAGGATTGGGCTGTAACGGGGGAAATTTCTTTGTCCGGAGAAATCAAACCGGTAGGCGGCGTTTATGAAAAGGCGTTTGGCGCTCATCAGGCGGGGATGAAAGGACTTATTATTCCGGCGGAAAATAAGGAAGATATCGGGGAAACCCATTTCGGCATGGAAGTGGCGGCAGTACGGACGATTGAAGATGTATTGGATAAAATACTTGTGAAATAACAGGAGAAGATTATGGCTGCAACAGAACGCGGAGGCAAAAACCGGGGCAAACAGAAAAATGATACCGAAACGCTCATATTGGGACGGATGCCTCCACAGAATATAGAAGCGGAAATGGCAGTTCTCGGTGCGATGCTTCTGGACAAAGATGCCATTGAAGTGGCGGAAAACATGCTGCATCCCGAGGATTTCTACCGTGAGCAGGATGCGATCATTTATCAGGCGGTTCTGAATTTGTCCCGTGCAGGGAAAAGCGCAGATATCCTGACGGTCACGGAAGAGCTGCGCCGCATGGGGCGCCTTGATGATGTGGGCGGCATTATGTATGTCAATGAGCTGCCGGAGCACGTAATCACCACGAAGGGGATTGAACGCCATGTGGATATCGTGTCGGGAAAAGCGAAACTCCGCCGTCTGATCGATACGGCAGGGGATATTGCGGAAGCTGCGTATACCGAAGAAAATACGGTGGAAGAAATTGTAGATGATGCGGAACGCGCTATTCTCCAGGTTGCCAGGGAGCAAAATGTGAAGGGCTTTACTCCTGTGGGAGAAGCGGTCCAGCATACCTTGGAAGATATTACAAGGAAGTACCAGAACCATGAGCTTATTACAGGACTGGCAACGGGATTTGCCAAGTTAGACGCGTTTACAAACGGTTTCCAAAAAGGGAATCTGATTATTGTCGCGGCACGCCCGTCTATGGGGAAAACGGCGATTGTTCTTAATATGGCAAAGAATATGAGCCTTTCTTCCGCCCGAAAAACAGTGGCGTTTTTCTCTCTTGAAATGGGGCGTGATGAACTGGTCCAGCGTCTTTTGAGTTCCACCGCGCTGATTGAGGGCCAGCGGCTCAAGACGGGCCGCATCAATACGGAGCAGGAATGGAAAAACCTTTCTTCCGCAGTGAGCGTATTTATGGAAGCGCCGCTGTACATAGATGATACTCCGGCCGTGACAGTGGCGCAGATCCGCGCCAGATGCCGGCGCCTGAAAGCGGAACATGGCTTGGATGCGGTCATGATTGACTATCTCCAGCTCATGACGAGCCGGAATGTAAGGAATAATGACAGCCGCCAGCAGGAAATTTCAGAGATTTCCCGTTCCTTAAAGAGCCTGGCAAGAGAACTGGAAGTGCCTGTTATCGCCTTGTCCCAGCTTTCCCGCGGACCTGACGCAAGACCGAACCACCGTCCCTTGCTCTCCGATCTCCGCGAATCCGGCTCTATTGAACAGGATGCGGATCTGGTCTGCTTTCTCTATCGCGAGGCTTACTATAACAAGGAAATTGAAGAAGGAGATCCCCGGCAGAATGAAACGGAACTCATTTTGGCTAAAAACAGAAACGGTCCTGTGGGAATTATTAAGATGTTTTTTGCCGGGCAGTATACACTTTTCTATGAGGCGACGAATCAGGAAGCGCCGCCGGATGTGGAATAAAGCGCCGGCATAGCCGGGAAAGGAGGGGGCAATGGATCTTTGGGGGAATGAAGACGAAGACGAATACAGAGCGCGGAAACGGGCGGAAATATTCAGTTCGTCTTATCATTTCGAGAATTACGGAATGTTGGAAAACGCCATCCATCGGTGCCGGCTCTGCCCTCTTTGCGATGAGGGCGGCCGCGGTCCCGTGCTGTCTACCGGTCCGGTTGACGCGCCTTTGATGATCGTTGGCGAAGGCCCCGGCGGTGTGGAAGATGAGTACGGCGGGCCGTTGGTCGGGCCGTCAGGACAGCTGCTGGATAAAGCTCTTTTGTCGGTAGGGATTACGCGTGACCATGTATATGTCACAAATATCGTAAAATGCCGCCCCAGGGGAAACCGCACGCCTGCTATTGCAGAGGGGAATGAATGCGGCAGACGGTGGCTGGCGGAAGAAATACGCCTCCTCGGACGTGCGCCTGACCTCACGCCCGCAATCCGGGCACTTGCCGTCGACGAGCTGCGTCTCCGTCCAGAAGGATTCGCAGGGCGTGCAGTACCAGCCCTCATAGGAACCCTTGTAGATATCGCCCTGGTCATAGAGCTGCTTAAAGATTTTCTGAACGGCCTTCTCATGATAATCGTCCGTCGTGCGGATGAATTTATCATAGGAGATATCCATCAGCTTCCACAGGTCTTTAATGCCGGATACGACATGGTCGACATACTGCTTCGGCGTGATCCCCGCGGCCTTCGCCTTCTCCTCAATCTTCTGGCCGTGCTCGTCCGTGCCGGTGAGGAACATCACGTCGTACCCCTGAATCCGTTTATACCGCGCCATGGTATCCGCCATCACGGAGCAGTAAGCGTGGCCGATGTGCAAATTATCAGACGGATAGTAGATCGGCGTGGTGATATAAAATTTCTTGTTCTCTGTGTTGTCCATTGATGATTCCTCCTGAAAATTGAGGTATGCGCAAAGCCGCACGCATGCTTATTCATTGTTATTATACCATCTATTTCGTGCTTTTCAAGGCGGCAAGAAACACTTCCTTTCCACAATATGCCGCGTCAACCTCCCCTCACTTTCATCAATATACATTCTAAGGGACCGTTTGAGGTGATATTCCAAATCCAAAAGCAGATATTGACATAAAATTTTTATTCCATTATCCTTTGTGATAGAGTTGCCGGCTGCTCTTTATTGTAACAGATGAAGGAGCGAAAGAATCATGTATCATGCGCATTTGAAAGGGACACACTACGAAATCGGGTTTCATTGGGGGTCCCTTTTGGAAAAGCACGGCCAATTTATTTTAAACAACCTTCCTTTTCCAATGACGAAAGAGCGAAAGGCGTTCGCTTTGGCTTGTGTTCCCGTTTATCAAAAATACTTTCCAGAAATATTAGAAGAAATCCAGGGCTTAGCGGATGGGCAGCATTGTGAGGCTGAAATGCTCCAAGCTGTTTTATTCAGCATGTATGCCATGCCGCCCGCCTGCCATTGCTCATGTTTTGCAGTTGCAGATCATGAAACGATTCTGTTCGGAAGAAACAGCGATTTTTTAACTGAACTAGAGAAATATAATTTAAATGTCATTTATCATATTGACACTGATTCCTATGGATTTACAGGAAATACGACAGCATTTCTCGAACTGGAGGACGGCATAAACGAACAAGGGCTTGCTGTCGGTCTAACCGCGGTTTATCCTCACGCCATTCAGCCAGGGCTCAATGCAGGGATGTTGTTACGGTTCATCTTGGAAAAATGCAAAACAACCAACGAGGCGATTCACTACATTCAAGAAATCCCCATTGCCTCGGCCCAAACGCTAACGATAGCAGATCGCATAGGAGAGATTGCCGTTGTAGAATGTAATGCAGAGAAAATAGAAATCATCCGGCCATCTGAAGAGCGCCCCTATGTCTACGCCACCAATGTCTTTCATTCGGAAGCGATGGCTTCGTTTACAAACCCGGAAATTGATAACTGGCAGGCAGAGACAAGATATCAAACGCTCAAAAATGCACTGGAGCGTAAGAGAGGGCAAATCGGAATCCAATCGGCACAGGAGCTCTTAGCGGGAAAGGACGGGTTTTTATGTCAATACGACAGAAGCACAGGGAAAGATACGGTGTGGTCTGTCATATACGACTTAAAAAACGTAGCGATTTATCGTGCAGAAGGGAATCCGTGCCGGTGTAAATTCAAAAAAGATGCCAGGTTCCGTTTCGGTATCGAACCACCCTTTCAGAAACACTGAATCCAGCTGATTGGCCTGTAGGGAGTTCGTCCTTTTCGGACGGGCTCCCCGTTCTCCCTCCGGCAAATTGGTTTGATAGCTCCACTCAAAATGATTTTGATATCAATTAAAAGCAAAACGCGCCATAAAATGCAAAAATGCAAATTTACGGCGCGTGTTCTCCTTATTTATAATACCCAGCTAGCCAGCCGATCCATCAAAAAACGATATCTCGGATATCCAACCGGGTGCGTGGCCGATTTAGCCCCTATTTTTGAATCAGCTTTTGCCGACGGAGATAGACCAGCAGCGGCTTGCATACCGCCATGCCGACGACGACAGCCATCGCGATCTCCAAAAGGCAGTTGAGCGACATCATCGTAGCAAATACTTCCTTGAGCGGAAGGGAATTGAAAAGAAACCACATCAGGCCGAGCACCATCGCGCTGTGGCACAGCGTGGCAATTCCAGCGCTCAGGCCAATCGAAGCTGTTTCGTTTTTGATGAGCTTCTTCAGGCCGATAAACAGCCATGCGGCGATCACACCGAGCAGGATGCGCGGCACAACGCACAGGATCAGCGATTGCACCGGAGTTCCGCTGATGAATGGGGAAAAAATGATATCTGCCGGGCTCGCTGCAGCAAAGGTTGCCTTGAGCATCGACATCACGCCGAAGGAAGCGCCCAAGATGCCACCGAACAGCGGCCCCATCGTCACCGCGCCGATAATCACGGGGATATGCATGATCGTGATGGAGATCGGGGGGATCATGATAAAGCCCAGCGGCGTGAAGGTCAGGATCGCCTGAATAGCGATCAGCATGGCGAGCTGCGCGAGGCGCATCGTCCTCGCAAGGGAAGTGCGGTTGTTCTTTTTCAATTTATATTCCTCCTTGCTGCTGCTCTCCCCAGGGAAGATGCAGCGCAAAATTTGGCGAAAAAGTTGAAAAATAAAATTTTCAATCGAAGGTCAATCCGTAAAGCATTTTACCCTTACAATCAATTCCTGTCAAGTGGCAATTTTAGCAAATCAATGCTGCGGCAAACGGCCGCCTTTCGACGTGTTTTTCTCATAAACAAGCTTCAGGCCCTCCAGCAACAAATTCTCGCTGTAAAGGACTTTCCGCTTACAGTTGGAAACGATCTCCTTCGCCAGCCCTCCGGTCGCTACGATCGTTTTGACCGACCGCCCGAGTTCCTCCTCAATGCGGTCACACAGGCCGTCGAGCATGGCGGCAGTGCCGAACACGGTGCCGGACTGCATGCAGTCCGGTGAATTCGTACCGATCACATGGTGCGGTGCCTCAATACTGATATGCGGAAGCTGCGAAGTGCGGGTTGCGAGCGCATCCAGTGAAATTCCCACACCCGCGGAAATCGTGCAGCCCAGGTAGGTGCCCTGCTCATCGAGGACGCTGATTTTTGTTGCCGTGCCCAAATCCATCACAAGGCAAGGCAGCTCGTAAGTGTGGATGGCGGCCACCGCACCCACCACCAGATCCGCGCCAAGAATACCTGGCGTGTCCGTGCGGATGTTGAGCCCGGTTTTCAGGCCCGGCCCAACGAGAAGCGGCACATGGCCCGTGACCATCTGCGTGGCCTTGCGCACGGCGGCAGTCAGCTCCGGCACAACGGAGCTAATGATCGCGCCTTCAAAATCTTTCGGCACCACATCATAAAGCGCAAAAATGGATTTCAGCTCCACCGCGTATTGATCGCCCGTGCGGGAACGGTCTGTCGCAAGGCGGGCAACGAATAGGAGATCATTCTCCCGATATACCCCCATCGTGATATTGCTGTTGCCGATGTCGACTGTTAAAATCATCTGATTCTCATCCTCTCCATTGGGGCCATTTGGGCGGGGAAACCGCCTGCCGCCCCATCCAGAAACCTTCTCCATTTCAATCCACGCTCCCCGTATGGGGAGCGACTTTGATTTCGCCCCGAACAACATCCGCCCGGATCTGCCTTTTTATTTAGTATACACGATTTCCGACCGGAAAGCAAACGGCATCCGTTCCGAAAAAAGCGCTCTGCCCGCCGCCTTTTTCGACAGAACGTGGCAGCCCGGCCCCGCAGTGCGCCGTCATAGCGGATGAGAGGCAAAGTGGGGCCGCTGCCGCGCCGTTACCGCCAGGCGCGGAATAGTTCCGCAATCACCTGCTCGATCGGCGCTTTTTGGATTTCCAAATCCCGGATGCCGTGTAGCGTTGAAAGCTGTGCAAGCAATTCATGCACCTGTATAGAGGATAAATCCAGTTCATATTCGCAAACGCCCTTTTCTTCCGACAAAAGGCGCCCGATGTGTAGGTCGGGCGGGCAGCCGCCATTCAGCGTCAGCCGAAGCCGGGAGGGCGGCCCGTTAAGGCGCGCAGGCCGTCAAAATCGCCATCATATGCAATCTTGCCTGCGGAGAGCATTAAAATGCGCTGGGCCATCTCCTCCAAATCATCCATGTCATGGCTGGTTACAATGATTGTCACGCCGTTTTCCCGGTTGACCGTTTTCAGGAACTCGATCATCTGCCGCTTGGCGACCACATCCAGCCCCAGCATCGGCTCATCCAGCAGGATCATCTCCGGGGCATGCAGGAGCATCATGGCGATATCCGCTCGCATCCGCTGGCCAAGCGATAATTCCCGCGCAAAGGTCTTTAAAAGGCCCTGCAAATCCAAAAGCTCAATGGCCATCTCCAGATTCCGCCGGTATATTTCCTCCGGGATCTGCCACACGGCCTTCTTCCACGCAAAGCTCTGCATCACGGGGTGATCCCACCACAGCTCCGTCCGGTTGCCGAACAGCACGCCGAGCCTTCGCATGAGCGCAACCCGGTTTTTCTCCGGCGACAGGCCGAGCACGGAAATGTTCCCCTCCGTTGGCAGGAGCATACCACAGAGCAGCTTCATCGTTGTGCTCTTCCCCGCCCCATTCGGCCCGACGTAGGCGACGAACTCGCCGCGCCGGATTTGAAAGGTCACATCGTCAAGCGCATATACGCGCTTTTTCTCGGGCCTTGCGAGCTTTTTCAGCATGCCGCCCCCAGCATTCTCCCGCTGGGATTAGGCAAACACCTTCACAACAGACCGCACGTCAACGGCGATGTCCGATGGAGAGGTAGCGGTTGATCCCTTTTTTAACATAGTAATGCAATCCTTTCCTAAAAAAGTAAGCCGCGCATGCGGCGAGGAGCACCGCGAGGATCGCGGGGTAATAGCCCGGCAAACCGAGCGGGGGCTTTCCCAGCAGCGCAAGCGACGGGAACCACCCCAGAAGCCCCGCAGGGAACACCGTCAGCAACGGCGCTTTCAACGCAAACGGCATGCCGGAGAGCGGGAATTGCGCCAGGCTGCAGTGCGCATCAATCACATAGGTTGCAATCTCCTCCGCCTGGACGGGCGCGTAAAACGCGACGCTGGAGGCGAGGTAAGAAGAGGCGACCAGAATCACAATCGTAGCGGCCAAATGCCCGGCGAGCGCAAGCGCCCACCACCACGGCGGCCGGATGCCGAGCTTTGCCACGGCAATGCAGAGAATAACAGCGCCGGAAACCAGGTTGCTGCTCCCTGAAAACGGGATGAAGCCCTCCGTCATCAGCTGCACCGGCAAGGGGAGCGGCTGGATCAGCATATGATCTACTTGGCCGCGCCCAATCCGGCGGCTGATATGCCCAACGTTATTGCTGGAGAAAAACACCTGATAAATCCCCGTCATCATCGAGGTATAGCCGAGCATAAACAGGATTTCATAGCGGCTCATACCGCCGATTTCGCCAAACCTCCACGCCAGCAGAAACACGCCCGCGATAGAGGAGAGATTGGATACGACATCCGACAGGATGGCAAGGGATGCAAACACCCGGTCCCGCAACAGCCAGGCGAAATCCATTTTGGCATACAGCACATACAGCGATAAAAATTGCCGGAAGGAGATTTTTTGCCTATCCACCAAAGCTCACCATCCTCTCCCGTGATTTGTGGAACCAAAGGATTGCCGCGGGCCACAGGGCCAGGTTCCAAAACACCTGAGTAAGCAAGATTGGAAGCGGCTGCGCCGTGCCGGCGAACAGCGCCAGCGGCGCGCCGCCGAGGCTGCCAAAGGGCTGTAGTTCAAACAATCGCGCCAGCCCAAACGGCAGCAGCCGGAAGGGCAGCACGGTGCCGGAAAAAAGCGCCACGATCGCCGTGCGGATCACATGGGCAAGCCAGGAGATGCCGCGCAGCTCAATCGCCACACAGGCAAACAAAAAATCAATCGCAAACCCAAGGGAGATACAGAGCAAAAGGCTTAGGAAAAACCAAGGGCTTGCCGGCAAAACCGAAATCCCAAAAAACGGCGCGGCGCACAGCAGCGGAAGGGAGAAGAAAAGCAGCATCGGGATCCATCCGCCTACCGTTTCCGCCACGATCCCGCCAAAAATAGAGGCTGGGCGGAGATAGAGCTTGTGCAGCTCCCCTTCATAGCACCAGCTCGAGGCAAAGGTTTGCACCACCAGTAAATCAGCCAATACGGCATTGAGATAGGTATAAGAAAGCATCTGCCCCAGCGTCATGCCGGTTTCAACGCCGCTTCTTGATAAAACGGACTAGAGGAATAGCAGCGGGATCAGATGCACCAGCCGGACGAAGATATTCGGGAGCAGATATAAAATGCCGCCGTTCGTCTGGGCGCGCATTGCCATGCGCATGGTTTGGCTGTATTTTCGAATCATAGGAACCTCCAGAATCTCAAATTTGGGCATAAAAATACCCTGTGCAAATCGTTTTGACTGCACAGGGTACCCATTGATTCAGTTTGGGCCCAGTTACGCGGCCCGCTCTAAATATGGTGAAAGGCATTCAAAACAATCCGGTTTTTCTGCAAAAAGGGCAGACTTCTCCCCTGCCGGGGCAAAATTTGCCGTGAGCATGTGGTTTAATTTCGCCAAAAGGGCAGACTGCCCCCTCAGCGCGGCTGTTTTGAATGTGTAACTGCGGACGATATCGCTGCCCAGGAACAGCTCCTTGCGGCACACACGATTTGGCACGGATAAATTCCAATCTGCCTTTTTCACCGGACGCATCAACCTTTCACCACCCTTCTTTCTGGAATACTATCAATTATAATAGAAAAAGCTTCATAAAGCAATGTGATTTCATAATTTTTATCTCTTCTGCCGCATCCACATACGCAGCGCCATATAAAGCGTTACAATACCGAACAGAATCATCACATAGGGCAGTTCGAGAAAAACCGTCGCAGCAGCGCACAGGAAAAACAGGAGGATCTGAGCGAGCTTTTTGCCGCCGAACACGGTTTTGAGCGCCTGAAAATCGAGCTTTTCCCACATCGTCACGATCAGGATCACCGCCAGGGCGGAGAGCGGAATTCGCTCAAACACACCGCCCAGCAGCAATATGGCAGCCAGCATCAAAACGC
>OHNE01000353.1_pt1 | contig 25472 bp, 21 predicted proteins | sample 1569581 | NCBI WGS metagenome assembly OHNE01 (sample SAMEA3879509, study PRJEB24766) | human gut metagenome | biome: human-associated habitat; feature: feces | place: USA | collected 1985/1987 | reverse complement strand
CTGCTGATTCTTGGCTATACGCCGCCGGAATATGCGCAGCAGCTCGCGGTGAACGGCATCTCCCAAGCCGTTTTTGATGAAAATTATGGCCGCCAGCTGGCCGCTTGTGCCCAGCGGGATGGCGTGCAGGTGCGCATCCATGTGAAGGTGGACACTGGGATGACCCGGATTGGCTTCCCCTACCGGGACAATGTGGAGGATGCAGGGTCTGTGGATGCCATCGAAGCGGTATGCGCCCTGCCGGGTCTTTACCCGGAGGGGATTTTTACGCACCTGTCCTGCGCGGATGAGGAGGGCGGTGCGGAGGTTTACACGCGGATTCAATACGACCTGTTTCTGGATATGGTCGAACGGCTCAGCAGGAGAAAAGTCCGTTTTGAGCTGCGCCACTGCTCCAATTCCGCCGCGACCGTGCATTATCCAGAGATGCACCTCGACCTGGTGCGGCCTGGCATCCTGCTCTATGGGATGATGCCGTCGCCTGAGCTGAGCGACCCGCTGTCCCTTTGCCCTACGATGGAGATGAAAACGGTGATCTCCCAGATCAAGGAGGTGCCGGCAGGCGTGCCTGTCAGCTATGGCCGCACCTTTGTCACGCCGCACGCCATGCGGCTTGCGACCGTGCCGGTCGGCTATGCAGACGGCTACCCGCGTGCCCTGTCCGGCAACGCCGAGATGCTACTCCGGGGCGTGCGCGTGCCGGTGGTCGGCCGGATCTGCATGGATCAGTGCATGCTCGATGTAAGTGCGCTCCCGTCTGCACGGGAGGGGGATACCGTGACGGTATTTGGCGGGGAAATCACGGTTGATGAATTGGCGGAACGTGCGCATACAATCAATTATGAGATCATTTGCGGGATCAGCAAGCGCGTGCCGCGGGTGTTCCTTCGCGCGGGCAAAGCGGAGCATATGACGGATTACATGAGCCTGCGCTGAAGCGCGTAGCGGGCTGGCAGGGCTTCCGCACGCGGTAACCCGCGGAGGAGGCCTCCTTTTTATGCGCCCGCCGCCATTCTCTTCGTGAGGAGCACGGCACATGGCAACCAATACATTACCCTGTTCAGAGAGGAATTGAAAATGGATCAGACAAATGAAACGCGGCTTGGGAGCGCGCCGCTTGGCAAGCTCCTGTTTCAGCTCGGTCTGCCCGGCGTGGCGGCCCAGGTCATCAATGTGCTCTATAATATTGTAGACCGCATCTATATCGGTAATATTCCGGGCACGGGCGATATGGCGCTGACCGGCGTGGGCGTGACTCTGCCGGTCATCATGGTGATTTCCGCCTTCAGCGCTTTTGTCGGCATGGGCGGCGCGCCGCTTGCCTCCATCCGGCTGGGCGCGCAGGATCATGAGGGGGCACAGCGGATTTTGGGAAGCTGCATCATTTCCCTGATCTCCCTCTCCGTCATTTTGATGGCTGTTTTTTTGGCCTTTCAGCGTCCGCTTCTGTTTGCCTTCGGCGCGAGTGAAAACGTGATCGGCTATGCGCAGGATTACCTCACGATTTATCTTTTCGGCACGCTGTTTGTGCAGCTTGCTTTGGGGTTAAATACTTTTATCAGCGCGCAGGGCAAGGCGAAAACGGCGATGCTTTCTGTTTTGATCGGTGCGGTGCTCAACATTGTGCTCGATCCGCTGTTTATTTTTGTATTCGATATGGGCGTGCGCGGCGCGGCGCTGGCCACCATCATTTCACAGGCGGCGTCCGCGGCGTGGGTGGTCAGCTTTCTGCTGGGCAAACGCACGGCGATCCCGGTGCGTAAAAAATACCTCCGCTTTGATTGGCGGATCATTGGCCAGGTGGTGGGCCTGGGCGTTTCGCCCTTTATTATGCAGGCGACGGAGAGCCTCGTGACCATCACGCTCAACAGCGGCCTTCAGGCCTACGGAGGGGATTTGTATGTGGGCAGCATGACCATCCTCACAAGTGTGCTCCAGCTGATCGTTATGCCGATCAATGGGTTTACGCAGGGGGTACAGCCGATCATGAGCTATTGCTACGGCGCGGGAGATCATGCCCGCGTGCGGCAAACTTACCATCGGCTGTTGACAGTTACGCTCTCCTTTTCCGTAGTTGCCTGCTTGCTTGCGATTCTGCTTGCCCATCCGCTGGCCCGCCTGTTCAGCCCCAATCAGGCGCTGATCGATTTAACAGCGCGTATGATGCCGGTCTTTTTGGGCGGGATTTGGATCTTCGGCGCGCAGCTTGCCTGCCAGGCCACTTTTCTAGCGCTGGGGCAGGCAAAGATATCCCTCTTCCTTGCGCTGCTCAGGAAGGTGATCCTGCTTGTGCCGCTGGCGCTCGTTCTGCCGCGCTTTTTTGGCGTAACGGGGATCTATTTCTCTGAGCCGATAGCGGATTTTGTGGCCTCCTGCACAACGCTTGTAATTTTCCTGACTCGCTATAAAAAGCTGCTTCCCCTACCGAAAAAGGCACTGGAAGAAGCAAACTGACCTTCTTTAAATTATGAATTCTGTGTATTTTCATCAAGACAGATTTTGTGTATAGTAGGGGCAGAAATCGTTGAGGAGGACTGTTCCATGGCAAATACACAAACTGCTGTAAAATCAAAGACCAATAAGCTGCTTTTGCTTGTGCTCAGCGCGCTTTTTGCGGCAATGATTACGGTGATGACCGCATTTTTGTTCCACATCCCGATCGGGGTCAACGGCGGCTATCTCCACTTTGGGGATGCGCTGATTTATTTGGCGGCGAGCATGCTGCCCACGCCATATGCCTGCATCGCTGCGGCGGTGGGCGCGGGGCTTGCGGATATCGTTTCCGGCGCGCCGATCTGGGCGCCGTTTACGCTTGTGATCAAAGCGTGCATCGCGCTGCTTTTTACCGCTAAAAAAGAAAAGCTGCTCAATAAACGCAATGCGCTCGCCCTGCTGGGCGCATGGCCGATCACCTGCGTGGGATACTATATTGCAGAGGCGATCATTACGGGCAACTGGATTGTTCCTGCGGCGGGCATTCCGGCCAATACGATCCAGGCCGCGGGCAGCGCAGTGCTGTTTGTGCTCATTGCACTCGCGTTGGATAAAATGCGCTTTAAAAGCCGTCTGAAACTGTCCTGAATTCCTTTCAATGCTTCCGGCGGCAGGCGCTTAATGAGATAGAATAAGCTGATCAATCATAAGAGAAGAGGTCTGATGAATCATGCTGGAAGAACTTACAGAACAGGCAAAGCTGGCAGTCACACAGGTGTTGGATGCGGCTAAGCTTGAAGGCGGGCAGCTTTTTGTCGTGGGCTGTTCATCAAGCGAGGTCTGCGGCAGCAAAATCGGGACGAATTCGAGCCTTGAGACGGCGCAGGCTGTTTTTGCTGGAATTTATCCGGTGCTTCAGGAGCGGGGGATTTATCTGGCAGCGCAGTGCTGCGAGCATCTCAACCGCGCCATTATCATCGAGCGGGAGGCTGCGCGGAAATTTGGTTATGAGGAGGTCAATGTCGTCCCTCAGCCGAAGGCGGGCGGCTCGTTTGCAACCACGGCATACGCAACGTTTGCACAGCCTGTGGCAGTGGAAGAGGTGCGCGCGGATGCGGGGATGGATATCGGCGGCACGCTCATCGGCATGCACCTCAAGCGGGTGGCGGTGCCTGTACGCATTGGGGTCAAACAGATCGGCGAGGCGATTGTCCTTTGCGCCCGAACCCGGCCAAAGTTCATTGGCGGGATGCGCGCGCACTACGATGAAAGCAAAATGTAACATGCGGTTTGCCGGGGCGTCATGCGATAAACGCATGGCGCCCTTGCGTTTTGTAGAACCATATGGTATACTTTTTTCAGTAATTTTACGATTTAAAGTGAAAAAGGATGGCGCAGTATGGAACAGATGCGGATCGGGATCGTCGGCCTAGGGCTGATCGGTGGCTCTATGGCAAAGGCGATCAAGGCAAAAACGAAACATACCGTAATCGGCTATGAGATCGATTGCGAGGTGCTGCACAGAGCGCAGGAGGAGGGCGCGATTGACTACGAAGGGAATGATGACCTGCTTCAGACGCTTGATTTGCTGCTGGTTGCCCTGTATCCGGGGCAGACGGTGGAATTTATCCGCACGAAGGCGGAGCGGATGCGGCCCGGATGCACCGTGATCGATCTGTGCGGCGTAAAGGGATATGTGTGTAAAGAACTAGGCCCTTTCTGCGCAGAGAGGGGGCTCGTATTCCTTGGTGGGCATCCGATGGCGGGGCGTGAATTCTCCGGCTATGATGCTGCGCAGGCGGGGTTGTTCCAGGGCGCGAGCATGCTGCTCGTGCCGACCGAGGCAGGGAGCATACAGCAGGCGGAATCGTTCGAACCGTTTTTTCTCTCTCTGGGGTTTGAAAAGGTTGTGGTTACAACCGCGGAAAATCACGATCGGATGATCGCCTTCACCTCACAGCTCGCACATGTGGTATCCAACGCCTATGTCAAAAGCCCGGAGGCAGAAAAGCACGACGGCTACAGCGCGGGCAGCTATAAGGACCTGACACGCGTGGCGCGCCTGAACGAGGAGATGTGGTCGGAATTATTCCTTTGCAACCGGGAGGCGCTGCTCGGCGAGCTCGACTGTATCGTTGGGCACCTGCTGGAGTATCGGGAGGCGTTGGAAATGAAAGACCATGAGACGCTCAAACGGCTGTTAAAAGAAGGGAGTGACCGGAAAAAGCGGATCGACCGGGCTGGGGAGTAAAACCGAATTGGCGGGCTTGGGGCAATCCCCATGCAATCAACTCAACTGTGTTCCAACAAGTGCAGGCGTCTGAAAAGCGGAAGCGGCATGACCTTAGGGCAAATCTGCCCTGTGGCCATGCCGCTTTTAGGTGTGGATAGGCCTGCCCCCCCCAGCGGGCCTCCAAAGAGAATGGGCACGTGTGCAAAGGTGCAAAGGAAAGGCGTTCCTCTTATGCGCTTTTTTTCTTGCGGGCGAAGAGGATCGCGGCGCCGGCTGCTGCGGCCAGTGCAGCGCATGCAGCAAGGGATGAGCCCTCGCCCGTGCCGGGGTTGGCGGCGGTTTCCGCCGTGGTGCTCTCAGCGGGCTTCTCCGTAACGGGCTGCGTTGTCATAGGCTTGGTGCCCTCAGGCTGTGTCGCCGCGGGTTTCGTCGTATCAGGCGCTGTTGTGATGGGCTTGGTTGTGGCAGGGACGGTTGTAGGCGCTTTGATGGAAACGCTGGCGTTTTCCGTCTTGACCGTATCCATCAGGTCAGTTTCCGTGCCGTCCGGCGTGTAGGCCACAATCTCCTTCATCGTCAGCGTCAGCGGGATACTGCCGGAATCGTCCAGGATTTTGAAGGTGATCTGTGCGAGCACGGCCTCCTTCTGCAGGGTGTCGCTCATGATGAAGGCGACGGACACCTGGCCGGGAATTTCCTTGCCGTCCGCACCTTTGGCAAGGCCGACGGCGGCCATGCCGCCGAAGTCACCGCCCTTGGCGGAGACAAATTCGAGCTTTGCGGGGTCATAATTGACCGTCATGCTGCCGTTGCCTGCGTTGGATTTTTCGCTGATGGTAACGTCTACCGTTACCGTCTGGCCCGGCTGCCCGCTGACAGAGGAGAGCGCTACGGTGACAGTCTCCGCCGCAAAGGCGGCGGGCAAAAGCATCGTGAGGGCGAGGATGGCGCAGAGGAACGCCGCCAGCTTTTTAACAAGTTTCAATTTCATTTCTGATGAACTTCCTTTCTAAAATTGAGACGGTTAGAATTGATCGAGATTCGCCGCGACGCGCAGGATCTTGCGCGCGTCGGAGGTGTCGACCTTGCCGTTTTCGTTCACATCGGCGGCAAGTACCTGCTGGGCCGTGAGCGTTTCAAGCGTTGCAGCGCCGCGCAGGACAAGGCGTGCGTCGGAAGTGTTGACCTTGCCGTCAAGGTTCACGTCGCCGAGGGCGTAGCTTGCCGTGCCAATCGGCGCTTTAATCATGACGGGGATATCCATGCCGACGCCGTTGAAGTGATAAGCCCAGATGGAACCGTCGCTGCGCGTCATGACATAGGCATAAGTGTAGCTATCCTCGTTAAAGCCGACATTTCTCTTCTTCCGATATGCTTCGACATCATTTAAAATCGGGGAGGGGTTATCCTGTTCTGTCAACCAAAGGGTTTTATCAGCATCCAGCGCGGAGGCCTTTTTGGTATTGGTTTCGAAATTGTAGGAATACCCATCTGCTGTCCGGAATCCGTAAATTTGATTCTCACTCCCTTCCCAGCTGTCAAAGCCCTCGGCGATCTTTTTGCAGTCCGAGGGATCACCTCTCTCGAATTTTCCACACGGCTCCGGATTCATCCACCGCAAAATAAAAGTAAGCGTATCGCCACCAATCGTTCTCCTCATCATAAGAATCTTGAGCGGAACCCTCAACGACATCTGTAGCTCCGAAATCGGCAATCTGTTTGTTGCTATAACGGCTCCATGTGGTATTGTCATTTTTTACATAGATAATGTCATCGATGATTGCCTTGATATTCTGATCTTCTTGATGCCAGCTAAATCCTTCCTCACCTTCTTTCCAACTCCACTCCCAAAGCGTTCCATCTGTTTTCAAAAAGGTTCTTTCGGAGATGTCTGCGACGTTATCCGCCACTTTCTCTCGCGCAGGCTGCTCAGCGCCTTCCTCCCAACGCCAATTCCAAAGCGTTCCATCCTGCTCTAAAATATTGATCTGCTCGGCGTATACATACTCTCCAACATAGGCATAGTCCTTTGCCTGGTCGGAGAGTTTGATCTCATCTGCCTCGTTTATATAATAAAGCTCCCCGCTGGGGTAAAGCGCTGCAACCCCATCATCCCCCCCGGATAAAATATTCGGGTTTGAGTTCGGATAATCTTTACTGGCAGTATAGTGCTTCAGGACAAACCAATCCCCTAATTCCGGGATATTGTCGGAAACCTCGGTCACGGGCGCGGGCAGGTCAAAGCCCTTCGGCTTTGTGTCATCTGCCGTTGTCACAGCGAGCGCAATTGTAATGCTGCTCAGCAGTATCACAGCCGCCAAGCCGAGCGCCAGAAACTTCTTCTTTCTCTTCATGCTTTCAACCTCCAATTGAATTTTCAATTTATCTCACAGGGGCGGCGTAAACGCTTCCCCCCCTTCCCTGCGCGCCGTGCCCATATGATTCTGTTATCTGAAATCTGACCTCTGAAGACTGTTCAGGTATGCCGCATATTCCTCCGGGAGATCGAGTTCTGGTTTATCCTGGATCTTCCAGGCGAGCGGGCTGGTGCGTGCCTTCACCGAATCCAGTAAATCAGGGATTTCCAGAAGCCTTTTTGCATATAAAGCAGCCCGCGGCGCGTCCCCCTGCTTTTGGCAGGTCTCCATCGCCCGGCGCAGGAGCTGAAAATAGTCGAGGTATTCCGTCAGCACATAGGGCGCGCAATCGAGCGCCTGCCGTTTATACTGCACCATCGTTTCAAAATCGCCTTGCGTTGCGCTGACCAGCGTTTTGCAATCCCACACCAGCGCAATAGATTCGTTACGGCTCAAAATTTTATCCGCACGTGCCTGGGCCTCCTGCGGCGTCTGCGCCCCGGCGAGCAGGACGAGCTGCGAAGGGGTATAGCCGGGGTAAAGCCGGGCGGCGAGCGCGTCGTTTTTGCGATAGCCTGCAAATAGGGCAGCCCCCAGATACAGGCAGACAGCTGCCAGTGCGCCGACGGGTAGAAAAACTGCGGTTCGATTCGTTTTTTTCCATTGCCATACGATCTCTTTCCCTTCCTCTGGATCCATCGTAAGGAAAAGGACAAAAAAGATCGAAAGGAACTGGAGGTCAAAATCCAGCATCGCATGCGCGTAGATGACGAATAAAAGCAGTCGCTGCATGGCGGGCGTCTTCTTTGAGAAGAGTCGCCGCAGCAGAGAAAAGGCGAACAGCAATGCGGGAATCCAGCCTACGTCCACAACGAGCTGTTACAGTTCGTTGTGGACAAATTTTGTGACGTAAACGCCGGTTTGGAAGCTGACCTGGGCATAATAATAGCCCATGTAGCCCAGGCCGAAGGGGTGGCGCAGGATGACGGGTAGTACATCACGGTAATAGAGCAGGCGGCCGAGCAGGGTGCTCGATTCCAGCGAAATGGTTAGAAACCGCCCGACGGTATCCCGATTACCCGTGATATCCACAAAGAGGATGGCCCCAGCGATCCCGGCAGCGAGCAAAAGCAGCAACGGCACGCGTAGCCGCTTGTGCGTCAGGCACAGCCAGAGGAAGACAAGGACGGTCAGAACAAAGACCGTGCGGCTGCCGGTTGCGAAAATCCCGGACAATAGGAGCAGGATACCGGTCAGGCATAGGCCACGCCGCTGTTTTTGAAAGGCCAAAATGATGATCCCCAGCAACAGGAACAGGGCGAAAGAGTTGGAATACTGAAAAAAGCCGCCCAACCGGCCGGAAGCGTAGAAATATGGCTTCAGGGCAGGAATCCAGCGCGTGGGGAAGGACAGGAGCGTCATCGCCACGCCGGAAACGGGGACGGTGAGGAAGAGCCGCCCGCGCTCCTCCGGATCCAGCTGCATGAGGATTATCCAGAACAGGGCAGCGGGCAGAAACTTGAAGAAGCCGAGCAAAGCCATGCCGCTGTCCAATGCCCAGAGCGGGGAGACGAGGTATCCCGCGAGCAGGGCCAGCATTGCAAGAGAGGCGGCGTTGATCCATAACGCGAACCTTTTTTTCTATCTGCCAGATATAGCAAGAGGATAATCATAAAAACCGCGCAGGCGCAGGCGGCGTACTCATAAAACAGACCAAAGGCACACGGGGTAAACGTAAAGAAAAATGTAAGAATATCCGGAATATTCCACCATTTCTTCACCTGCTTCAGGCGAGAGTTCACGTAATTTCTCCTCTCGGTTTTGATAGAAGCATTATAGCATAAGACTTATCTGATTGCAACAGTAATTATATCTTTTAGATAGTTTTAAGCTATACCGAATAGATATATCCTAACAGAGGAGGTGCGAATATTGGATTTGGTCTCGATTGGAAAACGCATCAAGGCTGAGCGGCAAAAAAACGGGCTGACGCAGGAAGCGCTCGCAGAACGCCTGGATGTCAGCGCGCATTATGTGTATGAGCTGGAGCGGGGGATGAAGGCAATGTCCGTCCCGATTCTGCTGCGAATGTCGGAAGTCCTGCACACCTCGACGGATTACCTGCTCCTAGGCGAAGCAAGCGGCCCGCAGGCCGTGGATCGCCTGGCAACCTTAACGCGCAATATCAGCCCGCGCATGCGCGACCTGCTGGCGGATATTTTTACATTAATGTTGCCGATGTTGAAGAATGATTGACAAAAAAGGAAAAGCCGCCCCCGAAAAAGCCGGTAAAGCTTCTTCGGGGGCGGTTATGCTATATAATATCAGAAATTGCTTACACGTTAAACCGGAACAGGACCACATCGCCGTCCTGCATCACATAATCCTTGCCCTCGCTGCGAACAAGGCCCTTTTCCTTTGCCGCGGCCATGGAGCCATTGGCAATCAGATCCTCATAGGAGATGACCTCTGCGCGGATAAAGCCGCGCTCAAAGTCCGAGTGAATTTTGCCTGCGGCCTGCGGGGCTTTGGTGCCGCGCCTGATCGTCCATGCGCGCACCTCCGGTTTGCCGGCGGTGAGATAGGAAATGAGGCCGAGCAGGTGGTAGGAGCGCTGAATGAGCCGGTCGAGGCCGCTTTTTTCCAGGCCCAGGTCAGAGAGAAACAGCTCCTTTTCCTCCTTAGAAAGCGGCGCGATCTCCGCCTCCAGCTCCGCGCAGATGGGCAGCACCTCCGCGCCCTCTTCGGCGGCGATGGTGCAGACGGCTTTATAGCGCTCATTGGAGTCGATGTCGTTCGCAAAATCCTCCTCACTCATATTGCAGGCGTAGATGACGGGCTTGGTGGTCAGCAGGGCCACCTCGCTGAGGATCGCCCGCTCGTCTTCATCGCATTCGACGCTGCGGGCAGGCTTTCCCTCCTCCAGCGCAGCCTTGACGCGCTTTAAAAATTCCACTTCTTTGGCAAGGCTCTTGTCACCCTTCATCGCCTTTGTGCCCCGCTCGATGCGGCGGTCGATCATTTCCAGATCGGAGAAGATCAGCTCCAGGTTGATCGTTTCGATATCACGCGCCGGATCGATACTGCCCTCGACATGGATGATATCGTCGTTTTCAAAGCAGCGCACCACATGGATGATCGCATCTACCTCGCGAATATGGGAGAGGAATTTATTGCCGAGGCCCTCGCCCTTGGATGCACCCTTAACCAAGCCCGCGATATCAACAAATTCGATCGTTGCGTGCGTCGTTTTGGCCGGCTCGTAAAGCGCTGTGAGTTTGTCGAGCCGCTCGTCCGGCACATCCACGACGCCGATATTCGGCTCGATGGTGCAGAACGCATAGTTTGCGGATTGCGCGCCCGCGTTGGTGATGGCATTAAACAGGGTGCTTTTGCCGACATTCGGCAACCCTACAATTCCAAGCTTCATGTTATTTCGTCATCCTCTGCTTTTGAAATCGGTCAGAAAATATTATAACGGTTCGCCCCATTTTTTTCAACTCATGTTTTGGTTGCTTTTTCGGGGCCGGTGGGGTATGATAACGGCAAAACCAACGAATAGAAAGGGGTTGCTGAAACATGGCGGACGATTATAAAGACCTGATCAGCGAAGGTGACGATTTCGACGGGACGGTCGTCATGGCGGATGAGGAGGGCAATGAGATCTCTTTCACCTTCCTCGATTTATTGGAGTATGAGGGCGAGAGCTATGTGCTGCTGCTGCCGACGCAGGAAGAGCTTGCCAATGAAGTGGTGATTCTTCGAGTGACTGAGGAGGATGGAGAGGAATTCTACGAGGCAGTTGAGGATTTGGAAACAATTGAAGCGGTGTTTTCCCTCTTCCAGCAGGCCCAGGAGCAGGAGGGGAATTAAGCCCTGCCTTTGCACCGGATGGCGCTGCATCAATTTCTCGTTAAGGGGGCGCTCGGATGCTTTATGAAAAGGCGTTCCAAAAGGAGATCTGGGAGGCGGTGCGTACGGAGAAAGCGTACGCGCCGCTCCTCGGCGCGCTTTTGGAGGATTACCGCGCTGTTTCCAAGGAGGGGCCTGTCAGCGCGGTGCGCTTCAGCGAATATATCATCTACCGGGAAACCGGGTGCCGGCAAAACTATGAGGCCCTCTATTTTGCGCGGCGAAAGCGGCTCAATACATATGCCCTCATGGCGCTCATATATCCGGAAGAGGAGGAACACCTCCTCCAGCTGCAGGATACCATATGGGCCATCTGCGATGAATATACCTGGGCGCTGCCCGCGCACATTGCGTGGAAAACCGGGCGCGACCCAGGGAACATCGATCTCTTCAGCGCGGAGACAGGGTTTGCGCTGAGCACGATCTATCATCTGCTGGGCGGCCGGCTGCATGAAAAGGTCAAAGAGCGGATCGATTGGGAGCTTGGTAGGCGGATCATCCGCCCGTTTTTGCGTCGAAGCTTCTGGTGGGAGCACAGCAATAACAACTGGGCCGCCGTTTGTGCGGGGTCGGTGGGCTGCGCCTTTTTGCTCCGCCGCCCGCACCTTTTTCCGCTGATCCGCCCCCGCATCGCGTTTGCTATGAGCCGCTTCCTCAGCGGGTTCCCAGCGGATGGGATCTGTGCGGAGGGCGTGGATTATTGGAACTATGGTTTTGGCTTTTTCACGGTTTATGCCCGGCTCCTGCGAGAGTTCACCCACGGCAGGAAGGATTATTTTAAACGCCCGAAGGTAAGGGAGATCGCCGAATTTTACCAAAAGATCAGCCTGGGCGGCGGCGTGACCGTCAGCTTTTCCGACGGCGGGCAGCATGGCCGCTATTATCCCGGCCTGCTCAGCTTCCTGCGGGAGGAGTATCCGGATGTGATTGGCCCGCTGCCGCCCGCATCCAGGATGCTTCACGATCACTGCTACCGCTTCTGCCTGGAGCTGGATTGCTTTTTATACAACAGCTTGCAGGAGGAGAACCTTGCCCTTGGGGAGAGGACGTATTATGCCCCGGAGAGCGCTTGGCTGACCCGCCGCACAGCGTCATACGGGTTTGCGGCAAAGGGCGGGTCGAACAACGTTTCGCACAATCACAACGATATCGGCTCGTTCATCGTGGCAAGAGGGGGCAGGCAGCTCCTCTGCGACCTCGGCCCCGGGGAATATGTGAAGGATTATTTCAACGATCAAAAACGCTACCAATATTTTTGCACATCCTCCCGCGGGCATAGCGTGCCGGTTATCAATGGGCAGTTGCAGGGCCACGGCGCAAAATACAATTCCATCAGCGCGTGGAAGGACGGCGTGCTTACAATCGAAATGGCACAGGCTTACCGGATTCCAGGCGTCGAATCCGTCAAAAGGAGTTTTCGGCCCGAAGCGGAAAAAATTGTTTTGACCGATCAAATCTCCGGCACGGTTACATCGCTGAAGGAGCGGTTTGTCACGCAGGTGGAGCCGGTAGCGGAGGGGAATGTCGTCCGGGTGGGGAGCCTCCTCATGCGGCCCCTGGGCGAAACAGGCGCGCCGGAGATCACACGGGAGCGGTTCCAAAACCATTTTTCGCAGGAAGAAACGGTATATTGCATTGATTTTGATGTGCCGGGCAAGGTTTTTGCCCTAGAGCTTCTGATGAGCGAAAGCGAAGGATAGAACAAAAAATTACATAAAAAAATAGACCATTGAAAAATCAACGGCCCCTCTAAAAACCGTTTGGGAGCTATAAATTGTGGCTCCCAAACGGTTTTTTTAGTTTCTGCGTTTATTCATGCATGATGCGACGCGCCCTTTTAAGGGGGCTAGTCACTGCCAACCCGCCTTCCCCCGACGGATCAGGAGAACGGCCTCGTTGAGCTGGGGCGCACGCTTGCGGAAGAAGTTCCGATAGGCTTCACAATAGTAGTTAAGGCCGATTTTACCATCCGCTTCAACGACACGATCGCGCCTACAGCCATTGCGGCAGATAAAATGATACGGGCAATCGCGGCATTCCTGCGGCATATCCAGAGAGGTCTGAATGAAGGCCTGCGCTCGGGCGCTACTGAGCAGTTCGGCAAAGCTGTTTTGCCCCACTGTGCCGAGCTTCCATTCATCGAGCACATAGAAATCGCAGGGGTAAACGCCGCCATCCCCCTCCACGACAAACTGAATCGAGCAGCGCCCGTTCATGTTGCAGGATTCCGGCGGACGGCCCATGAGAACGGAGAGCCAGTTTTCAATATGCCGGATGCTGATATAGCGCCCGGCCTTTAAATCCGCCAGCCAGAGGTCAAAGATGCGGAGCAAAAAGGCTTCATATTCGTCGCAGGAGAGGTGGTAGCCCGCCTGCCCGCGCTCCCCGTCCAGCGGCTCCAGGCAGGGGATGAATTGCAGGTATCGAAAGCCGTTGCGGACGAAGAACCGGTAAATTTTTTCAATCGACCGCGCGTTTTGCCCGGTGACGACGGAGAGGATGTTATAGGGCACGCCGTGCTTCTCCAGCACATGGGCCGCCCGCATCGTGCGGTTAAAGGTGCCCTTGCCCGCGCGGTCGAGGCGGTTGGAATCGTGGTATTCCGCGGGCCCGTCCAGGGAAAGCCCGGTCAAAAAGCGGTTATCGTGCAAAAAGGCGGCCCATACATCATCGATGAGATAGCCATTGGTCTGGATGCTGTTTTGAACGGCCACGCCCGGCTTGGCGTATTTCCGTTCCAACTGAAGGAAGCTACGGTAAAAATCAAGCCCGGCGAGCGTCGGCTCCCCGCCCTGGAACAGGAAGGAACAGGAGCCCTCCGCGTATTCCATGGCGGCGGAAACCAGGGCTTCGGCAGTCTCCAGGGCCATCATGCCCGCAAAGCCATGCGCGCGTTTATCGGCCACATCTTGATAGAAACAGTAGCGGCAATTCATGTTGCAGGCGGAGGAGGCCGGCTTGATCAGCACGCTGACTGGCGGCATGGAAGGTCAACTCCTTTCGAATTCAAGCGCCCGGATGTGACGGTCCCGATAAAACGGAAGGCAGGAGAGCATCCCTGTCATACCGATTACAAAAAATAGCAGGGCGGCGCCGGACCCTTTGCCCGTGCCGAAGAGCGCGGCCCAGAAGCTACCGGACGATTGTGTCGCCATAAAGGGCTCAAAGACTTGGTCAATCAGCAGGCCGCCCAGAAAATAGCCCAGCGGAATGGTGAAAAATTGAAGGGCGTTGCGGGCGGCATAGACACGGCCCTGCATATCGATGGGAATTCTAGTGCGCAAGAGCACGTCCATATTGGCGTTCATGAAGGGGATGCAGGCCCATCCGAGCACCGCGCCGAGGCACCAGATCGGGGTGGAGCGCCCAAAGGCGAGAAAGAAATTCTCCGTGCTCATGGAGAAGAGCAGAGAGTTGAAAATCACGCGCACACGGCTTTTGGGCGGCGGCGCAATGGAGACGAGAACGCTCCCGCCCATCGTGGCGATCCCTGCAAAGGTGTTGACCAGGGCGAGCGCAGGCTCCCCCGCGCCCTGCCTCGACAGCAGCATGGCCGGCAGGGCGGCGTTGTAGATAGACGCGGTAAAATTGATGATCGCAAGAAACAGGATTAGGTGCAGAATCCCCCGGTTCTCTTTCAAATACCGCAGCCCCTGCCGTGCGGCGCGCAACGGCGGTTCAGCCGGTGAAGTACCCTCCCGCGCCTTTGGAATCTGGATCCATCCACCCAGAGTCAGAAAGGCGGCCGCAAAAGTGCCCAGGTCGAAGAAAATAACCGCCTGCAAGCCCGCCGCGGCAAGCAACGCGGTTGCCAGCACAGGGGCGAGAATCGTGACAAGCGAGTTGGAAAAAGACCGCAGCCCGCTGACCTTTTGATAGTGCTTCTGCGGCGTGAGAAGGCTGATCGCCACATCTGAGGCGGGCTGCTGCATGGTATTCATCAGCCCGTTCAATGCATTGACGATGTAGAGAACCCAGATTTCCAAACGGCCTGCCCGAAATAGGAGCAGCACCGTCAGCGTGCATGCGGCGGCAAAGGAATCGCTGGCCAGCATAATAGCTTTTTTATTCCACCGGTCGCTCAGCGCGCCCGCAAAAATGCTAAACAAGACATAGGGCGCGTAGGAACAGATGGAGAGCAGCGAAGTCGTCAGGGCGGATCCCTGCTGCTGGTAGGACCAGACGACCAGCGCAAAGCTCGTCATCGCGCTGCCGAGCGCGGAAAAAGATTGCGTTACCCAGAGCAGGAGAAACGTGCGAAGCTCCCGGAATATTGTTTGAATGGTTTTCATTTTGACCTTGCTCCTTTTATTTGTAATCCAATAAAAGTGCAGGGCCCGATGGGCGATGAAAAGGTCATTTGCGGTTGCCCCGTGCAGATTCGCCCGGAATCAGACCATGCACGGAGCTGGGCCAATGCAGAGCTTCATGAAAATCAATCCTTTTTTATAATCTTAAGATCCTAATTCAAAAGGAAGGAGAGCGTTTCTTCGTGTGGCAGGGGCATTCAATATGCGCCTCTGCGCGAAACCGGTTGCTGAATAAATCTAAATGGATTGTCATTTTGTTGAGTAGCATCATTACCACCCCTTATCATCGGGGGAAAGCTTAGAATGGCAAAACCGCCACAAGCGATAACAGCTTGTGGCGGCATGGTCGAGGCGACAGGACTTGAACCTGCGGCATCTTGGTCCCAAACCAAGCACTCTACCAAACTGAGCTACGCCTCGATACAGGTTTTTCATTGGATGCGACGATCATTATACACAGATTTCAAAGAATTGTCAATGCGCAATCGGGGATCCGCATCCGTTTTGCATTGCGGGCAGGCGCCTGCCTGTGGTATACTAAACCATATTCCGATGAGTGGAAAATGTGACGTATACGGTCGGATAATGGAGGGCGTTTCCATGCCGGATCAATTGAAGAAAAACGATCGGATTCCCTTGAAGATCACCGGCGTAACCGCTGAGGGGAGCGGCGTTGGGCACTATAACGGACTAGCCGTATTTGTGGCGAACGCGGCGCGGGGGGATACCATCACCGCACATATCATCAAGGTGAAAAAGAATTATGCGGTGGCGCGGATTCATCAAGTCGTCACCCCGTCGCCGGACAGGGTAAAGCCGGATTGCCCAGTGTTCCAGCAGTGCGGCGGCTGCGCCTGGCGGCATATTTCCTATGAAGCGGAGTGCCGGCTCAAGGAGCAGACAGTGGCGGACGCGCTTTCGCGCATTGGGCATCTCGCTATCACGCCACAGCCGATCCTCGCGGCTAGGGAGACGGACGGCTATCGCAATAAAGCGCAGTTCCCCGTTGGCGGGCTGGCGCGGGAGCTGAAAATCGGCTTTTTTGCACCGCGCAGCCACCGGATTGTGGATTGCCGCGCATGCCGGCTCCAGCCGCCGGAGTTTGAAGGCGCGCTGCGGGCCTTTGCCCGCTGGATCGAAGAAAATCAGGTGCCGATTTACAATGAGGAAACGGGCGAGGGCTTGCTGCGGCATATCTATTTGCGTAAGGCGGAGGCGACGGGGGAGGTGATGGCCTGCGCGGTGGTCAACGGCGATGAAATTCCGGAGCCGGAGCGGCTCGCCGGGGAACTTCTGCGGGAGGTGCCCAACCTCAAGAGCCTGCTTTTAAACCGTAACACGGCACGGACGAATGTGGTGCTGGGCCCTGTATGCAAAACACTTTGGGGAGAGGATGGGATCATAGACGAGCTCTGCGGCCTGCGCTTTTTCCTTTCCCCTCTCTCCTTTTATCAGGTTAACCGCGCGCAGGCAGAGCGGCTTTACCAAAAGGCGGCGGAATATGCCGCGCTGACCGGAGCGGAAACCCTGCTCGACCTTTACTGCGGTACGGGCACGATTGGCCTGACGATGGCGGGCAAAGCCAAACAGGTCATCGGGGTGGAAGTTGTGCCGGAGGCAGTGGAGGACGCCAAGCGCAATGCGACGCTCAATGGGATTACGAACGCGCGGTTCCTCTGCGGCGACGCGGCTCTGGCGGCGCGTCAGCTTGCCGAGGAGGGCGTGCAGCCGGATGTGATCGTGATCGACCCGCCGCGCAAGGGCTGCGACGCGCAGCTGATTGATACGATGGTGGAGATGGCGCCAAAGCGGGTGGTTTATGTATCCTGCGACCCGGCGACGCTCGCGCGGGATTTGAAGCTGTTTGAGGAGAAGGGGTACAAAACAAGGGAAGCAACGCCGGTGGATTTGTTCCCGAGGACAGGGCATGTGGAGACGGTTGTACTTTTGTTCCAACAAAAGCCGGATGACACCATAGAGATCGACCTGGATCTGGATGAGCTGGACGCTACTGCTGCCGAGACCAAGGCCAACTATGAGGAAATCAAGGCGTACGTTTGGGATAAGCATCATATGAAGGTATCCAGCCTATATATCTCACAGATTAAACGTAAGTGCGGATTAGAGGTCGGCCAGAATTACAACCTGTCCAAATCCGAAAATCCGAAAGTGCCAAAGTGCCCACCAGAAAAGGAAGCGGCAATTATGGATGCACTGAAACATTTTCAAATGATTTGAGGGAGGTTGATGAGTATGGCAAAGAATATGACAGAGGATGCTGTTCGCGACTTAGCTCGTGAAACTCTCGGTTTGGTTGATAGTGATATTGCGCGCGCTGGTGTTGGACAGCTCACCACATTCAATCAACTTGGGTTTCCAGGAGTCGCCGATAAACCAGATGGTTGGTATTTGCCGAACAATAAAAAAGAGGTTGCAGTTGTTCTGGAAACGAAAGCGACTCGTATTTCTCTTGGACAAGCGCAGGTTGATGAAGTTCTGAAAAACGTGCGCATTATGCAAACACAATATAAGAAAGTTGTAGGCATTCTATATAACGGAGAAGATATTCGTGTATTCAAAGGTGAAGAGGAAATAAAGACGCCCACCCAGTTGCAGAGTGTTAGTTACTATCTGTCGCTCTATATCGTGGATAGCATTGATAAAGAGCGTATTTATGAATTAACTGCGAAGATCAACAATGGTCTGCATTTCGAGTTTGGCATTAAAAATCTGTATCACCGCATGATTTTCACCGCATGTGCTTTAGTCGCCGAGCGTTATGGTGCTGGATTGCAGCGCCTGAAAGATATGGGGTATGCGACGTTCCATACAGCAATTCATTCGACGCTGTCCAAATCGCTCGAAGATAGCCGAAAGCAAAATGCGAAAATTGATATCTTGTTGGAAGAATATTCCGACATTAAAATGAATACGACGGACAATCAGCAGGCAATCAATGATTTTATCGACTGGGTTGTTGAGATCTCTGAGTGTGTCAACTCGAATGAATGGCGCGGTGAAGACGTGATGGGCATCTTCTTTAACGAATTCAATCGTTACAAGAAGAAGTCCGAGGCTGGTCAGGTATTTACACCTGAGCATATCACCGACTTTATGTATAAGATTCTCGATGTGAATAAAGATGACTACATATTGGACGCAACTTGCGGTTCTGGGGGCTTCCTCGTAAAGGCTATGGCGAATATGATTCGAGAGGCTGGAGGAATGCAGACAGATGCAGCTGCCGAGATTAAGTCGAGCCATCTTTACGGAATTGAGTTCGACCGCGAAATTTATGCACTGGCGTGCGCAAACATGCTGATTCATAAAGACGGTAAGACTAACCTTGAGCAGAAGGATGCCCGTACCGAGTCTGCCTGCGAGTGGATGAAATCGAAGCCTATCACGAAAGTTTTGATGAACCCGCCGTATGAGAATAAATACGGATGCATGACAATTGTTGAGAACGTGCTGGATAATGTTCCTTCCCACACGCAGTGTGCATTTATCTTGCCTGATAAGAAGTTGGAAAAGGCAAGCAAGACACAGATGAAGCGTATTCTGAAGAATCATCGTCTGCGAAAGGTCATTAAGTTGCCTGAAGACTTGTTCTTTGGTGTTGGCATCACTACAAGTATTTTTGTGTTTGAGGCTGGTGTTGGTCAGGATGGAAAGGAATTCTTTGCTTGCTATATGGAGTCTGATGGGCTTGCGACAGTTAAAAACAAGGGACGTCATGATATTTACGGAAAGTGGGCAGCTATCGAGGCACACTGGGTTGAAGTCATGGAGAAGCAGTCTGGCGACGATACATGTCAGTGGGTCAACCCTTCCGAGTATTTATCGTATCAGATGCCACAGAAACCTTTTGAGATTTTCGAGGAGGACTTCCGCAAGACGGCGATGGACTATCTGATGTTCCAGAAGGGTATCGACGCGAAGGCGCTCGGTGAAAAGCTGATGACCACAGCGATGTATTCGAGCCGAGTGAGTGCTGATGACGAGACCGTGACCGTTTCGATGCAGAAAGGTGGTGACGGTGATGATGAAGATTGATACGGATGAGTGGAAGCCTTTCGCTATAGGTAATATCTTTGATGTTGTCAAAGGCACTCGTCTTACTAAAGCCTGTATGACACCGGGAGATATCCATTTTATCGGGTCATCGGCTATGAACAATGGTTGCACTTCGCTGGTCGGTAATACGGAGAATATGCACCCGGCAAATACAATCACCGTTTGCTATAACGGCAGTGTCGGAGAAACGTTTTATCAAGATGAACCGTTTCTTGCTTCGGACGACGTCAACGTGCTATATCCGAAGTTCAATATGAATCGTAATATTGCATTATTTATCGCACCCCTGATTAAAGCCATCAGCGCACGATACAACTACGTTGATAAGTGGAAACAAGAGGTTATGGTTGCGGATGAAATTATGCTTCCTGTTGATGTCAACGGCGAGCCAGACTGGGCATACATGGATGAATACATGTCAAAGGTCATGCGCGAATCTGAGGTATGTCTTGAGAATTTGATACAAGCCGACGGCGATAGGCATAAGGTGGACGTATCCGAATGGCGCGAATTTATCATTGGAGATTTGTTTGAAAAACTTCAACTTGACATCAGGAATGCGGATTTTAATAAAGCATTGGATGTTTCAGAAGAACAGACCGAAGAATTCAATCTCCCGCTGGTGAATGCCAAGCATGGCAATAACGGAATCATGTACTACGGGCGTGAAAGCGATTTTAATTCAGCCGAGATGACAATAGATATTGTACAAAACGGTGCTATTGCCACGGGAGACGTTTATGCTCAACCTCAGAAGACAGGTGTCTTATGGGATGCGTATTTGGTGAAGCCGAAAGCAGATATCGACTCGGTATTCACACTAATGTTCTTAGCGACTGTTATTGAGAAGTCAATCAAAGACAAGTTTAGCTACGATGATAAATGCGTATGGGATAAAGCCAAATTGCTTCCTATTTCGCTCCCTGTAGACGCCGATGGTAAGCCTGATTGGGCGTATATGGATGAGTATATGTGTTCTGTAATGAAGAATGCAGAGATTGATTTGACTGCTATGCAGACAATATTCTAACCAACGGTGTCATAAGGCCCGTCGTCCTATTGGGCGGCGGACCTTATAATCAAATGCTACTCAACTTTGCCGTGGTCCCGAGAATTTAGAAATTCTGGATAAGTAAGAATATTGTCCTCTCCAACCATTTCTATTAGAAATTTTTTAAACACTTGATCAATCGGAACCGAAACGAAGAAATACAATCGTTTTTTAGGCCTGGAGCAACACACATAAAACAAATTCCGATTCCTAATGTATGCCGCCTCTTTATCCTGTGGATATCCATTTTTAATCATAGGTGCGTAAGTTTCAAACTGATACTGATGATAGTAAAAATGTTAATATGGCATTCAGCCTTTCTTCTCATGCCATGTCGAATGTGTGGCCTTGCTATTGAGAATGAAAGGTTCATAAGATGTAAAACCTAAAGGGCTTTCCCCTGTGAGAAGCTACATCCTTTGTTTATGAGGGTCGGGTGGCCTGATGACGTAATAACGCCTTCTATGATAAAAAATTTGAATCAGCCATGATTGACTATGAGCCGGTTCGGTAACCACCGGGCAGGCAGAAAAAGCATAACAGAATGAGGTGTATGCCATGGATTCCATCCCTGAACTGAACATCGTCGCCCGAATCCGTAGCGACTTCCCGACCAAATTCGGCATCCCGCGTCAGAGCGGGCTGGTGGAGGAGCTGAAGGCCGAGCTCGTTTTTGAGCCGGAATACCGCAACCCGGAAGCACTGCGGGGGTTGGAGGGGTTTTCCTATATTTGGATCATCTGGCTGTTTTCCGAATCGGTGCGGGAGGGCTGGTCGCCCACCGTGCGGCCTCCTCGCTTGGGCGGGAATACGCGCATGGGCGTGTTTGCAACCCGCTCGCCGTTCCGGCCCAATCCGATTGGGCTCTCCGCCGTCCGGCTGGAGGGCATCCGGCAGGACGAAAAGCTGGGGCGGGTTTTGCAGGTATCCGGCGCGGATTTAATGGACGGCACGCCGGTTTTGGATATCAAGCCCTATCTCCCCTTTGCGGACAGTTTCCCGCAGGCCAGCGGCGGCTTTGCCGAGCAAAAAAGGGACGAGCCGTTCACGGTGGATTTCCCGCAGGCGCTGCTGGAGCAGGTGCCAAAGGAGCACAGGCAGGCGCTGCTGGGCGTGTTGGCGCAGGATCCGCGGCCGTCGTATCACGCTGATCCGCAGCGGGTTTACGGCATGGAATTTGCCGGGCTCGAGGTGAACTTCCGCGTGCGGGAGAATGTGCTGACGGTGCTGGCGGTAAATCCGCGTGAAAAAGAAGGGGCATTTCGGCCCCGTTAGGCAGGAGAGGTTTTGAAGATGAGAGAAAAGCAGATTGAAGGGAATCGAAACGGAACATTCAGCTCCTCGCTGGGCTTTGTGATCGCCTGCGTTGGCTCGGCCGTCGGGCTCGGGAACATCTGGATGTTCCCCTACCGGGTGGGGCAGTATGGCGGCGCGGCATTTTTGATCCCTTATCTTCTGTTTACGTTCCTGTTCGGCTGGGTGGGGCTTTCCGGCGAATTTGCAATCGGGCGGCTTGCCCGCACGGGTACGATCGGCTCCTATGCATACTGCTTTGCCAGCCGGGGGAGGAAAAAGCTCGGCGCCGCCCTGAGCTGGATTCCGCTGCTGGGGTCGCTCGGTATTGCCATCGGCTACGCGGTGATTCTCGGCTGGGTGCTGAGAAGCCTGGCGGGTTCCGCCACGGGCGAGCTGCTCGCTACGGACGCGGAAAGCTTTTTTCACCAAGCTTCGGGCAGCTTCGGCAGCGTGCCCTGGCATGTGGCCATCGTTGTGATGGTGGGCCTTGTGCTGATGTTCGGCGTGACGAAGGGGATCGAAAAGGTGAGCAAGGTGCTCATGCCGCTGTTTTTCGTGCTGTTCCTGATTTTGGCGGTGTGGGTTGCGTTCCTGCCCGGTGCGGCGGAGGGCTACAAATTCCTTTTCATCCCGGAATGGAAGGCTCTTTTGCGGGTGGATACCTGGGTGATGGCAATGGGGCAGGCGTTTTTCTCCCTCTCGATCACCGGCTCCGGCATGATCGTCTATGGAGCGTATCTGGAGAAAGACGCGGATATCCCGCGCGCCTCCCTGCGCACGGCATTGTTCGATACGCTCGCGGCGCTGCTTTCCGGCCTTGCGATTATGCCAGCGGTGTTCGCCTTCGGCGTGGACGTTACCCGCGGGCCGTCGCTGATGTTTATCGCGCTGCCGACCGTGTTTCAAAGGATGCCGTTTGGCAGGGCCTTTGCCGTGTTCTTTTTTATTTCAGTGGCGTTTGCGGGGATTACCTCGCTGATCAATATGTTTGAGGCCGTCACGGAGAGTTGGCAGAACCATTTCGGCCTGGGGCGCAAAACGGCGGTGCTCATCTGCTCCGCGATTACGCTCGCGGCCGGGCTCTTTTTGGAGGCGGAGCCGAGCGTGGGCAGCTGGCTTGATTTCATCACGATTGTGGTGGTGCCGATCGGGGCGGTGCTGGGCGCGGTTTCCATCTATTATGTGCTGGGTTGGGATAAAATCCGCAAGGAGCTGGATACGGGGCGGAAAAAGCCTGTTTCGCGGGCTTTTGGGCAAACGGCGAAATTTATCTATGTGCCGCTGACCGTTCTGATCCTGATCCTGGGTTTTGTCTACAAGGGCATCGGATAAAAATGAGGAAAATGAGGAAGGGGATGGGGCTATGGGCCCGCTTGATCTTTTGTGTGATGGAATGATCGCCTATTCTGAGGGCGACCCCAAACGGATTCAGCATTTTCTCAAGGTGCACAGCCTGGCGCGGCTGATCGCCGTGTCGGAAGGGATTGACGCGCACACGCGATTTACTTTAGAGGCGGCGGCCTATGTGCGGAATATCGGCATCCAGCCTGCACAGGCGAAAGCGATGCTGGAAGAGCTCTACTTCCCGCAGGATGTGATTGACCGCGTTACTTTTCTCGTCGGCCATCACCATGCGGATACCGGGGGTGGCGGCGCGGATTCCCAGATCCTCGCGGAGGCGGAATGCCTGGTGAACCTCTGTGAGGAGAATGCGGGGAAAAGCGCCGTGTGGAGCGCCGGTCGCCGCGTTTTCCGCACGGAATCCGGCAAGCGGCTGCTAAAGCTGATGTTTGGTATAAAAGACGATTGACTGAATACGGAAAAGGGGTAATTTCATGCGGCTATTATTTAAACAGCGGTTTCTCTCCTGGTTTGACAGCTTCGATATCTACGATGAGGCGGACAATACCGTATTCACCGTAGAGGGCCGTTTGGCCTGGGGCCATAAGCTTGAGGTTATGGATGCTTCGGGCAACCACATCGGCACCGTGCGGGAGGAGGCGCTCACCTTTTTGCCGCGTTTCGCGCTCTATATCGGAGAAGCGTGCGTAGGAGAGATCAAAAAGGAATTCACCTTTTTCAAGCCGCTCTTTACGCTCAACTGCAACGGTTGGGCAGTGGAGGGCAACTGGCTCGAGTGGGATTACCGTGTGACCGATCCGGCCGGCCGGCTGGTGATGACGGCGCAGAAAGAGCTGCTGCACTGGACGGATACCTATATCATCGACATCGAGCGGCCGGAGGATACGCTTTTGTGCCTGATGATCGTGCTGGCCATCGACGCGGCGAAATGCTCGAACGGGAATTGACGGGAGGGATGAAATGATCCGGGCGGTTGTTTTTGATATGGACGGCCTGATGTTCGATACGGAACGGCTCTGCGCCCTCGCCTGGGATGAGGCGGGGCGGCAGCTCGGCATCGGCCCGGCGGGCTACATGAACCGGAAAACGCTGGGGCTCACCCTGCCCATGGCACGCAAGGTTTGGCGGGAGACCTTTGGGGAACAGGTTGATTTTGAGGAGCTCGACCGCCTGACCCGCGCCTTTTTTGACCGCTATTATGCGGAACACGGCGTGCCGGTCAAGCCCGGGCTCTATGCATTGCTCGATTTCTTAAAACAGCGCGGGTATCAAACAGCGGTCGCCTCCTCCACACAGGAGGCGGAGGTGAAACGCTGCCTGAAATCCGCAAAGGTCACCGCATATTTTGATGCGGCTCCGCGCCTCCAAGCCTGCGCCGGATATCTACCTCATGGCCTGTGCGGAGCTGGGGGAGCGCCCGGAGGACTGCATGGCGCTAGAGGATTCGCGCAATGGCATCCTCTCCGCCAGCCGCGCCGGGCTGAAGGCGGTGATGATCCCCGACCAGTGGCAGCCTGATGTGGCGACAAAGGCGCTGCTCTATGCGCAGTGCGGCAGGCTCGATGAGGTGATCGCATTGCTGGAGAAGGAGAGGGCACGATGAAAACACTCTATGTATCCGATCTGGATGGAACGCTGCTGAACCGCCAGTCGCGGCTCTCCGCCTATACGGTGGAAACGCTCAACTGCCTCATTGGGGAGGGGCTGCCCTTCACCTATGCAACGGCGCGCAGCGTGCACTCCGCCCGCATCGTGGCGGCGGGGCTGCACACGAAGCTCCCGGTTATCACCTACAACGGCGCATTTGTGCAGGATGCAGAATCGGGAGAGGTGTTCTCCTGCGTTTCCTTCACGCGGGAGGAACTGGCGGTGCTGGCGGGGCAGCTATCCCGCTTTCCGGTGAGTGCTCTCACCTATGCGCTGGAGGATGGCGCGGAACGGGTGCGCTGGCTGCCGGAGCGGGAGAACGAGGGCGTGCAGTATTATCTCGACAGCAGAAAAGGGGACGAACGCTTCCGCGCGGCGGATACGGAACAATCACTTTACCGCGGCGAGGTTTTTTATATCACCTGCATCGGCAGGCAAGAGGAGCTTTCACCGCTCTATGAGGCGGTGCGGGGGGACGCGCGTTTTTTTGTAACGCTTCAGCAGGAGCTTTACCGGGCGGAATACTGGCTGGAGATCATGCCCGCCGAGGCGACCAAGGCGCACGGCATCCGCAAGCTCTGCGCATTGCGGGGGTATGACCGGGTGGTGTCCTTCGGCGATGCGGTCAACGATCTGAGAATGTTCGATGCCTCAGACGAATGCTATGCAGTGGAAAACGCCGTGCCGGAGCTGAAGGCGGCGGCTACCGGCGTGATTCAAAGCAATGAGGCCGACGGCGTGGCAAAATGGCTGGAAGAGAACTGCTATAAGTATGGATTTATTTTAAGATATCC
>OHNE01000318.1_pt1 | contig 28424 bp, 26 predicted proteins | sample 1569581 | NCBI WGS metagenome assembly OHNE01 (sample SAMEA3879509, study PRJEB24766) | human gut metagenome | biome: human-associated habitat; feature: feces | place: USA | collected 1985/1987 | reverse complement strand
AATGGGGTGTTACCCCAAGGCAGATCAATTATTTATGCGCCGGAGGGCGTATCCCCGGCGCTGTGAAAATGGCTACCATTTGGCTGATCCCGAAAGAGGCAGAACAACCAATGGATAGGCGCTATAAAGTATTAGGAAAATCTTAATAATTTCTCATGTAAATCATTGAGAATGAAAACTTTATTCCTGCTATACTTAATCAAATAAGAAGTCAAAAAGGAGTTGAAAAAATATGTCTGAAAAGATATTAGTGATAGATGATGAACGGGATATAGCAAACTTGTTAGAAGTCTATCTGCAAAATGAAAACTACATTGTTTATAAATATTACTGTGCTAAGGACGCAATGCCATGTATTGAAAACGAAGATATTGATCTTGCCATTTTGGATGTCATGCTCCCGGATATGGACGGCTTTTCTCTGTGCCAGCTTATTCGTGAAAAATATACTTATCCCATTATTATGCTGACAGCTAAAATTGAGGAAACGGATAAGATTACAGGACTGACATTAGGAGCAGATGATTATGTGACAAAACCGTTTCGGCCTTTGGAAGTAGTTGCCAGAGTGAAAGCACAACTGCGACGTTACAAAAAATATTCTCCTGCCACAAGTGTAGAAAAAATACAGCCGGAACTTTCATACAATAAATTGCGATTGAACACACAGACTCATGAATGTCTATTGGATGGTGAAAATGTGTCACTGACTCCGACCGAGTTTTCAATTCTTAATGTTTTGTTGAAAAATGCCGGAACAGTTGTAAGCATTGAAGATTTATTTCATGCAGTATGGAAAGATGAATATTATTCCAAAAACAGTAGCACTATCACAGTGCATATCCGGCATTTGCGTGAAAAGTTAAAAGATACTTCTGATACTCCAAAATACATTAAAACAATTTGGGGAGTCGGCTATAAAATTTGAAAGGAGAACACATGAAAGAAAAGCAAAAATTTTTTGTGCCAGTTCTTTTTTTGATTTATCTGGCACTTTTGGTTTGGATAATATTATTCAAGTTGCAATTCAATATCAATGATTTAGACACGGTAAGAAGTATAAATCTAATCCCGTTTTATTACGACAAGGAAATTGGAACAGCATTTCACCTAAAAGAAGTGCTTGAAAATCTTTTGATTTTCGTTCCGATGGGTATATATCTGCAAATGCTTCTGCCTAAATGTCGGTTTCATGGTAAACTGATTATCATTGCTGGAACAAGCCTGCTGTTGGAAGGGGCTCAATATGTTTTAGCAATCGGACGGTCTGACATCACCGATCTGATTACAAATTTCATGGGTGGCCTTTTAGGACTTGCCCTATATGGTATGATGGCTCGATTGCTTAAAAACAGAGAAACAGCAGATAAACTATTTTTCATTCTGGCTGTTATTGTAAGTGTCGTTGTTGTTGGATTTTTGGCATTTATTTTGTTTTTGAATTGATAGGAGGTGCGCCATATTGAATAAAAGAACGACTACGGAAAAGCGGCTTAGTGTGCACTTGTACCTGTCATTGGTTTTATATACTGTGGTGGGATTTGGACTGGTTATCCTGCTGGATTACATTTTTTCAAAATTCAATAACAGTATCTTATCGTGGCTCTATTTGCGTATTGATGCGATTCTCATTATCTACTTGATAATAGGTTTTGTTTGCATTTTTAATTATTTCTGGAAAAAACCGTGGGGATATTTGGACGAGGTAATTTCCGCAACACAAACTGTTTATGAACAGAATGATCATGCGGTGGCTTTATCGGAACCACTTAAAGAGTTGGAAAACCAGCTAAACCAAATCAAAATGTCTGTTCTATTAAGTAAACAGGCGGCAAAACAAGCCGAGGATAAAAAGAATGAAATTATCATGTATCTGGCCCATGACATACGAACCCCATTGACAACGGTAATCGGTTATTTGAGCTTGCTCCATGAGGCCCCGGATATGCCTGAAAATCAAAAGGAAAAGTATATCAAGGTGGCACTTGATAAAGCAGACCGTCTTGAAAAACTTATCAATGAACTGTTTGAGGTAACAAAATACAACGCACATACGGTTGTACTGAAAAGGGAAACCGTAGATTTACACTGTCTAATTGCACAGGTGATCGACGAAATATACCCAACGCTGTCCGCCAATGGCAATACGGTGGTTTTCAAAGCGGATGATGATTTGTCTGTAACCGGCGATCCTGAAAAACTGGCAAGAGTGTTCAGTAATCTTTTGAGAAATGCGGCTGCATATAGCTACTCCAAAACAGAAATTAGCATATCAGCAAAGAAATCTGACCGTAATATTCAAATCATTTTTGAAAATCATGGCAAGACAATTCCACCGGAGCAGCTTGATAGCATATTTGAAAAATTCAGCCGTTTGGATGAAGCACGGCTTTCTGATACAGGCGGTGCAGGATTAGGGCTTTCGATTGCCGAAGAAATCATACATCTGCATGGCGGTACGATTACTGCTTCCAGTAAAAATGAAACTATTTCCTTTATGATTATGTTGCCTATTTCAGCTTAGGAAAATTAGAACCTAATCTTAGGAATTACTTAGGAATTTTCCTGCACAATCTTTGAGATTGTTCTGCCCTTGTTCGGTACAATGGTTACTGAACAAGGGCAGATTTTTGTTTAAGCGAAAGGAGCAAATTTATGGAACTGAAAATTGAACACATAAGCAAGCGGTTTAAAGATAAGATGGCTGTTGATGATGTTAGCCTTACATTGACAACCGGCGTATGGGGGTTGTTGGGAGCAAACGGAGCTGGTAAAACTACACTTATGCGGATGATTGCGGATATTATGGAACCGAGCAATGGGAGCATTTCTTTTGACGGAGAAGATATTCGCAAGATGGGTGCAAATTACCGCAATATCTTTGGCTTTTTGCCACAGGATTTTGGCTATTCCCGCGATTTCACGGTCAAGGATTATCTAGAATATATCGCTGCATTAAAGGATGTGTCGCCCAGAGAAACCACAAAGAAAATCAACCAGCTACTTGATATTCTTACCCTCTCCGATGTGAAAGGAAAAAAGATTGCCAAACTATCTGGCGGTATGAAACGTCGTGTGGGAATTGCACAGGCTATGCTGAATGACCCTAAAATCCTTGTTATGGATGAGCCAACGGCAGGACTTGATCCCGGAGAAAGGGTGCGGTTTAGAAACTTCATTTCAGAATTTTCACATAACCGTATTGTTCTGATTTCCACCCATATTGTTTCTGATATTGAATATATCGCAACTCGTAATGCGATTATGAAAGCTGGAAAAATTATTGATGTGGGAACGACAAACGAGTTGGTAAAACAGATTGAGGGTAAAGTATGGAGTTGTGTAATTCCTGCCCATAAGATGATGGACTATGAAATGCGTCTGAGGATTATCAATCAGCGAGGCGAGGACAATAATCAAATATCTATCCGTTATCTCGCGGATCATTCCGAGGTAGAGGGTTCCATTCCTGCGGAACCACGTTTGGAAGATTTGTATTTATGGCTGTTTCCACAAGAAGATGTCGAAAGGGAGGGAAAATAATATGCGTTTATTTTGTTTAGAAGTAAAGCGTGTCCTGAAATCACGACGCACACTTATCTTACTTGCTGTGGCTCTGGTTATGTCCATTGCTATGGCATATCTGCCGATTGCTTTTGAGTCCATCAATCGTCCAAATCCAGACGGAACAAAAACAGAACTTGATGGTATGGAGGCAATCGAATTTAAGCGAGATTTGTATTCTGCTATAAATGGAGAAGTTACTCCAGAAAAAGTAAGTGAGGCATTGAAAACTTATCAGGATTTAATAAATGAATACGGCCCTCTGGAGAGTGATACATTCCCGGTTTCTGTCAGCGTTAAACAGATTGTACCTATTCGCCCATTACTCAAAGCGTTGCCAGAACTGTATGCTGATCCGCTGACTGGAATTGGAGCTGACCTTATGGATATTGATCCGGAAGATGTCGCACAAAACTATTATCAGCGTTGTGCTACCCATTTATCAGATGTTATGAAAAATGAGCAGCGAAACCATCCAAAAGCGCAGCAACAGAGCATAGACAAGTACGCCGAGGTTGATACGCCATTCCAGCTTTATGCAGGGCTTTCCAGAGATGCTTTTGATTACATTGAACTTTATATCATGGTTCTGGCGATTTTGTGTGTTGCCATTACAGCTCCTGCTTTTTCTGGTGAGTATCAGAGCGGGGCCGATAGCATCTTGCGCTGTACAAAGCATGGTCGGTTGAAACTGGCAGTTAGCAGAATACTGGCATCTTGTGCGATCTCGGTCGTGATATTTGCTGTTGGGATTACTCTACACCTACTGATCTCAAACTTAGCATTTGGTACAAATTGTTTGGAAACATCTATGCAAATGCTGTTTTCCATTATCAACCTGCCTAATATCAATTTGGGACAACTGCAAATTTACCTTGCTCTGGCGGGGTTGCTGTCTATTGTGAGTTGCATTTGCTGCACACTTTTCCTATCCGCCAAGTGTAAAGATGCACTGTCGGTGTTGCTGATCTCCATTGTTATAATCCTTGTCCCGTTTTTTGCTTACACAGCATTAGGTGTAAATTGGATTTCTGCCATTCTCCCCTCTGCTGGAATTGGGATGCAGAACAATTTCCTGTATCAGCTTATCAATTTTAACTATTTGCATATTGGTGGAATGAGTTTTTGGACACCACATATAATTTTAATTTCCGCAGCGATTGAAGTTCCAATTTTTTTGTTTCTTGCAGTTCGTTCCTACTGTAAACATCAAGTGGCATGAGGAGGTGTTCGGGCATGAATAATGTTGCTGAGAATATTACCTTATCTGACCCCGATAGGTTACTGGAACGTATCAATCAAGATATTTTGAAAAAATCTCTTGATGATAAAAAGAAAAAAGGAAAATAATCTATCTAATCTGCCGGACGACGGCAAAAGAAAAAAAGCCGTCGTAAAGCAGACCTATTAACACGCCTAATATTATCTTTCGGTGGCTTTGAAAAATTCAGAGCCGCCGTTTCTTTTTGCTCTAAGCAGAAACACAATGACCTCATGCAATCAGCAGGGGCGGCATAAAGGAGGATGCCGCCTTGTCTATTTTCGCTTTTTTTCATAATATCCATGATCTGCACCAACTAAAAAAAGCCTTGCTCCACCTCCAGGGAAATCTGATTGCCAATCGGCATTATCATTCTATCTAAATCAGCAGAATAATGAGTTTTTTTGTTGCGCCAGTTTCTCTTTATGGAGAGCTGGCGTTTTCTATTGCTGCTTTTTCAGGAAAGCTCCCAAAGTATACCGCTGCCGTTCCCCGCCTCCGTTCGGTTCACCCGTCAACCACCCGTGAATCGAAATGGAGGTACATAATGAAAAAAGTCAATCTTAGGGATCTGTATCCCGATGTTTATAAAACCGATCACTTTGTAGAAGTAACTGAAGATGTGCTGGAGACGATGCGAGCTGCTGAGCGTGCGGAAGCTGCCTATGACAGGAGGAGGTATCGCTATAAGGCTCACTACTCCCTGGACTGTGATAATGGCATTGAAAATGCAATTCTGCTGAAGCCTGCAACGCCGGAAATGCTTCTGGAGGAAAAGCAGATGCGGGAGCAGCTTTATGCCGCTGTGATGGCTCTGCCGGAGAAGCAGGCCAAGCGGATCTATGCCCGGTATTATCTGGGTATGCGTGTGAGCGAGATAGCAGTAGCGGAGGGTGTAGACCCAAGCCGTGTCCGTGACAGCATCCGGCGTGGTCTGAAGCAGCTGGCAAAGTATTTTTAGGATAGAATAACAAAGGGCGCAAGGTCTCAAAGTGCTTCTGGCACATGGCCTTGCGCCCCATTTGCATCCTTGTATTCTTCGAGCAAAAGAAATATAATGAGCCATATTGGAGGGAAACGATATGGATTATATGACGCTGAAAGAAGCAAGTGAAAAATGGGGTGTTACCCCAAGGCAGATCAATTATTTATGCGCCGGAGGGCGTATCCCAGACGCTGTGAAGATGGCTACCATTTGGCTGATTCCCAAGGATGCAGAGAAACCGGCAGACCGCCGTTTCAAAAATACAAAAAAATAATTCTCTCGTGAGGTTTCTGTGACATTTGGATGCTACACTAAGAATGAAGGAGTGTGATACAATGCGAATTTTAGTAGTCGAAGATGACCGACTTTTGAATAATACTTTGTGCTATAATCTGGAAGCTGCGGGCTATGTTGTGGACTCTGCCCTAACAAAATCAGCAGCCAGTGATTTTCTGACCAGGCAGGACTATGACCTGATCGTGCTGGATGTAAACCTGCCGGATGGGAACGGCTTTGATTTCTGCCGTGAGGTAAAAGAACGCCGGCCGGATACGGCGGTAATCTTCCTGACCGCAAATGATATGGAGAGCGATATGCTCAAAGGCTATGAGCTGGGCGCAGAGGATTATGTGACCAAGCCATTTCCCATGAGCGTCTTTCAAAAAAAGCTGTCCGTAGTGCTGGCGCGGCTGGCGAAACAGTCTGGCGGCGGAGATAGCTATGAGGACGGTGCGCTGTCCATCAATTTCTCGGAGATGACGGCTTCCCTGTCCGGTAAGGCGCTGGTGTTCACTCCGCTGGAATACCGGCTGTTGAAAATCCTGACCAAAAATCCGCAGAATGTTTTGACAAGGCAGGTGCTGCTTGAAAAGCTATGGGATGCCGATGGGAACTTTGTGGATGAACACGCCCTGACCGCGGCTATCAGCCGGGTGCGGAATAAAATTGAAACGGATGGACGCCAGTACATCAAGACGGTGTACGGCATGGGCTATATGTGGATCGGAGGGGCGCTCAAATGAATATGCGAAAACTCTCCATCAATAAAGCCTGCGTTCTTTTGGGAACGCTTCTGCTGCTGGCAGTGGGCGCAGTCTGCACCACTGTTTATCTACTGACCCGGAATATAATCGCTGTCCGGTGTGTGTTCCTGTTCAGCCTCTTTGTGCTGCTCTGCGTCATTTTCTTTGTGGCGCTGATCCGCCGGAAGCTGGTTCAGTTCTCCGATGCCTTTTGTGGTCAGATGGATGATATGCTCTCCGGGGATATGCAGCCGAAGCAGACGGTCGAGGAAGAAAGCCTGTTCTATAAAATCAACTACCGGCTGGGGCGGCTGTACGAGGTCATGCAGGAAAATAAAAACAGCATCGCAAAGGAACGGGCTGACCTGCAAGAGCTGATCTCCGACATTTCTCATCAGGTCAAGACCCCGATTGCCAACTTGAAGATGATCAACAACACGCTGCTTGAAAACGAGGTTCCCCCGCAGAAGCAAAAGGAATTTCTGACAGCCCAGGCCAGCCAACTTGATAAGCTGGACTTCCTCATGCAAGCCATGATTAAAACCTCCCGCCTGGAAACGGGAGTCATTTCGCTAGAGCAAAAACAGCAGCCGGTTTATGATACCCTTGCCGCTGCCCTGGGCGGGATTTTGCTCAATGCCGAAAAGAAACAAATAGATGTGCAGGTGGAATGCCCGGAGCATTTGGATGCGCGCCATGATAGAAAATGGACAAGCGAAGCCCTGTTCAACATTCTGGATAATGCTGTGAAATACACCCCGGCAGGCGGGCAGATCCGTGTGTCGGTGGAAGGCTGGGAAATGTATGTGAAGATCGACATTGCAGATACCGGCATTGGCATCACAGAACAGCACCAAGGGACGATTTTTAAGCGGTTTTACCGGGAAGATGCGGTGCATGATGTGGACGGTATTGGGATTGGCCTGTATCTGGCTCGTGAGATTGTGACCTTGCAGGGCGGTTATATCAGGGTGGCGTCCGAGGTCGGGAAAGGCTCAACCTTTTCTGTTTTCCTGCTCCGAAAGTAGCGCCGACACGCCCCAAAAATTGAAATGTCACAGACTTGTGACATTTGGGGCCGAATTTAGCGGAAATTTTTTGTGGCTCATGACATTTCTGTGAGGTTTGGTCGTTACAATGAGTTTATCAAAAAGAAAGGATGGTGTTCTTTATGAGCATTTTGCAAGCGACTGAACTGAAAAAATATTATGGCACAGAGCCGAACATTACCAGAGCCTTGGATGGTGTGACCCTCTCCATAGAAAAGGGCGAATTTGTAGCCATCGTGGGAACCTCCGGCAGCGGTAAATCCACGCTGCTGAACATGATAGGCGGATTGGATGTGCCCACCTCTGGCCAGGTGGTCGTGGATGGCAAGGAGCTGTCCAAACTCAAAGACGAGGAACTGACCGTTTTCCGCAGAAGAAAGATCGGCTTTATCTTCCAGAACTACAATCTGGTGCCGGTGCTGAATGTCTACGAAAACATCGTGCTGCCTGTGGAGCTGGACGGAAACAAGGTAGACAAGAAGTTTATGAAAGAAGTCGTTCAGATGCTGGGGCTGGAGGATAAGCTGAACAATATGCCCAATAACCTTTCCGGCGGCCAGCAGCAGCGCGTAGCCATTGCCCGCGCTTTGGTGTCAAAGCCTGCAATCGTCCTGGCTGATGAACCGACTGGCAATCTGGACAGCAAGACCAGCGCCGATGTGCTGGGGCTTCTGAAAACCACAAGCCAGAAATTCCATCAGACCCTCGTGATGATTACCCATAACAGTGAGATCGCCCAGCTTGCCGACCGCATCATTCGGATCGAGGATGGTAAGATCGTGCAGTAAAGGGGGCAGGACTATGAATGACATTCTATTTGGCAATAACAACAAGGCTGTCATCAAAAAGCTGGCGAACCGCAGCTTCCGCAGCAACAAAATGCGGAATGTGATTGCGGTCATTGCGATTGCCCTGACAACCTTTCTCTTTACAGCAGTCCTGACCATTGGTATGGGAGCCAAGGGAACGCTGGAATACAATATGGCAAAGATGATCGGCACTGGTGCGGATGCGCTGGTACAGGGCCTTTCCGAAGAACAATTCCAGCAGTTAAAAGAAAACTCCATGTTTGAAAAGGTAGGTTGTTGGGTTCCCATTGAGATCATGACCAACACCAACCGGATGGTTGCGGAAATTGATTACGCAGATCAGCCTCAGTTGGAGCTTCGGATGCAGACACCGCGCACAGGTTCTGCGCCCCAAAAAGCAAATGAGGTTTTGGTTTCTGCCAATATACTGAAGGATCTGAACATCGAAGAAAAAATTGGGGCAGAAATTCCTATCGAATTTAAGAATCGTCAAAGCGGCCAGATGTATCATTTTGATATGATTGTATCCGGTATTTACGACACACCAAACGAAAAATCGGAATCAGTCATTGTTTCCAAAGCCTTCATGGAAGAAAATCCGGAGATGATGCGCGAAATTGCCCAAGGGCGTGAGGGCTGTGGCATTTATGATGCTGATGTGATTATGCGGGATAGCTCCATGGTAAAGGAGCGTATCTCGGAGTTTGTCCGCAGCATTGGCGGTAATCCAGACGATAGAAGTGCTGAGAATTATGTCCGTGTAGCCCCCAACACTTTCCTTTCCAACAACAGCGGCGGCTCTATCATGTGGCTGGTAGCAGGTGTATTTGGCGTCCTATTCATGTTCTGTGGGTATCTGCTGATCTACAATGTATTCGAGATTGCAGTTACCAACGATATTCGGCAGTATGGCCTGCTACGGACGGTGGGGACTACTTCCCAGCAGATCAAGCGTTTGGTCAACCGGCAGGCGCTGTACCTGTTCCTGATTGGAACACCATTTGGCCTGCTTTTTGGCATCCTGCTCGGACGCAGTATTCTGCCTGCGGCACTCCAGATGTTTGCTGCCGACTATAGTGGTAAAAACATTGAGGTCAGCACACTTCCATATTTGGGTATCATCGTAGGTGCGATCCTGTTCTCAGGACTTACAGTTTATATTAGTACCAGAAAGTCGGTGAAGAAAGCCTCCCGTGTGTCACCTATCGAGGCTATCCGCTATGTAGAACAGGATACGGTTTCCATAAAACGGAAAAAGACAAATACTGGAGCAGTTATTCCTCGCATGGCGAAGGCCAACCTCCAGCGCAATAAGCGCCGGACGGTCTTTATTGTGATTTCCCTGACTTTGAGCATCGTCCTCCTGAACTCGGTATTTATCTTCAGCGGCAGCTTTGATGAAGCTACTTATGTACAAAAACAGACCCGAAGTGACTTTGCGGTTTATAACCCAGACATTCAAGCCGCATGGGGAGATGAATTTGGGCATAGCTGTACTGTTTCAGAAAAATCGGTAGAGGAAATTGAACAGCAGCCAGGTGTAATGAACGAAGTCCGCCTATACCGTAATACTTTTGAGGATGATCATATTGCCTGTGATTGGGGTCCTTCTTTCTCGATTGACAATACAAATAAATATGCCTATGTACTTCCTGATTCATTAAATCTCGGCTGGACTGAGGATGGAGAGGATTATGCTGCGTTGACTGCGGATAACCTTCCTCTTGGGAATGTGTATGGCTTCTCTGAAAATCTCCTGAACAAGATGGACATCATTGAGGGTGAAAGCGATGTGTCTGTCCTGAAAGAAAAACTCTGGAATGGTAACAATGTAATTTTAGTAAGCCACTATGACGATAAGGGAAACTTAAGCGGTGGTGCGGATAATATCTATTATTTTGGCCTGTCGGTTGGAGACACCATTCAATTTTATGAAAATGGAGCTCCGACTGAGGAGTTTACAGTGATTGCAAAGGCTGCTGTTACGAGCAATGAAATGACTTTGACTGGCGGTGGCGATAATATTACGACAGATGTTGGTGGACCAAAGATCTATATGTCAGAAAATAAGTTCAAAGAGATTTATGAAACCCCTACCTTGTACGGTTTCCTCTTTGATGTAGAGGAACAGTATCAGCAGGATATGGAGAACTATCTGATGCGGGACACCGATGTTTCCTATAATTCTATTACAACGCTGAAAGCTGATGTTTTAGGCATTAAAAATGTTGTCCTGCTGGTTGGCGGAATGATAGGTGCTGTATTTGCTTTGGTGGGCCTGATCAACTTCATCAATCTGGTTATGACCAATATCGTTACCCGCCGTCATGAGTTTGCCACTATGCAGAGCATTGGTATGACGAACCGGCAGCTCCGAAAAATGATGATTTCGGAAAGTTTCTCCTATGTGCTTCTGGCAGGGATTGTCGGCACATTAGTTGCGGCGACACTTGGCATGACATTGCTAAGAGCATTTGTAGAAAACGGTCCTACCAGTATGATGATGACATTCCAGATAACCTTGCTGCCTGCGCTGATTATGCTGGTTCTCTTTCTGGTACTGGCGTTTATCGTTCCGGTTGTTGCACTCCGACTCCTTAACAATCGGAGTGTCGTAGAGCGGCTTCGGGTAAATGAATAACAGGCGCAGCCATATCAAGTGAATACTTCCTGCGCCGTCGTATGCGGCTGTGGGACGCGGAAAACCGGGGGATTTTTCTCCCGGTTTTTCAAATGTCACGAACTTGTGACATTTGGGGCCGAATTTAGCGGAAATTTTTTGTGGCTCGTGACATTTCTGTGAGGTTTGTTCGTTACAATGGGTCTAAGTTAAAGAAAGGATGGTGTTCTCTATGAGCATTTTGCAAACGACTGAACTGAAAAAATACTACGGCACAAAGCCGAATATCACAAAGGCCCTGGATGGTGTGAACCTCTCTGTTGAGCAGGGGGAATTTGTAGCGATTGTTGGAACCTCCGGCAGCGGCAAATCCACTCTGCTGAACATGATCGGCGGGCTGGATGTGCCTACCTCCGGCAAGGTCATTGTGGATGGGCGCGACCTCTCTACATTGAAAGATGAGCAGCTTACCATTTTCCGCAGGAGAAAAATCGGCTTCATCTTCCAGAACTACAATCTGGTACCAGTGCTAAATGTCTACGAAAACATCGTGTTGCCCGTAGAACTGGACGGAAACAAGGTAGACAAGAAGTTTATGAAAGAAGTGGTGCGGATGCTGGGGTTGGAGGATAAGCTGAACAATATGCCCAGCAATCTCTCCGGCGGCCAGCAGCAGCGTGTAGCCATCGCCCGCGCTCTGGTATCGAAGCCTGCTATCGTTCTGGCTGACGAGCCTACCGGCAATCTGGATAGTATGACCAGCAGCGATGTGCTGAGCCTGCTGAAAGTTACCAGCACAAAATTCCACCAGACCCTCGTAATGATTACCCATAATAATGAGATCGCTCAGCTTGCCGACCGCATTATTCGGATCGAGGATGGTAAGATCGTGCAGTAAGGGGGTGGGACTATGAATGATATTTTATTTGGCAACAATAATTCCAAAGTAATTACCAAGCTATCCAAACGCTATTTCAAGAAGAATAAGGTACGCAATCTGGCTGCGCTGCTGGCAATTATCCTGACTGCTTTCCTATTTACCTCTATCACTTCCCTGGCGTTCAATATGGCGTCCTCCATCCAGCTATCCCTGCAAATGCAGAAAGGCAGCAAGGCGGATGGCACTTTGGGGTATATGACGGAGGAACAGTACGAGCAGCTTGTAAACAGCGATTTTGTGGAGCAGGCAGGCCACCGGCGTATCATTGGCTATGCAAGCAATACTTCCAGCCATTCCATTGAGATCAATTACGCGGACAGTGTGCAGCAGGAGCTGACCTTCTGTGTGCCTACTCACGGAGCGGCACCGGAGAAAGCGAATGAGATCGCCACCACGGATCTGGCGCTGAAGGCGCTGGGTGTAGAACCTGAGATCGGTGCAGAGGTTCCGTTGGAATTTGAACTGCGTGGGAAAACTTATCATTATGATATGGTGCTTCCGGCTGGTGGGAAGCAAGCAACGACTCTGTGAGCGTTGCGACTGTTTCAGAGCAGTTTATAAAGGAAAACCCCGATGTGGTTCAGAACACTTATGCGGTAGATCATGAAATGTCCGGCGTTACTTTTTCTGATGTCGTGCTGAAGAATAAAGCAAATGTTCAGCAGCAGTTGAATGAGTTCGTTTACTCCATTGGCGGCAATCCAGAGGATATGGGCGCAGACAATTTCATTCTCGCCTCTGAAAACCAAATGTCCAAGGGACTAACTTCATCAGAGTCTATCGTGTTCGCCGTTGTATTTATCCTGATGTTTGTCGTGTGCGGATACCTGCTGATCTACAATATCTTTGATATTTCTGTGATGCAGGATGTTCGGCAATACGGTCTGCTGCGGACGATTGGCACTTCCACACGGCAGATCAAGGGCATTGTGAACCGTCAGGCGGTCTGGCTCACGCTGATTGGGCTGCCTATTGGTCTGATCGCCGGTTTCTTTGCCGGCTGGGTGCTGCTTCCTATCGTAACAGAGATCATTAACCTTGAATACTCTATGGTTGGTACATCCGTATCGACCTCGCCTCTGATCTTTGTTATCGCCGCTCTCTTTACAATTTTGACCGTGTTTATCAGCACCCGGAAGCCTGCAAAAAAGGCGGCAAAGATTTCTCCTCTGGAGGCGATCCGCTACACCGAGCAGAATGCCTATAAAAAGAGAAGTGCCAAGCGTACCAATGGAGTAAAGCTGTCCCGCATGGCCTTTTCCAACCTGGGGCGCAATCGTCGGCGTTCAGCGTTCATCATTATTTCCCTGCTTCTGTGCATCGTCCTGTTTAACTCTATCATCATTGTGACGCAAAGCCTTGATGAAGAAAAGTGGGTAAACCGTGTTACCAGAACAGATTTTAATGTCTATAACTCCGCCGCATTTAATGTAATGGAAAGCGTTCAGCACCATGAAGATACACTCTCACAGCAGGCGGTGGATCTGATTGCCGGACAGCCCGGAGTTGAGGATGAACGCTATCTTTACCGAAATACAAAAGACGATAGAAATGTGTTGGTTGACTATGGGTTTGAAGATTTAAGCGGCATAGAGCTATTCCATGAGGAAGAAGGCGTCGTAAATCAAAGCTATCAGGGATATAGCCTGTACACAAGTTCTGATACCGAAAGGCGCTATTTTGGTAATGTGATGGGAGCCTCCGAGAATTTCTGGGCGGATATGCGTATTTTTGAAGGCGAAAAAGATACTGAAACCCTAACGCAGAAAATGGCTACCGGAGAATATGTCATTATTGGCTGCCCCATGGACAAACTGACAGAGGAACCAAGGAACACTCCGCTGACCGATCAGTTACAGGTTGGAGAGAGCATTTCCTTCTACAAGGATGGGGAACTGGTCAAAACCAGCACCATCCTTGCAAAAGCGATTCTCGTGGGAACAGAAACCGAAACGCCGACAGGTACCACCGCCCAGGCGCACATCGCCGCTGATGCTCCTTTTGTATATCTGCCGGACACTGTATTTAAGGAAATCTATGACGCTCCCACGCTGCTGACTTATGGATTCAATGTGGATGAAGCCTTGCAGCCGCAGATGGAAGAATTCTTGAGCAGCTATGTGAGTGAAAATACTTCGGTTGCCTATACTTCCACCAAGCTGTTGAAAGAGCAGCTTGATTCGGTCCGCAGCATGATTCTGGTTATCGGCGGTCTGATTGGCTGCATTATGGCCTTTGCAGGCCTGATTAACTTTACCAACATGATTATTACCAACATCATTACCCGCCGCCATGAGTTTGCCACCATGCAGAGCATTGGTATGACCGGCAAGCAGCTTCGCCGCCTGATGGTCTATGAGGGCATCTACTATGCCGTAGGTGCGGACATTATCGGCGGAGCAGTCGCAGCAATCCTGGCAGTCACAGTGCTAAAGAGCGCTTTGAACGGACCTTCCATGTGGTTCTTTACTCTGAACATTACATTGGTTCCTGTTATGGTCATTGGTGTGCTTTATCTGCTGTTGGCTGCGGTTATTCCGCTGATCGTTCTCCACTTCTTTAACAAGGGAACTGTGGTGGAGCGGCTGAGGACTTCGGAGTAAATCTGGAGGTCTTTGCAAAGACGATAGAACAGGTTAGAGGATGTATGAATTGAATGAAAGCCGGGAGGTTTCTTCCCTCTCGGCTTTTCTAAAAATGAGAAACCTCGCAGATTTATGAGGTTTCAGCTTATTATTTTATTCAGATGGAGTGTGTTGGTGACATTTCTGTGAGAATTAGCTGTTAAGATAAGAAAAAAGAGTAAGAGTTGCCGCACGACGGCAAAAGAAAAAAAGCCGTCGTACAGTGACTATATTGTTATGCGCTTTTGAGGCGGCTTTGAAAAAACAGAGCCGCCGTTTCTTTTTGCGAAAAGCAGAAACCCGACGACCCTCATGCAATCAGCAGGGGCGGCATTTTAGGAGGATGCCGTCATGTCTGTGTTAGTGGTTCACAATACCCATGAGTTACATCAGTTAAAAAAAGCCTTGCCCCGCCACTGGGGCATTATGTTTTTATATCGGTATTATCAATCTGTGTAAACCAGTATAATCATAGGTTTTCTTGTCGCGCCAGTATCCCTTTGTGGGGAGCTGGCGTTTTTGCTTGCCGTTTTTTAGATAGACGAGCGGTTTGTTACCGCTGCCGTTCCCCGCCTCCGTTCGGTTCACCCGTCAACCACCCGTGAATCGAAATGGAGGTACATAATGAAAAAAGTCAATCTTAGGGATCTGTATCCCGATGTTTATAAAACCGATCACTTTGTAGAAGTAACTGAAGATGTGCTGGAGACAATCCGAGCTGCTGAGCGTGCAGAAGCAGCCTATGACCGGAGAATGTATCGCTATAAGGCATACTACTCCCTGGACTGCGACAACGGCATTGAGAATGCGATCCTGCTGAAACCTCAGACACCAGAAATGCTTTTGGAGGAAAAACAGCTGCGGGAGCAGATTTATGCTGCTGTGATGGCTCTGCCAGAGAAACAGGCCAAGCGGATCTATGCTCGGTATTATCTGGGCATGAGAGTAGGAGAGATCGCCGCAGCGGAGGGTGTAGACCCAAGCCGTGTCCGTGACAGTATCAGGCGCGGTCTGAAACAGCTGGCAAAATATTTTTGATAAAATTTCGTTTGAAGCGCCTGTTTTTTGCTCTTTTTGTCAGAGTTAATAAGAAGGACAAGTTTTCCCCCTTCAACAGCACTTTGACAATTTCATAGACAGCATAACAGGTACATAACCCGTGTACGAGCGAGTGTGGAACGCCGCGAAGATGGAACAGCCAGGGAGGTGATGAACAAAGCTGTTTCGGAGCGATCAACGATTTCACAAAACGGATGGTGGCAGATCTGGCGCGAGGACTGCACGGGGGCTTAAAGATACTTCCTCACGGCCTCCTAAAGACTTGGGGGGAACCCTGCGGCGCACGAGTAAAACGACGCTGCGGAGTTATGACAACCGCGCCAGCGGAGACCTGCTATGTTCCCATCGTCAGGGTTGCGTGGCAAATGTGACGAGAATTGAGTCATATAAAATAGGAAGCGATTACTTTCTTTGTTGGTCGTTTTCTATTCAAAATCAGATACCATGCGCTGGCAGTTACGGCTGCCAGCGTATTCATGTGATTTTGAAAGCACGATGATAACCTTGACAGATTGGAGGGAATATGGTCTATGGAAAAGCTCATTACACGAAAAGAAGCTGCTGAAATCTTAGGAATCAGCATCGCAACGCTGGATGCCGCCCGTAACAACGGCCTGATCTCTTATGTGCAGTATGTTCAGAATGGCTGTGTGTATTTTACTGCGGCAGGTCTTCAGGAGTATATTGCAAAATGTACGCACAGGGCAAAGCCTGTTGAGAGAAGCACCACTTACCGCAAGCCTCGCGGAAGATCGTGAGCAGGTCCGTATCCTTGATGGAATCAGGGATGTCTGATAAAACAAAGGTACAGCGCTGGAGATTTTTTTAGGAGGTGGCGGAATTGGCAAATAGAAAAATAATGCTTCCCCAATATGGCACAGTTATGAAAAGAGGTGTCCTATATTATAGGACCAGAATCAAAGATGCGAATGGAAAGCTCGTAGCTCTCTACGCAAAAACACCTGAAGAACTATATAACAAAGAAACGCTTGCATTGGAACAGATTGAGAATGCCACTTTTCATCGTAAAACTCCCACGGTTGCAGAGTATTGTGAAAAGTGGCTGCTGATGCAGTCGGTTCATGTACGAGCCACTACTTTGACGGATTACACCTCAAAGGTCAGGCGGCATATTATAGCGGAATTGGGAGATAAACGGATGGGCGAGGTTAGCCTGGATGATATTCAGCTTGCCCTTGTTCCGGTTTCCAAGAAATCTGCATCGGTTTATAAATCTGTGGTGATCCTTTATAAGTCTATCTTTCGCGCAGCGATGGAAAGCAGGATCATTGACCATAACCCGACGGTTTATCTGACGACAAAAGGTGGAGGAGTTCCCCAAGAGGATCGGCAGGCTTTGACAGATGAACAGGCAGAGCGCCTTTTGGATGCTATCCGAGATTTGCCGCCTTATGTGTTTGTCATGATTGGTTTGTATGCGGGACTACGGCGGGAAGAAATTCTTGCGCTGCAATGGGATTCAGTATATCTGGATACGGCTACTCCATATCTGACGGTAAGGCGGGCATGGCACACAGAACACAACAGACCGGTGATCTCAGATGAATTGAAAACCAAGGCTGCGGAGAGAAATATCCCCCTCCCTGTTTGTTTGGCTGAGTGTTTGAAAGCAGCAAAGGAAACTTCGACTTCGGAGTATGTAGTTTCAAACCGGGATGGCGAACCGCTGTCCTATACGCAGTTTAAGCGGCTGTGGCAGTATATTGTTACGAGAACAGTCAAGGAACGGAGCTATTATCGGTATGAAGATGGAAAAAGAGTAAAGCATACTGTCACACCTGTCTTGGGAGAAAAGGCTGCTCATAACGGAAAAGTGGTTTACAGTCTGGACTTTGAAGTAACACCCCATCAGCTGCGGCATACTTACATTACCAATCTCATTCATGCGTCGGTAGATCCCAAAACGGTTCAATACCTGGCAGGCCATGAAAGCAGCAAGATTACCATGGACATTTATGCAAAGGTTAAGTACAACAGACCAGATGAGCTGGTCAGATCAATGAGCTGCGCGTTTGCAAGCTGGGACGCAGCACAGTAATAATAAAATAGGAAGTAAAGCAGGAGCGAGGCAAGGATGTCTCGCTCTTTGTTTTGCATCAGCCGTATCTTTGATTAAATCGAGGCTTTCTGATAAAAAGAGAGTGTAGATACGGAGACTACACATTATCAAGAAAGGACGATCAAAGATGGCAAAAAAGAAAACACAGATCCCGAAGTACGGAACCATTACATTGAAAGGAATCCAGTATTATAGAACCAGGATTACGGATGCAGATGGTAAAGAGTTGAGTTTGTATGCTGCTACTTGTGAAGAATTGTATGAGAAGCAGTTAGAGGCCCGGAAGCAGGTGGAAGAAATTATCTTTCACCGGCAGCACCCGACAGTAGCCGAGTATGGCGAGAAGTGGCTGCTGATGCAGTCGGCAAAGGTGTCTGCGTCTACACTTAGAGGTTATACGAGGGATATGACAAACTATATCATTAAACCTCTGGGAGAGATGTATATGGAAGAAGTGACTGCTGACGATATTCGGCTGGCGCTTGTTCCATTGTCAAAGAAATCGGAAGGCTTATATAATAAGGTCAATATGCTTCTCAAGTGCATTTTTTATGCGGCAGAGAGAAACCAAATTCTTGAACACAATCCCTGTGTGGGAATATCGGGCAAGGGCGGAAAACCATCAAAAAAGAGAGAGGCATTGACAGATCAGCAGGTAGCCGTGCTTCTGGATACCGTCAAGGGGCTTCCTCCATATTTGTTTATTATGCTCGGTTTGTATTCCGGTCTGCGCCGGGAAGAAATTCTTGCACTGCAATGGGATTGTGTATTTCTGGACGAGGATACACCTTATCTATCGGTGAGGCGGGCATGGCGTACAGAGCATAACAGACCAGTGGTTTCTACAGTACTAAAGACTCCGGCGGCAAAAAGGGATATTCCGATACCGAAGTGTTTGGTGGATTGTCTGAGAGAAGCGAAAGAAAATTCCATATCAGATTATGTGATTGCAGACAGCAAAGGGGAACCGTTGGCAGCTTCGCAGTTTCAAAGGGTATGGCAGTATGTGGTTGTTCGTTCCACCAAGCCCCGGAACTATTATAAGTATGTAAATGGGGAGAGTATCAAATATACGGTTACTCCAACGCTGGGTATGACCCAGAAGAATCAACCCAAAATCAAATATACGCTGGGCTTCGATGTGACACCCCATCAGCTGCGACACACTTACATCACTAATCTTCTTTATGCGGGGGTCGATCCAAAGACAGTACAATACCTTGCCGGACATGAAAACAGTAAAACAACTATGGACATCTACGCAAAGGTAAAGTACAATAAACCTGAAGAACTTTTTGATGTAGTGAATCAGGCGTTTATACAGGATAAATAATATATTTGAAATGCCAGTTTGGCATATCAAGTTTTAAACAGGAATTGCCGCACACAGTATTCTGGTACGGATATGAGGGATGGATATGGATAAATTAGTAGAAGTGGATGCTCAATATAGAGAGTGGATTTCCGAAGTGAGTAAACGCTTTCATCAAAGCCAGATTAAGGCTGCGGTGAAAGTGAATGATGAGATGCTTCGATTTTACTGGCAGTTAGGAAAAGAACTTCATGATAGAAAAGATAAGTTCTCTTATGGACAGAGCTTTTACAAAACAATCAGTCGTGATTTGCGTAGAGAACTGCCGGATGTAAAGTCATTTTCGGAGACAAACTTACGATATATGCAGAAATTTGCAGAACTATATAGCGAAGTTTCAAATCTTCCCCAAGTTGGGGAAGATTTCAGAAGTGAAGAAATTGAGCCGCTTTTTGCAATTCCGTGGGGACATCATAAGATTATTATTGATAAGTGCAATGGAAATCCGAAAAAAGCATTGTTCTTTGTAAATCAAGTGATTCAAAATAATTGGTCGCGCGCAGTATTGCTGAATTTTTTAGATACCGATCTTTATGAGCGGCAGGGAAAGGCAATCACAAATTTTAATCTGACACTTCCGGCCATGCAGAGCGATTTGGCACAGGAGATCACAAAAGATCCATATAAGTTTGATTTCATTACCTTGACCCAAAGCTATAACGAAAAGGAACTGAAGGATGCACTGATGGATAATATTCAGAAGTTTCTTTTGGAACTGGGTAATGGCTTTGCTTTTGTGGGACGGGAATATCGAATTGAAATTGGCTCAACAGAGAACTTCATTGATATGTTGTTTTACCATATTCGCCTACATTGCTATGTAGTAGTTGAGGTAAAGGTCACAGAATTTGAATCATCCTATGCTGGCCAGCTGGGAACCTATGTAGTGGCAGTTAATCATCAGCTAAAAACAGAGAAAGATGAACCGACGCTTGGCTTGTTAGTGTGTAAATCCAAGGATGACATAAAAGCACAGTACGCATTGGAAGCAAGCAGTCAGCCTTTGGGTGTGTCAGCATATGAATTGTCAAAAATGATACCGGAGAATTTTAAAGGTTCGCTGCCTTCGATTGATGAGATTGAAAGTGAACTGCGGAAAGATACGGAAGGCTGACAAGAAAAGTGCCTGGCTATTCATAAAGAATCGGGACAATTTTTGTGGTCCGCACACCGGATAACTGAGAAGCAGAAAGCCGGAAAAGCCCGGAATATCAAGGAAAAACGGTAATCAAAGAATTTCAGTATGGTCTGAAGGCTGCTCGTCGCGCACCTCAGTTCTCAAAGAGATAATCGACGGATCAGACTATATCAAAAGGTTTACAACCCCCCGGAAAATCAAGGCTTTCCGGGGGTTTCTTATACCCAAACGGGCTGATATAGTTTGCCCCCATTTGACCTAACGAGAGCCGTTTTCCCCCAATTTTTAGTGGTTAAATATAGGACAACCAGAAAGCAATTTCGGGGGTATTTTTGAGGGTGATTTTGGCACTATCAGACACCAGATTTTTCGCTGGAGAGTTTGGCATAATCTGACCAAATCTGAACAATTAAATACGATTCTAATGCAGGCACTCAGTGACAAATAACTGGGTGCTTTTTGTCATGGCGAGGAGGAAAGTGACTATCGTGCTTGCACGAATAGTCATTTGACGACCGCTGATCAGTGTGAGATGCGCGAAGGGTATCTCACACTGAATTTCAGGGAAAAGATTCCGGCATTAGAAAGGGTCGTCACTTTATGATTTTGAAGTGGCGGCTTTTTCTATTTACGTGAGTAATGAGCCGGGCAGATATGCTTCCGGTGCAGGATTGTGTGATGTGGAAAATATTACTCTAAGCGGAGGAAAAGGTAGTAATTATTAGTTTGAACATAACATAATCGCAGGGATGAAAAATAGTAGTATAATAAATTGCAGAAAATAGAATTAAGCAAGTTATTGTGGTTGATTGAGCACGAATGGCAAAAAATATTAAAAAATAAATTTATAGTGAACTTTTTTTACTTTGTAGTGGTTATATAAGATGTAAGACGTTTTATGATTGGAGAAAACGCTATGAAAGACAGCAAATTGATTCAAAAAGTACATAGCGGAAATAAAGAGGCAGTCGGTATTATTATTGAACGATATTATGCAGATATTTATCGCTTTTGTCTATATATGGTTCAAACAGAGGATGATGCCTACGACATTGCTCAGGAAACTTTTTTGAAATTTATGAAATATGGAACTTCCTATAAACATCATAATCTCAAAGGTTATCTCCTGACTATTGCAAGAAATATATGTTTTAATTATTTCCGGGATAAGAAAGAAAAAGTAACAGCCATCGAATGGGAGGAGATTGATAAAATTCCAAATAATAAAGATATGCTGACCGAAGCGGAGGATGCCGTTTATTTGAGAAATTTATTAAAGGAACTTTCGCAGGATACGAGGGAAGTTATTATTCTGCGTATTTATGAAGAAATGAAATTTAAAGATATTGCAAAGATTATGGGGTGCAGTGTTTCTACTACAAAGTCAAGATTTCGATTAGGTGTAAATCAGTTAAAAAAGTTAATGGAGAATGATTATGAGAGATAGCGAAATAAAGACTCTTTTTGCAAAGGCAGATGAGCAAGTTCATGTTGATGAAATAAGAAAACAAAAGACTTATTATGCAATGATTGAGGAAATGGAAAAGCAGAGAACGCCGATGATGTCTACAAAAAATATTTTGCTTCATCAATTTTGGTACATGGATAAATTGTTTTTTGCTGTTTATGGTGTCCTTATTTGTTTAGGAATTATTTTTATTACAGCATTGCAATATACCGGATTGAATCAAAATGGGATGATTACTGTATGTATGGTTGGAGCAGGTATTCTTAGCATAACGTCTATTAGTGTGATTGATAAATTGTTTTTTGGAAAAATGGCAGAGTTAGGAGAAAGCTGCTATTTCAATACAAAACAGTGTGTTGCTGCATGGCTGGTATTGTCTGGGATGATAAATGTTATGATATTGTTTTTGATAGCTGGCTATTTGAACTATCATTGGAGCGTTGGATTATTACAGGTGGGGCTGTATATTTTAACTCCATATCTAGTATCAAGTATAACTGCATTAGGGATTTTATCAATGGAAACAAGAGGAAAGAATTCATCTTTATTTGGCATGAGTGCCATCTTTTTATCAATAAGTTATGGAGTAATAGGTTCGATTCCGAGAGCACTTTTTGTAGCAACTCTTTGGATATGGGCAGTAGCTTTTCTTGTGTCGGGACTTTTATTTGTAATACAGATAAAAAAATTGCTTAGCAAAATGGAAAAAGGAGAAGTATTATGCACGAATTAAAGTTGATGGATGTACAAAAAAAATACAAGGATAAAGAAGCAGTCAGAAAATTCAATTATACATTTACAAATGGTGTGTATGGACTGTTGGGAGAAAATGGTGCGGGAAAAACAACATTAATGAGATTGATTTGTGGTGTTTTGCAGCCAACGGGGGGAAGTATTTATTGTGATAATATTGAGATAGACAGTATGGGAGCAGAGTATCGTAGGTTATTGGGCTATTTACCACAGGATTTTGGATATTATGGTGATTTTACTGCAGAACGTTTCCTGCGATATATGGCGGCATTGAAAGCGCTACCGGAAGACTATGCCGATAGTCGTATTGACGAACTTTTAGATATGGTAGAGTTAAAAAAAGTGAAAAAGAAAAAGCTGAAGACTTTTTCAGGAGGTATGATACGAAGAATAGGAATTGCACAGGCACTTCTAAATAATCCTGAAATTTTGATTTTAGATGAACCTACAGCAGGGCTTGATCCAAAGGAGAGAGTACGCTTTCGTAATGTGATTAGTTCACTTGGAAAAAATAGGATGGTTTTACTGTCTACACATATCGTATCTGATATAGATTATATTGCAGACCGTATTTTGATTATGAAGAATGGAGAACTGATTCAAGAAGGAACGGAGAAAGAGATTACTGACAAAGTAGAAGGATGTGTTTGGAAGTGTATTGTTTCTGAAAAAGAAGCAGGGCAGATAACCAGTAGCTTCATTGTAAGCAATATGAGAAGTAGTGGAGAAAATGTTGAACTAAGAATTGTTTCAGAAAGACAGCCGGTTGCAGGTGCAGAAAATGTAGAAAGTACACTGGAAGATGCATATCTTTATCTTACACAAATAGCAGGGGGAGAAAAAAATGCGACTTTATAAGATGGAGCTTTTTAAACTATTTCAAAATAAAATATTTAAAATAGGAATGTTGGCTACGACAGGATTGCTGTTTCTGTATTTTTGGTTTGCAGAGGTCGGTGGAGAAATAGCGACAGTAGATGGGAAGTTTTATTCCGGTTATGAAGCAGTGCAGATGAATCGGAAGATTACGGAAGAATTTGAAGGTGATTTGACGGATGAAAAAGTGAATCAAATAATTGAAAAATATGGTTTGCCTACAAAATGTGAGGAAAATATGCCAGGGTGGAGAGATGGAAACTTTTTAAATGATTTTGTTACAAGATATTTTACCAATGGAGCATGGGAAAATGGTGTACTTCCAACGGAGAGGTATTTTCTAGGGGAAACAGAGTTGGGAAAAGCTTATGATGAAATTGGGAAAACACCTTATTTGGCATATACAATGGGATGGAAGGTATTCGCTGAAATGCTTCAGTTTGGATTAATTTTAGGAAGTATATTGATTATTTGTGGGGTGTCTACCATTTTCGCAGAGGAAAGCCAGACGAAAATGCTGCCATTAATTTTTAGTACGGAAGAAGGAAGAAGAAAAGATGTTCCTGCTAAAATTTTGGCTTCTTTTACATTCACTATTTTCATTTTTATGTGGTTTGTGTTAGTCAATTTAGTCTTATGCTGGATGATATATGGTTTGAAGGGATTTGAAAATATATCCTGGATGGTGCTTTCTCAACATATGCTTCAACCTGTATTATTTTTGAAATATCTTGGCATTTTATTAGGATTAGCTTTTCAGGCGCTTTTATCGTTATGCGCCATTACACTATGCGTTTCTGCATATCAGGATAGCTCTTTTGGCGCAGTAATTATTGCGGCTGTATGTTGGGGACTTCCTGTATTGATCAGGATGTTTTTCGGGGGAATCATTTGGCTTATAGTAGATTCTATGCCTATTTTTCTTGTCATGACGGGAATTGTAAATGACATATATGAGATGTGGTATATTGTACTGGGAATAAATATTTGTTTTGCCATAGGGTGTTTGGTAAAAGGATTGGTATCTTATAAGACAAAAAAATTTGCATAAAAATAATTGGCTTGTACAGGATGTGAAATGGGGTGATCATTTGGGAAGATTCTAATTTTAACATTTGAAGATGACGAAGAACATATTATCAACCGTATTATATCGTGTGTGAGTGAAGATATAGAGGTTTTGAAACATAAAGCTGTCCATAAAGGGGAACTTTGTTTTGAGGGACTTTATATTGATAAGTGTACGCGCATTGTAGTTCATAAAGAAAATGAAATTGACTTGGCATATACAGAATTTGAAATTTTATTGTTGTTGGCTCAAAATGCCGGAATAGTATTTAGTAAAGAGCAGATCCGATAACAAGGTGCAGGCACCTTGTTGAACAAAAGGCAAGCCTTTTGTTATAAGGGAGCTACACTCCCTTCGGCGGTAAAAAGAACCGCCTACCCTAGTGAACTTTGCGTTCAGATGAAATCACAAAAAGACGTGCTTTCATCTGCCCACAAAGTCTGCTGGTGCAACCCACTACGTTAGCTGATGATTACCGGACTTATGTGGAGATTGAACTGACCAAAGGCAGACGTGACGGAAGATGATGAGAGAGAAGCGGATGCCCTGTGCAAACGGTATCTGGAACGTTGGAGGGAGGAACTGGAATGAAGATCTTGAAATGCCTGCTGATGGTTGTAACTGCACCGGTCATTTTGGCGTTGACGCTTTTGGTCTGGCTCTGCACGGGGCTGATCTACAATATCCGGTCTGGTGCTTGGCCTACTCAGCACGGTAATTGCGCTGCTTGGCGAGGCTGTGCTTATTACCTATTCCCCGCAGAATGGTGCGATTTTGCTGGTTATAGCTTTTTGATTAGCCCGATGGGATTGCCGCTTGCGGCAATCTGGCTGTTGGGTAAGGTGCAGGATTTGAAATTTGCGATCCAGGATTGGATGTATGGGTAAATGATGTGAATATAATCTGGAATGAAAAGAAGCAGGACAATGGGAGATGAGACCTAATGCCCTGCTTCTGGGTTATTTGGAATGAACGGTAGTGTATTTCTGGTTTTTGCTTTTGGGTTTGTCAGGAAACATCATTTCAAGTTTACCAGAAGATAATAAAGGCTTGAGGTAATATTTGCTGAAGTGAGAACGGCTGGAAACATCAATATATGCTTGCATTTCATCTCGACTTTTAGGATCTGCACAAAATTCCAATAGCAAGTTTTGCTTGCTGATCACAGATGTATCATGTGCGGCATCATGTGCTGTATCATGTGCGGAAGCACCGCACATGATGTAGTTTACATTTTTCAAGATGCCCCTGAAATCTGTTGCTGTCGAGAAAAATTCAGGTTTATATATTTCTGAATATCCTGGTAGTTTTTCAGTCTCACTGCCGATTTATTTGTTGGACTATCTTTCAGCGAAATTAACTGATGAGTTTGGAAAAGGTTTTGACAAATCAAATATTCGCAAGATGAGGCAGTTCTACTGTACATTCCCAATTCGAGACACACTGTGTCTTGAATTGAGTTGGTCACATTATCGCCTTTTGATGCGTGTAGCAGATGAATAGACACGAACCTTTTATGTGGAAGAATGCTTAAGGTCTGTGTAGAGCGTCCGACAGTTAGAACGGCAGATCAGAACGATGTACTATCAGAGAATAAATAAGAGCAACAGGGTGTCGAGATTTTCCCCGATACCCTGTTACTCTATCTCATAATCGTCGCTGTCATTTGCTTCACCTGTTGTGCAGGTAAAGCACAGGTTGCTACCAGTGATGGCACTTCCCGCCGCCCAAATCGGCGCACCACAGATCATACATTTTGCACCGTTTTTCTTGGCAGTAAGTGTGTCATTCAGCATTTTTACCAGTTCCTTTTTTCGATAGCCTTTATTATTCTTCATGACCATACTGGCAAACGCTTCAACAGAAATTGGTTGCATTATTGGGTTCTACCTCCTTAAAATATTTGGAAAATTATGCTTGTGTTTTCGGGGTTAGGCGGTCATATTGGATGATGGTCTCTCCGGTAGTTAAATTCTTTTTTTCTTTATAGAGCATGGTATAGCGCGGCTGTCCCTCTGTGTAATCTTTCTTTTCTTTCGGGAAGAAAGACCGACAGAAATAGTTTCCGGTGTCCTTGTGTTCTGCAATAAAAATGTAAATATCGCTGTTTTCCAATGGAGTTGATAATAAATAGTCCGCTTCAATTAAAGAGAACTGATTCAATTTTGCATTGTAACGGAATACCAGACGGTTATCGTCCAGGAGTTGTTCAATCAAAGCCAACGGTTCAAAGCGATTTTCAATTTGAGGCAGATAACGGCTTTTCGCTAAAGTCTCATAGGTGGTGCTTCCAATTATGATTTCATCAAATACAGAGCCACGATTTTGTTTTGCTATTCGCAAATCTTTTAGTTTTCCAAGCCCCATCAGATGATGAAAGTCCAATTTGGAAAAGCCAATTACTAACTCTGCGGTTTTTCCCTTTCGGCCAATAATAATTCGATACTGTATCTCCAATAATTTTTCAAATGCTTTTGCACACTTTTGTAATTTATCCATAAAACCTCTCTGTCCATAAAGAAAGCCGCCCTGCAATGCAAGGCGGCTTTGAGCATTTTCTTTCGGCTTTGCAGCCTACTCCGGTTTGAGGTTACTGCACAACCCCTACTGAAAGCTCTGCATAACAAGGCATCCCGGTACGCTATTATGCTTCAACGCTTTGGCAGACACACGCCGTTGCCCACCTTGTACTATTATTATATGCAACTTTAGAAAATATGTCAATCCCCATGAAAAATCAAAAAATATCTTCTCGGAGTATGAGAAAGGAGGTCCCTTCTATGGCAACCACAAGAATCATGCCGCTTCATGTCGGCAAGGGCCGCACAGAAAGTCGGGCGATCAGCGACATCATCGACTATGTGGCCAACCCAAAGAAAACAGATAACGGCAGACTCATTACCGGCTATGCGTGTGACAGCCGGACTGCGGATGCAGAGTTCCTTCTGGCAAAGCGGCAGTACATTGCCGCTACCGGACGAGTGCGCGGCGCAGATGATGTGATTGCCTATCATGTGCGCCAGTCCTTCTGTCCCGGCGAGATTACCCCGGAAGAAGCGAACCGGCTGGGCGTAGAATTTGCCAAGCGTTTTACCAAGGGCAATCATGCCTTTGTGGTCTGTACTCATATAGATAAGTCGCACATTCACAATCACATTATCTGGTCATCGGTCAGCTTAGAATATGACCGGAAATTCCGAAACTTTTGGGGCAGCACCAAGGCAGTTCGACAGTTAAGTGACACCATCTGCATTGAAAACGGACTGTCCATTGTAGAGAATCCGAAACCTCACGGAAAGAGCTATAACAAATGGTTGGGCGATCAGGCAAAGCCCTCTCACCGAGAGCTGCTTCGTGTGGCGATTGACAACGCATTATCACAAAGTCCTGCTGATTTTGAGGAACTACTGAAGCTGCTGCAAGAGTCCGGCTGTGAGGTATCAAAGCGCGGGAAATCGTATCGCCTGAAGCTCCCCGGTTGGGAGAAAGCCGCCCGCATGGACAGCCTGGGCGAAGGATATAGATTGGAGGATTTGCAGGCAGTTCTCTCCGGGAAGAAAGCGCATACCCCACGAAAGAAAACGGTCACACAGGCAGAGCCGCCGAAGGTCAATCTGCTGGTGGACATTCAGGCAAAATTGCAGACAGGAAAAGGTGCTGGCTATGCTCGATGGGCTAAGGTTTTCAATCTGAAGCAAATGGCGCAGACCATGAATTACCTGTCAGAGAATAACC
>OHNE01000309.1_pt1 | contig 29753 bp, 16 predicted proteins | sample 1569581 | NCBI WGS metagenome assembly OHNE01 (sample SAMEA3879509, study PRJEB24766) | human gut metagenome | biome: human-associated habitat; feature: feces | place: USA | collected 1985/1987 | reverse complement strand
GAAGAATGCTGTAGCCATCGGCAGTGAAGCCAACGTGACCGTGGCAGGCGGCGTGGCACTCGGCAGTGGATCTGTCGCTTCCGTTGATAAGGGCACCGTGGGGTATGACGCTTCCGGCACAAATCATAACTCCGATACGACAGGCGTATGGAAATCGACGGCTTCCGCTGTGTCTGTCGGTGATGCGGCAGGAAATACGAAAGTTACCCGCCAGATCACCAACGTGGCGGCAGGGAAAGAAGATACCGACGCCGTCAACGTGGCACAGTTGAAAGCGGTAAAAGCTGCCGCTGATGCTGCGAAAGTTCATTTCTTTTCCGTGAAGGGCAACAGCAGTGATGAAAACTATAATAATGACGGTGCCACCGGTGATCGTGCGCTGGCAGTCGGTGTGGCTGCCAAGGCAGGCGGTCTGAAAGCAACGGCGCTGACCGGCGGGAATGCGTCGGGCGACTTCTCTTTTGCCGTAGGCAATAATGCGCAGGCGAAGGGATGGGGGTCTGTTGCTATCGGTGCAGGTACTTTGGCTGAAAATCAAGGGACTGTGGCGATCGGTCACGGCGCGAAGGCCTACAGTCTTGAGTCGGTCGCATTAGGTTACAATACACAGGCCGGCGCCCCCTCCGGACAGCCGGGGGCGGGGAACCATGCACAGACCGCCATGGGCAGCGGTACGATTGCTACCGGCGGGGCTGCTACCGCATTCGGCTTTGAATCCGTAGCCAGCGGCGCACATGCTATAGCGGGCGGTGATAAGGCGAAGGCGACCGGGCAGGACTCCGTGGCATTAGGAAAGGACACGGAAGCGTCCGGGACTTGGTCGGTAGCCTTGGGAAGTGATACAAAAGCGGAAGGACAGTCATCTACCGCCCTGGGAACAGATACCACTGCTTCCGGAATCGCTTCCACGGCGATGGGGAGTAAGACACAGGCTACCGGTGTCGGTTCTACAGCCATGGGTGGCAGTACGACAGCGGCAGGCAACTGGTCTTTGGCGAGCGGCGGATTGTCAGAGGCGAAAGGTGACTATTCTACCGCCATGGGATATAATAGCAAGGCAAATGCACGGAACAGTTTTGCTGTTTCCGGCGGCATTGTAGAAACCGCTGCAGAAAATTCCATAGCTATGGGTGAGGGTGCGAAAGCGTCTGTATCCGATGCGGTAGCGCTGGGAAGCGGTTCTGTGGCGTCCACGGAAAAAGGTAAAATCGGTTATGATATTTCCGGTGCCGATCATTCCAACGATACGACAGGCGTATGGAAATCGACAGCAAACGCCGTTTCTGTAGGCGATGCGTCCAAAGGTATCACCCGCCAGATCACCGGTGTAGCGGCCGGTGCGGCAGATACCGATGCTGTCAATGTGGCACAGCTGAAGAAAGTGGAAGCCAAGGCAGAAGCGGCGGAAAAGAAACATACCACCGTGAAAGCGGGAGATTACGCAACCGTAACGGAAGGCACCAATGCCGACGGCGGGAAAGAATACACTGTCAGCGGACCCAAGATGGAATCTACGGACGGGACAGTAAAGATTACGGATAAAGTGGAAAACGGCAAGAAAGTCGGATATAACCTGTCCGTCGATACAAGCAGTCTGGGAATTGAAAAGACAAAGGTAGAAGCGGGAGACAATGTAACCGTAACATCCAAGAAAACCGGGAATACGACGACATATACCGTCAATGCCAAAGACACGGTAGTAACCGGCGGCACGGCTACCTATGCTGCGAATGGTACAGGCAGTGCTACCTTGATAAATAATGACGGAACGACAGCGACCATCACCGGCCTGAAGGATCGTTATACATCATCCGCAGCACTTGACGGGAATACCTTGAACTTCACCCGTAATGACGGCAGCACTTATTCCGTTTCCGGCATCGCTTCCACGCAGGATATAAAAAATGTAACCAATAAAGTAGGCGAATTGGGAACCCGTGTGAACCGTGCAGGAGCGGGAGCGGCAGCACTGGCGGCTCTCCATCCGCTGGACTTTGACCCCGATGACAAGTGGGATGTGGCAGCCGGCTACGGCAACTACAAAGACGCCCATGCAGTATCGGTAGGCGCATTCTACCGTCCCAATGAAGACACCATGTTCAGCGTGGGAGGCTCTTTCGGCGGAGGAGAAAACATGGTGAATGCCGGAGTCAGCGTAAAGCTGGGACAGGGCAACCATGTGTCTACATCCAAAGTAGCTATGGCAAAAGAAATTGTTGACCTGAAAGATGCGGTTACCCGTCTGGAAGCGCAAAATGAACAGTTCCGGCAGATCATCGGACAGATGGCGGGACAGCCTGTAAGGAATGTAGAGTTCCCCGATGTGCCGAAAGACCACTGGGCCTATTCCTATGTGAAATCACTGGCGGACAGAGGTCTTTTGGAAGGCTATCCGGATGGTGAATTCAAAGGGGATCGTACCATGACCCGCTATGAATTTGCGGCCATTATTTACCGCGCGCTGCAGAATGGGGCGCCTGTTGATGGAAATATGGGTAAAGCTATGGAAGAATTTGGTCCTGAGATGGAAAAGGTAAGAGAAGCTTATCGTTTCCGGGTAGACCGTATTTCCGGCGAAGATAATGACAGGAATAAAGTAGAACGCGTCCGTGTCAATAATGAAGGCAATAAAGAAAAGGGTGATTACCGCGACATATACGGTTCGCATATCGCAGCCGGTAAATAATTCATTACATATAAAATAGAAGCCGGTTGTTTTGATAAAAGTGATTGTTCTTTGATTTATGGGAGTTTTGAACTATAATGATTTTGATTGATGAATGGTAACTCCTGTTTTTGGAGTATATCCCATCATCTGTTTTTAAGGATGAAATTTATGAGGGAGGAAAATTATGAATCAGATTTACAAAGTCATTTGGAGCCGGGTGAAGCGCTGCTATGTAGTGGTTTCAGAAATTGCCGGTAGCAATGGAAAAAATGGGGGGGTGGCTTCTGAAAAAAAGAGCCTGCCTTTCCATGCATTTCTGTGTGCTCTTGCCCTTACCGGATGCCTGATGCCGAGCGTGGTGGAGGCAAATACGCAGTATGGGCCGGGTGCTTCCGCTACCGGCGGTGACAGCGTGGCGATAGGTGACAGTGCTAAGGCGACCGCAGGCCATGCTACCGCTGTCGGAACCTTGACAGAGGCTGATGGGGTGAATTCTTTTGTGGCAGGGTTGCAGGCAAAGTCAGGAGCGACTGCTGAAAACAGTGTTGCCATAGGACGGGGGGCCCAGGCTTTAGGTCAGAAGCGGGCCAGTGATCAGTTTACTGCGAGCACCATCGCCATCGGGAATAATGCAACAGCGACGGAAAACGGGGATATCGTCATCGGCCGCCAGGCGACGAGTACGGTATCCAAGTACCATGGTGAGGATGGCTCCGGCGCCGTTGTCATGGGATCGGAAGCTCATTCTTACGGCTCCCGGGGCGATGTGGTTCTTGGTTCCGGGGCGGAAGCAAACATCATCAGAAAGGGCACTACCAACCCGGCAGATGCCGCTGGATATTCACAGTCGATAGCCATCGGCAGTATGGCAAAAGTTTATGGTACGCAGGCCATGGCTATCGGTGGAGATGTGAAATCTATTGGACATTCCTCCATTGCCATTGGGGGCAATGACGTTGACCTGGTAAAATCCGATCTGCAAGCGGCAGTTCCCGGTTTTTGGGCTGCCGGGGCGCAGAATAAATTTGAGCGGGAAACGGCAGCGTTATATCCCGGGACGACATTGGGGAGCGCCGCCCTCAGCACCAGCCCGTATCGGTCGAACACCGCATCTATTGGGGCAGCTAGTATAGCCATGGGCGCGATGACCCAGTCCTTCGGTATCGGTTCCACGGCGATTGGTGTCAATTCGATGTCAAAAGGAGCTGCAAGCACCAGCATCGGTGTCATAGCGCGGAGCTGGGGAAAGAATTCTCTTGCCATCGGCAGCCAGGCGGGTGCTTATGGAGATAAGTCCACATCTCTGGGCGATACGAATACGGTCGGCTTTGATATGACGGACGGCACCACGTCCGGTGCGGCTTCTTCAGCTGTCGGTACAGATAACAAAGTCTATGGGAATAATTCCTATGCTATCGGTGGCGGCAATACGATTGGTTCCGCCACCATTACGGAAACGACAGAAGCCAACGGCGATAAAATTAAGAAGGTTACTGCCGGTACGGTGAAAGGAAGTACGGCAGGCGCTTTCGGTTATAAGAATACCATCACAACGGATAATGCCTATGTGGTGGGGAATAATTCCACAGCTTCTGCTGATGGGGCTATGATCCTGGGGAGCAGTGCATCCGTGACGGGGAAGAATGGTGTTGCTCTTGGCAATAATACAAAAGTGGCCAATGAAAATGCCGTGGCTATCGGCAATGGTTCAGAAACAGCAGCTGCTGTGGCGACACCCTCCGCAACAATCAATGGCGTAGCACATAATTTCGCAGGAGTAAATCCGGCGTCCACAGTAAGTGTAGGCAAGGCAGGCAGTGAACGGACGATTACCAATGTGGCGGCCGGCCGTATTTCCGCGACTTCTACCGATGCCATCAATGGCAGCCAGCTCTATGCGGTAACCTCAGAAGTAGATAAAGGCGTGGCCTATGCAGGCGATGTGAAAGATGCGGCAGCCGCGGCTAATAAGTTTACCCGAAAATTAGGCGAACAGACGAATATCATCGGCGGTGTGACAGATACATCTAAGCTGACAGACGGAAATATCGGCGTGGTATCCAACGGGACAGATACGCTGAATATTAAACTGGCGAAAGACGTGAAAGTGGACAGCGTCACAGCGGGCAATACGGTCATCAATAACAACGGACTGACCGTAGGCGGAAAGACCTATGTGACAAATAACGGTATCAATGCGAATAATGCGCCTATTACGAATGTGGCCAGTGGCGGAACGACAGATTCCAATGCAGCCAATATCGGAGATGTGAAGAAGGCGGTTGCCGGAGCGAAAGCTACTGTTACCGGTGCCAAGCAGGCGACTGTCACAAATACGACTGCCGTAGATGGTCATGTTGATTATGTGGTCAGTGCGACCAAGACAACATTGGCTGCTGAAGCTGGCGGCAAAGTGTCTGTAACAGGCGGTACAGAAGATGCTAATGGCGTTATCGCTTATACAGTAGGATTGGATGCGGCTACAAAAACGGCAATCAATAATATCGGCGGAGGTACGATTGCTGCCGGAGATAATAAGACTGTAACCGGTGATACAGTGAATACCTATCTGAACAATAATTACTACGATAAGCCTACAATGGATACCAAGCTGGGTGATAAGGCGAATACTAACTTGGATAACATTACCAATGCGGGCAAGACTGTTATTAACGATATTGCGGCGGATGCGGTAAAAGTTGTCAATGGTAAAAATACGACCGTTACCCCCGGTACAGAAGCCGGAGCGAATGGTACGGTCAAAACCTATGCGGTGAATGTATCCGGCGATCTGACAGGAATCACATCGATTTCCAATCAGAAGACCGCTCCCGGCGGTACTACAACGGGTGCAAAAATTACTCTCGGTGATACGACAAATATGGTGAGCGTTGGCGGTGCGAAAATCACCAATGTAGCGGATGGAGACGTAGCCCCTAACTCTAAAGATGCTGTCAATGGCGGTCAGTTGAATGAAGTAAAAGAATTAGCAGGGAAACATACCATCGTTAAAGTGGACGGGCAGGAAAATCGTACTGATGGAAACCTGCTTATTACCAAGACAGACAATAATGGTCAAGCCACTTATGATTTGAAGCTGAATGACGAGCTTACCGTCGGTAAAACGGGGGCGGCCGGAAAAGACGGTTCCATCGGAGTCAAGGGCAAAGACGGTTCTGCTGTCGCTATCAACGGTAAAGACGGTTCCATCGGCCTGAATGGTGCCAATGGGGCTAACGGGCTTACGATGAAGAGCGGCGATGCCAAGCCGGCTGTTGACGGTACCAATGTTACCCGTCTCGTTCTTGAAGAAAAAGACGGTACGAAACATGATGTGGCCACATTGGACGACGGCATGAAATATGGCGGCGATACAGGAAACGTCATCAAGAAGAAACTGAACGAACAGGTCAACGTCATCGGAGGCATTACAGACACAAACAAACTGACCACAGAAGACAACCTTGGCGTCGTATCCGACGGCAATAACAACCTGAAAGTCCGCCTTGCCAAAGCCCTGAAAGGCCTCGAAAGCGTGACTACCGGCGATACGGTCATGAATAATAACGGCGTTACAATCAATAACGGCGCAGCCGGAAATCCTGTATCCCTCACCAAGAACGGCCTTGACAACGGCGGCAACAAAATCACCAACGTGGCGGCCGGTGTCAATGGCACAGACGCGGTTAATGTAAACCAACTGAATACCGTTGCCGGAGAAGCTGCTAAACATACGACCGTCAAAGCCAAAGACAGCAATGTAACTATCACCGAAAGACCCAATGCGTCCGGCGGCACGGAATATACTATCGGACTCGGCGACAAAGTCACACTGGGAACCGATCCGTCCAAACAGGTATCCATCGACGGAACAACAGGCATCATCAAAGCCGGAGACAAAGTCACCATTGACGGCACGACAGGAAACATCGATGCCGGAAAAGTGAAAATCAACGGGAAAGACGGAACCGTCAACGGACTGACCAATAAAACCTGGGATCCGAACAACATCACCAGCGGGCAGGCCGCCACAGAAGACCAGCTCAAAGCCGTAGACCAAAAGATTACCAACACATCCACGGAACTGACAAATAAAGGCATGGACTTTGCCGGCAATGACGGAGAATTCCACCGTAACCTGGGAGAAAAAGTCACCATCAAGGGAGAAGGGACAAAAGCCGCCTCCGAATACTCTGGTGAAAACATCAGAACCTTTGCCGACGCGAACGGAAACCTCACCGTCAAAATGGACAAGAACCTGAAAACCGAAACAATCGTTGCCACAGGTGAAAACGGCAAAGACGGAAAAATCGGCATCAACGGAAAAGACGGCGTAACAACAAACATCTCCATTACCCGTGACGGCAAACCCGGAGTAGACGGCGCGCCGGGAACGACTACGACCCGTATCGTATACGAGAAACCGGACGGAAGCAAAGAAGAAGTGGCTACCCTAAATGACGGCATGAAATACGGCGGCGATACAGGAAACGTCATTAAGAAGAAACTGAACGAACAGGTCAACGTCATCGGAGGCATTACAGATACCAACAAACTGACCACGGAAGACAACCTCGGCGTCGTATCCGATGGCAACAACAACCTGAAAGTCCGCATGGCTAAAGATCTCAAAGGCTTGGAAAGCGTGAAAACTAACACCCTGACCGTGGGAGACGTGAAAATCGACAACAGCGGTATCAACGCAGGGAACAAGAAAATCACCAACGTAGCAGCCGGAGACATCAGCGCAAACAGCACTGACGCCGTCAACGGAGGGCAGCTGTGGAAAACAAACCAGACAATCAACAACATAGGAGGAGCCGTCAATGAACTGGGAACCCGTGTGAACCGTGTCGGAGCGGGAGCGGCAGCACTGGCAGCCCTCCACCCGCTGGACTTCGACCCGGATGACAAGTGGGATGTGGCAGCCGGCTATGGCAACTATAAAGACGCCCATGCCGTGTCGGTAGGCGCATTCTATCGTCCGAATGAAGATACCATGTTCAGCGTAGGAGGCTCCTTCGGCGGAGGAGAAAACATGGTGAATGCCGGAGTCAGCGTGAAGCTGGGACAGGGCAACCATGTGTCTACCTCACGGGTAGCTTTGGCCAAGGAAGTAGAAGACCTGAAAGCGATTGTCAAGGCGCAGAGTGCTGAGATCAAAGCTATGCGCGGAGCCATGCAGTCGGGGGCATCGGTAATGAAGGATGTTAATTTCCCCGATGTGCCGAAAGACCACTGGGCATACTCTTATGTAAAATCACTGGCGGACAGAGGTCTTTTGGAAGGCTATCCGGACGGTGAGTTCAAAGGTGACCGTACCATGACCCGCTATGAATTTGCGGCCATTATTTACCGCGCACTGCAGAACGGCGCACCTATTGACAGCGATATGGCAAAAGCCATCGGTGAATTCGATCCTGAAATCAATCGGATAAAGGATCTGGACCGCACCCGTGTCGACCGTATTTCCGGCAAGGATAATGACCGGCATAAGGTGGAACGCGTCCGTGTCAATAATGAAAGTAATAAAGAAAAGGGTGACTACCGTGATGTGTACGGTTCCCATATTTCACCGGAAGCGTAACCCGGAAAGCAAAGACAAGGAAATAGTATAAGAAACAGAAAGTACGGTATCCGTCAGGTATGATGGGTACCGTATTTTTATGTGGGCGGGGGATAGGATGTAATCCGGAAACTGGAGGATAAGCGTTGTCCGTCCCTCGTTACCTGGAGCGATTGTAAGGAGTTTGCTGCCGTGGTGAGGAAGACGGTAAGAAGATAAAAGTTATTAGCTGTGAGCTGTCAGCTATAAGCTGTTAGCTGTGAGTTAAAAGCCGAAGCATATGATTTCCGTTAGGTGTCATACGAAACAACAGCAAAGGATCTGCTGTCATAATGAGGGAAACGTTAATCGTCATCCTAAGCGAATGTGAAGGATCTGCTGCCGTGGTGAGGAAGACGGTAAGATGTCATCAGTGTAATAGATTCTTCACTCCGTTTCACCGTTCCGTTTCCCGTCTTTCCCGAACAGCATTCTTGCCCCGTTCAGAATGACGATTGGAAGAAAGGGCGTCATAATGAGGGGAATGTTAATCGTCATCCGAAGCGGATGTGAAGGATCTGCTGCCGTGGTGAGGAAAGCGGTAAGGAGATAAAAGCTATCAGCTGCAAGCTAACTATTCTTTTACGGTTTGAGTCACTATGGCATGCGAGTATCCTCCATTATTGGTGCGGGCAGCTGATTCACAATTGTCGGTTTTCAGGAGCCGGCAGCTTACGTCCGATTATATTTTATCGGCGGCTGTCAGGTTTCGTTTTCTTTTTCCTGCTTTTTCAAGAAGTTCATGAAGGGTATTTTTATCTGACCTGTCCAGTGCTGTTTTTATTTGAGAAAGGCTTTCTGTGAAACGGTCGATTTCAAGAAGCAGGTTTTCACGGTTGGCAAGGAATAAATCTGTCCAAAGGGGGCTGTTGATATCCGCTACTCTTGTTTCATCACGGAATGATCCGCCTGTAAAGTACTTTGTGTCTTCTTTCAGGGAAGGGCTGTTTATCAGCGCCGCCGCAAGGACGTGGGTCAGGTCGCTGGTGTAGGCGATGTGGCGGTCGTGTTCTTCCGGTGTGATTGACGGCACGTGGCGGCAGCCGAGAGCCAGCGCCATGTTTCGGAGCAGTTCCACACTCTCCGGGCGGTTCGTTTTATCGGGAAGGAGGATATAATTTGCTCCGCGGAAAATGTCCGGATCCGCCCGGGAAAGTCCTTCACCTTCATGTCCGCACATAGGGTGGGATGAAATGAAATCCATGCCCAGCGGCAGTATTTGCCGGATATCATCGGCAAGGTTTCCTTTTACGCCGGCGATATCGGTCATGATCGCGTTGGAGCGGAAGTCCGGCAGGTGATCTTTCACAAAGGCGAGTGTCGCTTTGGCAGGTGTGCAGAATATAACAATGTCCGCGTGTTTCAGGTCACTGATATCGATGGAATCCACTATGCCCTGCCGAAGGGCGGCCTCTGCCATCGATAATGTCCGATTGATGCCGATTACTGCCGCTCCGAGTTCCTTCAGTCTCATGGCAAAGGAACCGCCCATCAGACCCAGGCCGATAACGGCCACAGTTATTTTGCTGAAATCCATTTTTATACTCCTGTTTCCGGTTTAAAATAGTATACCTTTCAGACAGATTGTTTTATTGTCTGCATTATAGCATAGCACCCCATGGAGAACAGGTTTTACAGGTTATGAGAAACAGGGCGAAAAAAATACCGGAAGTTTGTTTTTACTCCCGGTATTTCTTTCGAAGGTTTGCAATTATTCCATTTGTATATATTTCTTTAAGGTTTCAATTTCTCCCGTATAAATATATCCTTTTCCGATTTCCAGAACGAGGGGTGTTTCTATTTTTTCATCTTTTACATTTTTTCCATGTTCCAGAAGGGAGACAAGAATATCACGGGGGACGTCAAGATTGATGGGAAGACCGATAGACTGGAGGACGTACTTGATCCGTTCCGCTGTACCCCGCTTGGTGAGTCCCAGAATTTCAGAAGCGCTCGTGATCATGTACATGCCGGCCGCCGTTGCTTCCCCGTGGGTCAGGCGGAGATCATTGAAACGGTAGTATCTCTCTGCCGCACTGCCCAGTGTATGGCCGAAATCAAGGATACGGCGCTCACCTTTGTCTTCGGGATCGATTTCCACATAGTGTGCCTTGATGGTAATGCAGCGGCGGATGATTTCCGGAAGAACACGAAGGATATCCTGGTCAGAGGCGGCTTTTTCAAATATTTCAAAGAGGTCCTTGTCTGCCACGCAGCCGATTTTAATCACTTCGCCTAGGCCGTTATGGAAGAAACGGGCAGGCAGCGTGCGGACCATGGCAGGATCTACATACACGGCTTTGGGCTGGTAGAATGTACCGATGAGATTTTTTCTTCCATTGATATCGATGGAGATTTTCCCTCCGATGGCGCTGCCGATCTGTGCCAGGAGAGAAGTGGGCACCTGCACGTAGGGAGTCCCTCTCCGGTAAGTTGCCGCAACAAAGCCTGTCACATCGCCGACGACACGTCCGCCAAGGCCGATGAGCAGATCTCCTGCACAGAACCCGAAGTCTGCCAGCGCCTCGCATACACGGCTCACGACAGAAAGGCTTCGGCTCTTTTCGCTCGAAGAAAGAACGATCTGCTGTACGTTCAGGTTCTCTTTTTCCAGCTGGCGTTTCAAATCCTGGCCATACAGTTCGTCAATTCCTTCTTCCGTGATAATGACTGCGCGCCCGTGACCCGACAGGGGGGCGGTTTCTTTCCCCAGGCGGCCGATGATGCCCGAGTCGATCATCACATCATAAGAATCATTCCCTAAATTGATATGTACCGTATCCATGATTTGTCTCCCCGTAAAAAAGTATTTATAAAGTATTTACCATGTATATTATATCATTTTTTCTCTGAAAGACTCCACCGGCGGCGACATAGGGCGGAAAAGAGAATTTTACCCCGATAGGAAATACATTTTGAAGGCAAATAAAAAAAGCCGCCTTTTGGCAGCTGTGCATTTCTGGTGCGCCCAAAGGGATTTGAACCCCCGACACACGGTTTAGGAAACCGCTGCTCTATCCAGCTGAGCTATGGACGCGTGTACATGTCATATTTTATCACAAAAAAGGCAGAAATGGGAGTTTGCAAATAAAATGGAATGAAAGAGACAAAACGGGGAAATGATTTTCATTTCTGCCGATGTCGGAACGGAAGGAAATCATTTTTTCTTTTAGAAAGTTTTTATTTCTTATGTACACAGCAGGCGGACAAATACAGGGGTGATTGGGAATGAATTCTTTTATTCGCTTTTTTTCTTTCTATTTTGCACGTATTCGTTGTCAAGAGGGGAAGAAAAATGGATGATTGGAAGAAAGGGGGACAGATGGAGAAAAAGTTATTCACATGCATATCGGGGGTATCCTGTGAGAGTGAAAGTGAGAAAGATATACGATAAATACGGAATATTTTTCATTCTCATTTACGGAGTGGCAAAAAGGTTATACACAGTTATGCACAGCTTGTGTGTCTTTTTGGGATGGACAGGCGGAAAAAAGTCTTGATTTATCGCGAAAAGAGAAAAAACAGATTGTTTTTATCCACATGATGTGAATAGTTGTGAATAAGTTTGTGAATAATGTGAATAAGTGTGATTTTTATCGAAAGAAAAACGCAGCGAATGAAGTTTCGGGGAAATCATGTTCGCCGCGGTGAAGCTTGATTTTATGGGAAATCGGAAAAAGCCAGATCTGCTGTTTCTGATAATATCGGTTTTCTCATTATCAAGAAAGAGGCTTAAATGAGAGTGGGAAAGAATTTCTTTATTTTTGTAAAAATTTTTGTTTACTGCTTTTGCGGCAGATTTATTTTCCTGCACCGGAAAAATGACGGAGTGGGTGTTTATCTGTCTTCTGATTTCACCAGCAGGCCATGTTGTGGCTTAGAAGGTCCGTTCCGGCTTTTGCCAAAAGGCATAAAAAAGGATAGAATATTTACAATATAGCTGTTATTTTTTAAGGAGATGTTCATCATAGACTTCAAACCGTTTACAATTGAAAAAAGAGAGTATATCGACAGCTTTTTTCATGTCCATCATTATGAGGGGATCGACTGTTCATTCAATACACTTTTTTTATGGCAGGAAGCGTACCATACGCAGTGGGCGGTAGAGGAGAATATCTTATTCGTCCGTGCGGGGGAAGGGGAGAATACGTTTTTTATGCCCCCTTTTGCCGGTGAAGGGGCGTCTTTCGGCCGCGGCATGGAGATTATCCATGAATGCCTGGAGCGCGAGGGAAAACCGTTTATCATTAAGGCTGCTTCACCCTGGGTGCTGGAACAGATCAAAGCCCATTGCCCGAACCGGTATGAATTCACTGCGGATCGGGATAATTGGGAATATGTATACCGTACGGCAGACATGATCAATTTATCGGGAAAGAAACTCCGGATGAAGAAAAATCATCTGAACGCTTTTCTCCGCCAGTACGGTGATTATACATACGAGTCCATCACGTCGGAAAACAGGGAAGACGCATGGCAGGGGATTGAAGACTGGTTTGAACGGCATGGAGACATTGCGGAAGAAAAAGAAGCGCTGCAGCGGTGTTTTGCCAATTGGGACGCTTTGAAATTGAAAGGCGCCATTATCCGCATTTATGGAAAGGTAGAGGCCTTTACGAACGGAGATTTGGTCAATCCCCGGGTGGCGCATATTTTCTTTGAAAAGGCAAATCCGAATATCCGCGGGCTGTATCAGGCAATCAACCGCGATTTCCTGATGCATGAATTTGCGGCAACAGAATTTGTAAACCGTGAGGAGGACATGGGGCTGCCCGGCCTGCGTCAGGCAAAAATGGAATACAATCCTGACCATTTCGCGGAAAAGTATGATGTCGTCGTAAAAGACGGCAGTTGTTTCTGAGGCGGTTATGAAAATACGTAAATGCAGTCGGACGGATGAAAAGGATATACGCGCGCTTTGGTCGTACTGTTTTGAAAGAGAGGACGACCCGTGGTTCCGCTGGTATTTCAGGGAGCTCTACCGCCCGGAAGATGTACTGGCGGGAGAAGAAGCAGGGAAAATAGCGTGCAGTCTTCACCGCCGTCCTTATGAAATATGTGTCCGCGGTGCAAAGATGCCGGTGGATTACCTTGTCGGGGTAGCTACCCATCCTGCTGCAAGAGGGAAAGGGCTTGCGACTGAACTGATCCGCGGCGCGTTCCATATGGCGCGGATGGAAAATAAAGGCGCTGTCATTCTCATGCCCTCGGCGGCATCGTATTATTATCCTATGGGATTTTCATTTTATGCGCACCAGTGGAAACGAAGCGCCGCGCCTGAGCATTTAAGTTTCTTGGGTAAGCGGGCGCAGTCCGCAGGGAGTATTGCCTCGATAGATGAATGGAAAACTCTTGCCTCTGTCTATGACAGGTATGTGAAGGGGCGGAACGGCTGGGCTTTTCGTGATGAGGCGTCATGGAAGAAGCACATCGGCGCCCAGTTCTGTGACGGCGGTTACATCGCTGTCGTCAATGACCTGGACGGTGCGGCCGGATATATTTTCTACCATCTGGACGGAAGGAAACTCATCGTGTCGGAAATGGCGTACGCCTCCGATGCGGGACGGAAAGGGCTCTATGCTTACATGGCTGGACACCGCGGTTCCGTGGATGAATGCGTGTGGTATGAACCTTTTGATGACAGGGCATTTTTCTACTGGCAGAATGGCGCGGAGCATACCTATATACATAATGCCTCTTTCCCAACCATGATGGGACGCGTCACGGATCCGGTCATGGCATTTGACGAACTTCCCTGCAGAGAGATGAAAGGATTCCTGTCTTTCCAGCTGGCGGACGAGTTCCTTCCCGAAAACAGCGGCATCTACGTCCTTTCCGCCAAGGAAGGAAGAATTTACGCTGTGAAATATGATGTATTTTACACACTGAAGCTTCATATCGAAGATATTTCCGGCGTGAAATTGGGAAATAAAATTCCCGAACCGGATTTTACCATGACCGCAGGCGCCCTCGCCCAGCTTTTCTTTGGAGCGCTGTCTTTAAGAGAGCTGTCGGATCTGGGGCGCATCAAATGGCTGGAAGGTGTGGAGCGTGAAAAAGTTCTTGAAACGGCGGAAAACATGCTTCCCTCTGAAAAAAACTGGATCAATGAATGGTACTGAGCTTCCGGCCTGCAGTCGCCAGCTTGTCTCTGCTCTAAATGCCGGTTCATTTCATTAGTACCATATAAGTGCAGCAAAGAGAAATGCAACATTTCCCCTGCTGCACTTTTTATTAAAGGGAAACAGCAATAGGACACAAGGTGAAGAATCTGTTACGCTGGTGACAGTTTACCAATTTTCTCACCACGGCAGCAGATCCTTCGCTGGCGCTTAGAATGACGTTTAATGTTCTCTGTCATTATGATGCTTAGCGTCCCTCCGTCATTATGATGCCTTACCGTATCCCGTCATTCAGAACGGGGATAAGGATGCTTTGTGGGAAAGACGGAAAACGGAACAGTGACACGGAGTGAAGAATCTATTACCCTGATGACGTCTTACCGGCTTCCTCACCACGGGCGCAGATCCTTCTTCACATTCGTTCAGGATGACGCCTTTCGTTCTCCGTCATTCAGCACTTTTAGCTGACGGCTCACAGCTGACAGCTCACAGCTGATAGCTGATAGCTTTTATCTTCTTACCGTTTTTCTCACCACGGCAGTGAAGAATATGTTATCCGAATGACATGAAAAAATGTGGAAATAAGAAAGAAATGCTTTCTGAGATGCTGTCAATGCAGCTGGCATTTCTTTTATTGTTTGTATACAATAGAGGGGTAATAAAACAGCAGTCTGGAGACGGGGACGGCGGCATGCGTGACCATGCGGAGACCATACACCTAAATGTAAACAGTTCGGTGCCCTTTTGCTGCCTGCGGCTAAGAGAAAGAGATGGAAAAGAAATATTTTACTTACATGGTGCGCTGCCAAGACGGCACACTCTATACGGGATTTACCGTGGATGATCCGGAAAAACGGGTAGCTGTCCATAACGCGGGGAAGGGCGCGAAGTATACAAAAGGCCGGCTGCCTGTCCGCCTTGTGTGGTACAGGGAATGGAACAACGGTCATGATGCCCGGTCCTGTGAATTCTATTTGAAACGGAAAACAAAACAGGAGAAAGAAGCATTGGCGGCTTCTTTTGGAAAGGATACAGATTGAACGAATCAGTGAGAAAAACAAAATATCTGACAGAAGCGGCGGCAGCGGCGGCCATCGCGTCACTCCTGGTGCTTCTGAAACTTTTGGCGCCGTTTTTCGTGTTCGTCACTATGACTGCGTCCCCTATCCCGATTGCCGTCATTTGCGATTTCCACGGGATGAAGTGGGGATTCGGCACATCGGCGGGCGTGGTTATTCTCGTTACCATGATCGGAGGGCCTGAAATCGGACTGACGACAGCCTTTTATGCGGGTGCTCTCGGCATGGCCATGGGCTATGGATTTCTTCATAAACTGTCCTACGGGAAAACGCTTTGCCTTACGATTCTTGCATATATACTTGAAATGTCTTATAAAATCATATTTTCTATTTATGTTCTCGGCATTGCCGATGCCCTTACCGGAGCGATTGACCGCTTCACCACATTCCTTCGCTGGATATGGACACCCTTGTCATCGGTCTTCGGGTTTGATCCGGATCCGGGTAAAGCGATGTTTACCACATCAGGCATGGTGATGCTTGGAATTGTCTTCATTTTAAATGCATACTGCTATGCGTACCTGAATATGGAAATCGGCGGCAATGTGCTGAAACGCTTAAAAGGCGGAATAAGGGGATAAAACCTATGGGATATGCTCCATTAGTGTCGGTCATCGTGCCGGTATATAAAACTGAAAAATTTATACATAGATGTATTGACAGCGTGCTGAACCAGACGTATTCCAACTGGGAAATGATCCTGGTTGATGACGGCTCGCCTGATGCATGCGGGCAGATATGTGACTCCTATGCGGAAAAAGATGGCAGGATTCATGTCATCCATCAGGAAAATCAGGGACTTAGCGCTGCCCGAAATGCAGGTATAAAAATCTGTAAAGGTGAGTGGATATATTTTCTTGATTCTGATGATTTTATCGTGGAAGATGCTTTAGAGAAAATGATATTTTTTTCAAAATCAGGGACTTATGATATCATCATGGCCGGTTTCAGTATTATCTATGCCGATGGAAGCGAGGATTGCAGGTCTTCCGGATGGAAAGAGACGGATGATTTATCGGAAATCCGGAGGGGGATCCTTCTTGATGAATTGCCGAATTTTGCCCATGGGAAATTATATAAGCGTTATCTATGGAATGATTTGATATTTCCGGCAGGGCGGCTGGTGGAAGATATGTATGTGAGTGCTACCGTTTTTTTTAAGGCGGGAAGTGCTTATCTGACTCCGGTATCTTTATATCGTTACAGTTATGAAAATGAAAACAGCCTTATGAGGGGGAAAAATATAAAGGATTTTATACAATTGAAATATGGAAGGTTTCTGGCGTGGCGTGAACATGAACGGATTGCGGATTTACATGCATTGTCGGATAAGAAGGTTTGCTGCATTCAGGCACTGAAGTGCGCTGTAAAGACTTTTGTGGCGGATTTCAATACGCGGGAATTGCCGGATTTGGATTACAGGGAGTTAGAATCATATATCTTTATGCATAGAGATGTATCGTTACCGTTTCTTTTTTCTTTTCAGCGGTATCTGATTGTAAGTGAATGTACGATTTTGTTGCAGCTTTGCGGATATGTCCGTAAAATGGCAGTTTCATTACAATATAAAATGCGGCAGTGGAAATTTATGGCTGACCGATAAAAACTATTAGGAGCGGGATTCATGAAATTTTTAAATATAAATTGGGGCAGTCGGTTGGCAGCGGCTGTTGTCGTATGGGGGGCTACGGCTTACCATTATATTAATACGGGAATGTCTATCAGTATGATCGCATTTACTCTGTTTGTAATTGCTTATGCACTGAAAAATCATGCGATTCCCAAGGTTACACTTCATAAAAATATTCTATGGGCGTTCGCTGTATTTTATGCCTGCCTGTTTATTTCCACGCTGTTTCATTTGGACAATACTGGAAATATGTATGGCGGATCATATAGTTTTCTGTCTTATGTTATGATTCCGCTGCCTTTATTTATGATTTTATACATCGGCTGGGAGCATGATATCAGAAAAACTGTATGCTATACATTTGTTACGATTGGGTATGCAATATGCGGATATGGGATATATGAGTATGCTGCCAAACACATGGAGCGCCTGGACAGCTTTTATACATCACCGCCCCACGTGGGTATTATGATGGATGTCTTTATTCCACTCACTATTGCTTTTATCTGCTATTATCGTGATAATATTTTTCATCTGGCTGTAATGTCGGTACTTTTAGTGCTGGAGGCAGTTACATTGGTCCTGACGCAAACAAGAGGTGCCATGGGAGCTTTATCCATAGCGATTTTTATTACTGTGTTGATTTTCCTGTTTAGAAATCAAATTGCAATGGGGAAAACCAGGCGGCGGCTCTTAGGGATGGGGGCAGGTCTGCTGGTCGTACTTGCTTTGCTGTGTTCCCTCCGGTTTGGAATACATGATCCATATCGGATGCAAGGGGCAGACCGACCGTTTATATGGAAGAGCAGTTACCATATGTGGGAGGACCATAAATTGGCCGGAGTGGGACTGAATGGATGGAAAAATGCTTATGACCATAAATATCAACTGGAGGGAAGCAGGGAGTTTAAAAAAAATGTGCATGCCCATAATACGTGGCTGATTTTTTTATCAACCGGAGGGATTCTTGCTTTTCTGGGTTATAATGCATATCTGATTCTTATGGGGATGTATTTCTGGAAAAGGATACGTATATATGCTTTGAATCCATTCAGCTGGTGCATGCTGGCAGTTTTTTTGGCTTTTGTTCTTAACGGGCTTTTGGATGAAACATTTTCTTCCACATCGTTTGGCAGATTATATTATCTTGCATTTGGCATTACACTGCTTTTTGAAAGATGGGATACGCTCCACTCGGAGGAGAAAAGAGTGTGAATTTGTTGTAAAAAACCGTTACAGCTCCTTTTGGAGAAACTGTAACGGTTTTTGTCATGCCTGAATTACTTACTTGTAATCCGGATCATCAAGGATGGTCCATTCTCCATACTTCGTTCTTGCGTCTGCCGGTTTCAGATCATATGCACTGCTGCTTAAATCAAATTTCGCTTCATAGTCTGTATTTGGCAGGTGCAGGACCCCGCTGATGGTGTCATACATCAGGTCATTGGTGAATACTTTGTGTTCATTTTGACGCAGGGCTTGTGCCGTATCCGGGTAGAGCCGTGTGTACGCGGGGGAAAGATAAATGAAAAAAGGAATCCGAACCATATCATAAGTCATATTTTTGCTGGCGACATGGCTTCGTTCCATGTTTTCTCCGTGGTCGGAGCAGTATATCATGACTTGCAGATTCAAATGATCTTTGGCATACGTATAGATATCACGGAGGAGATGATCCGTATAGAGCAGCGTGGTGTCATACTGGTTGGTCCGCTTGTCGTGCTGCGGGTTGTCGATTCCTTTAAAATCCGGCGGGGTGCGGTCGCTGTACCTGATATGGCTGCCCATAAGATGGATAATGACAAAGTTATTTTCATTTTTGGGAAGCTGCTTTACAAAATCGAGCAGCTGATAATCGTCGCCCAGCGGAAACGGCGTCCGTTGTTCCGTATCGCAGTTTTGCGCGACGAAATCGATGGGACTGTCTTCACCGCTCATTTTGCCCTGGTTGCTCATCCACCATGTTTTATAGCCGGAAAGGTGTGCCACATCTATGATATTGGCTACGTCATCTATGTTCCGGTGGTCATATTGGTTTCGCCCGTAAAGGAACATGGAAAGCGCGGGAACAGTGACGGGAAAGCAGGAATATGTTTTATCCATGAGGTAAAAATAAGGTGTTTCTTTCATTTCTGAGAGCCATGGGGTTGTTTCAGACGGATAAGACGGGGTAAAGGCTTTCATCCGGTCACGGGTGGCGCTTTCTCCGATGACGACAATGACGGTACCCGGTAATTTTTGCGGCATGGCTTCGCTGACGGGGGTATATATACGGAACCGGCTTATATTTTGTTCATGCTTTTGGCTGATCCGCCGCATTTCATGTATATAGTGGAAAGCGCCATAAGTTTGTGAAATAGGAAAAAGGGACGGGATATATTTATGGATGCTGATGATGGACAGAATGCAAATCATGCTTATCCATAGGATACGCATTTTACTGTAACGATCCCGGCCGACGGAAATGGCTTTATGGCAGCAGAAGAAAGAGGCTGGTAAGAGCAGCACAAGAAAGATAAGGGAAGAAAACAGGACGGGCAGTCCGATGCGGTCTGAAATAAATTCAAACGCTTCTTTTTTGTTGGTCTGCAGGATGGGCAGCATATTTTCCGCGCGTATCGTGTCATTGTATAGGAGGTAGTATCCCAGATATATAGCAGCAAACAGAAGGCTTGCCGCGACGATAATTCCATAAAGGACAGAAATGGAAAAGCGCCATTTCCCTGGACGGTTTTGTGAGAAGGCAAAGAAGCATGCCGTGAGGGTTGATTCGTAAACGAAAAGCAGGAAATAGGGGTGGATCAAGTCGTAATCAATCGTCCAGGACATATTGGCATGAATGAGTACATAGGCGTAAATTACAAGCTGCGTTAGATAAGGAAACAGGGATAAACACCATAAGGGGGAATACAATTTTTCTCTCAGTGCATATGTAATGAGGCTGAAGACGGCAAACCCTGTGGCCGCATCACGCAGACTCTTATTCCATTCGAAAACACGTTCAAATCCGGAAATATGGAAAAGTAAAAAGATGACGCTTATGAAAATAAAAGAAGACAAAAGATAAGACGGGAGCGTTTTTATAGAATGGCTATCCGTGAAATACCGTGAGAACATATCAATATCCTTTCCTGATACAAGCCGGAAATATACAAAGTTACAGGGAAGAGTTTTCTTCCATCAGATCCTGTGCATTTTTCCAAATATTTTCGGCGCTGAAATCTCCGCCGCGGGCAATCAGGCGGTGGCGGTAGAATGTCTTCGGTCCCCAGGCGGCGAGATTGGATTCATCATTCAGATAAAAAACATCTACCACGGGAACGTCTAAGGCGAGAGCAAAGTGGGCTGTGCCGGTGTCGGCGCTGATGAGGACGGCACAGCTTTTCAGCAGGGCGCCCAGTTGGGGAATGGTGGTTTTGTTTACCAGATTCAGCAGCACCTGTCTGCCGGCAGGCGGAAGATTTTCATAAAATGATTCACAATCTTTTCCTGCACCGATCATGGCGGGAATCATCCCTGCGTCTTTTATTTTTTTTGCCAGTGTAAGGAGTGTGTCCGGTTTCAAATCTTTTTCTTTTCGCTTGGTGACCGGATTCAGTGCAATGATCGGTTTGCTGATTCCTTTTAAAAGCTGTTCATTGATATATGCAAAAGCTTCATCAGGGACATGGTACCTGATTTTCATGCTTTCCATGGGTTTTCCCGCATACAGTTCCGCCAGATAGGCATGCCGGTCCTGCACATGGATCCATTTTCCGTAATTAATTTTTCCGTTGGAGAGGAGCAGGCGGACAATCGCATGCCGATTGTCTGCGTATATTTTTTTTGCGCCTAAAAATTTGGATAATAAAATGCCCCGCTCATTGCCGTAAATGACAAAAGCGGCATCAAAAACATATTGGTTTTTATGTTCTTTATAAAATTTATACCATCCGGCAAATCCCTTATGGACGCCCCATTTGTCATAAGTCCAGACTTCATCGACACCGTCCATGTATCGGGAAATGTCGGTGAACGGTTTATTCGATACGAAAACCAGACGGCTTTCCGGATACAGCCGTTTCAGATTCCTGCACAGTGCGTCTGTCAGGATAGTGTCTCCGAAATAAGAGGTATTATAAACTAAAAATGTTTTCATGAAATCCTCTGATCAGGAAAAATATATGTGATACAATGATTAGAATAAATTAAGGAGTTTATTTATGTTATACGTTTCTATTATAATCTTTTCTGCTTTATTGTACACATATTACCATTTCCGTGATCGGGTACCTATTTTAATGTACCACCGCATTGCTTCTGTCCCGGGGGATCGGAACGCGCTGCCGGAGGAAAAGTTTGAAGAGCAGATGAGATACTTGGAAGAAAACGGATTTCACAGCATCACGGTGGATGAGCTGCAGGCGCATTTTCTCCATGGAAAGCGGCTGCCGAAGAAACCGGTGGTCCTTACTTTTGATGACGGTTATGAAGATAATTTTTCCGCGGCCTTACCGATTTTGAAAAAATACCGCCATGTGGGAAATGTATTTCCCATTGCCAATTGGATCGGCAGGGAGAACAAATGGGAAAATTTCGGGAAAGCGCCGACGCGGACAATGGATGAACGTGAATTGGCCCTGTGGCAGAATGAAGGGCATTATGTCGGTTCCCATACCATGGATCACCCGTTTCTGAGCCGCTGCGGTACGGATCGTCTTCATGATGAGCTGTCAGAGAGCAAACGCTTTTTTGAAAAACTTAATGGGAAGCCGGTGGAATGTCTTTGCTACCCTTACGGAGATTTCGACAGAAAGGTCATGCAGGAGGCGGAGAAGTGCGGGTATAAACTGGGGCTGGCGATTTTCTATGATGTCCCGTTGTGGACACAGGATCTGCTTGCCCTGCCCCGCATTCCGATTCCTGCCAGGCAGCCGATGTGGGAATTTAAATTAAAGGTGAGCCGTATCCATCTGATTTTTATCTGGCTCCGCCAGTTGGAACGGCGTTTCAAAAAGACCTTCAGGAAATAATTAAGGTGACAACTCGTGATAGATGACTTCCAGGTCATCGACCATCCGGTGGTTGGTGAACTGGGAGCGTATCCATCGGGAGCCGTTTTCTGAAAATTGTTTAAGAAGAGATCGGTCGCTGTCGAGCTGTTTGATTCGTTCATACAGCTCTTTTTCATTGTCTTTTTCCACGAGAAATCCTGTTTCCCCATCTTTCACGATTTCCGGCGTGCCGCCTACGGAAAAAGCGATGGCCGGTTTTCCCATCGCCATGCCTTCCGCCAGAACAAGACCGAACGTTTCAAAGTGGGAAGGGAGGACGGTCAGATCCGCGGCGTTCAGCAGGTGTTCCACATCTGTCCGGTGTCCGAGGCAGAGAACTTTATCGGATAAGTGCATGGCGCGTATCTTCGTTTTCAGCAGGGGGAGCCCGTTCCCTTTTCCGATGACAAGGAGCTTCCAGTTTTCTTTGCGTCCATACTTGTCCAGCATGGAGAGAAGATGTCCGTGGCCTTTATGTTCCAGATTTTTTATGCGGGATACCATGGCAAGAACGAGGGTGTCTTTATCGAAACCGAATTCTTTTCGCAGCCGGATCTGCTCCTCTTCATTTGCGGTGAAACGTTCCGTGTCGATGCCGCTGTAACGGACAAGGAGATGATCCTCATGAAATCCGCGTGCTATGGAATCCTGCCTGACGTATTCACTGACGCAGATGATTTGATCCAATTGGTCAATGACATATTCTTTTTCCATATTTCCCAGAATGCCGTGTGCCGTGTATACCACGGGGACAGACGTATTCCTTTTTACTCTTGCTGCGATGATGCCCGCGGCTCCCGAGTTGGCATGAATGATGTCTATATGGTATTTCTTCACGATGGATGAAACGCGCCAGACGGATAAGAACCTGCTCTGCCGGACCGGAACGAAAAATGTCCTGACGCCTGCCGCTTTCAGTTTATCTGCCAGACGTCCGCCGCCGGAAGCGAGAAAAACTTCATAGCCCCGGGCACGGAGTTCTTTTGCCGCGGTATATACATAGGTTTCCGCACCGCCGATGTTCATGCGGGGAACCAGAAATAAAATCCTTTTCACAAGTTCGTCCTTTCTTAGCGTTATGATTCTATATTTTATCTTTATATAAGGAAATATGCAAAGAGGAGACGATGAAGTGTGCCGATGAAGTTTCCCTGGGAAACCGCTTTTGGGAGGGAAAATATGTGCAACGTACTTGTAGCCTGATTGGCGCTTGGATATAATGATTTTGAAGAGTAAGCAAAGAGAAAAGAATTGTCATGGCAAAAGGAAATATGACACTGCGAATTGAACCTGAGCTTAAAGTACAGGTAACAGTTTATAGAGGAGGCAATTATGATTTTTGAGGAAAGTTATACGCTGCATAATGGCGCAGCCATTCCGAAACTGGCGCTGGGTACCTGGTTTATTGATGACGACAAGGCGGCGGAGGCTGTGCGGGCGGCGGTGAATATCGGATACCGCCATATTGATACGGCACAGGCGTACGGCAATGAACGTGGTGTCGGAGAAGGAATCCGCACCTGCGGCATTGACAGGAAAGATATCTTTGTCACATCCAAAGTAGCGGCTGAAAATAAAAGCTATGCGTCCGCCATGGAATCCATCGAAAAGACACTGGAAACGATGGGACTTGCTTATCTGGATATGATGATTATTCATTCGCCCCAGCCCTGGGTGGAGGTAAACCAGTCGAAGGACCGCTACTATAAAGAAAACAGGGAAGTATGGCGTGCTCTTGAAGATGCTTTGGAAGCCGGGAAACTGCGGGCAATCGGTGTTTCCAATTTCCTTGAGGGAGATCTTGAAAACATCTTTGCCGCTTGCCGTGTGAAACCCATGGTGAACCAGATTCTCTGCCATGTGGGAAACAGTCCGCTGGATTTGATTGATTACTGCCGGAAGAGGGATATCGTAGTGGAAGCCTACTCTCCCGTGGCGCACGGTGAAGCGCTGAAAGATGGATGCCTTGCGGAAATGGCAGAGAAATACGGGGTCACGATTCCTCAGCTCTGCATCCGTTATGACTGGCAGCTGGGGACGGTGGTGCTGCCGAAAACGGCGGATCCGGAGCATATGAAAGAAAATGGGGATATTGATTTTGTGATTTCCGATGCCGATATGGAACTGCTGAAAAATGCGGAGCCTGTAAAGGATTACGGTGAATTCAGTTTCTTTCCGGTCTATGGCGGCAAGCTGAAAAAGTATCGTGTGGAAATTAAGAGGTAAACACAGAAAAAATCTGCCGCAGGGAAGAAAGCGGTAAGACGTCATCAGGGTAATAGATTCTTCGCTCAGTGGCACTATCCTGTTTCCCGTTTTTCTCACAAAGCATTCTTGCCCCCGCTCTGAATGACGGGATACGGTAAGGCATCATAATGATGGAGGGACGGTAAGACGTCACCAGAGTTATGGATTCTTCGCTCAGTGGCACTATCCTGTTTCCCGTTTTTCCCACAAAGCATTCTTGCCCCCGCTCTGAATGACGATTAAAGGAAAAGTGTCATAATGACGAGGAACGGTAAGACGTCATCCTGAGCGGCAGCGAAGGATCTATTACCGTGGTGAGGAAGACGGTAAGGCGTCATTCAAAGCGTGAGCAAAGGATTTGCTGCTGTGTTGAGGAAAGGGATTCTAAAGGGAAGAATAGGGATTGGGTAAGCCTCCTTGTTTATAAGGAGGTGGCCGGCGAAGCCGGACGGAGGATACTGGCTTGGGGGAATGATGCAAAAGAATAGAATGAAGATTCTTTTTCTGCCCCCGTTCTGAGTGATGACGGACGGTAAGGCGTCATTCTGAGCGGCAGCGAAGGATCTGCTGCCGTGGTGAGGAAGCTGGTAAAGTGGTACAGGGGCTGACTATAAAATCGAGTGACACAAACAATTATTTGTGTGACCAATTTGATATTTCGATTCATGGGACTGTCTGATTTGATATTGCAATTTGGTTGATTTATAATTATTTTAGATATATAATGTCATATTATATAAAAATATGTTTATCAAAAAATATCAGAAAAATAGTTTGGTGTAATCTGTGGGATTTATCTGTTAAAATCTGAAGCCGATTGTATGACAGGGGGAGGGGAGACGGAACGCGAAGGGTAAAACATAACGGCTCTTTTATATTTTTATTTTCTTTAAAAATTGGGAGGAAAATATGAATAGGGTTTACAAGATCGTATGGAGTAAGGCGAAAAATGCTTATGTGGTGACATCGGAACTGGCGAAAAACCACACGAAGAACGCTTCGGGAAAAATGGTGAAAACAGCGCTGACAGCAGCTGTGGGGATGGGAGTCCTCATGGGCGGTTATATGGCTGATGCCGCGCCGGCGACTAACCCGTCCGGTGATGGTCCGGGTATTGCCATCGGCACAGGATCATCTTCCCAAAAGGTGGATTCTACTGCTGTCGGCAAAAATGCGAAAACGACCGGTGAACGCGCGTTGGCAGTGGGCTATAATAGTATAGCGGACGCCGATAGTGCCATGGCTGTCGGTAATGGGAATAAAGCAATGGCTGGTGGTTCATTGGCTGTAGGCGCAAGAAATATTGCGCAAGGTATGGGAGGTTTAGCCATAGGAGAAAGTAATACCGCAAAAGGTGATGATAGCGCGGCTGTGGGGCATTCTAATAAGGTGCATGCTATGGGAACATATGCATTCGGACTCCAAAATACCGTGTGGAAAATGTATTCCCAAGCATATGGAATGAACAATATTGTTTCCGAGATTAATTCTTTTGCTTATGGAAACAGTAACCAAGTGGGTTCAATGAATTCTTTCGCTTTTGGCGGCGCCAATCTGAATACCGCCCGTTGGGCAGTGACGGTGGGGAATACCAATAAAGTAGGAGGAGAGCATAGTTTTGCGGCCGGATTTTATAATACTATCGGCTCTACGTCTAAAGATGCAGTAGCAATTGGACAGAATGCCCGTGTTGGTGTAAGTGATTTTAATGTAGCGACAACGATTGATCCGACAACGGGAGAAATAAAGGCGGTTTACAATGGAGAGGTCGATGCTACAAATAGTGTAGCCATCGGCAATGAAGCAAATGTTATGGCTTTAAATAGCGTAGCTCTCGGCGAAAACACCGGTGTTACAAAAGACGGTAAGAATGGAACGGCTATTGGCGGTGAAGCAAGTGTCAAGGCGGAAAATGGTACAGCGGCAGGGTTTAAAGCTACTGTAAGAGCTAAAAGTGGTGTGGCGCTAGGCGCATCAAGCTTTGTCGATGCGGAAGGCGGGATTGCTTTGGGACGGAATTCTGTCGCAGAGCGCAAGTCCGGTAGGGCAGGGTATGATTTTACAACCGGGGCGGTATCGACAATTAATGATAGTACGTGGAAAGCAACTGATGGTGCAGTATCTGTAGGCAATAGTGCGAATACCCGTCAGATTACCAGAGTGGCAGCAGGTACCGAAGATACGGATGCCGTGAATGTGGCACAGATAAAGGGGCTGGCTAAGCAGTTTACCGCCGACGGGGTGTCTTATTTCCACGTCAATGCGACAAATACAGCTGTGGCTCCTGTGACAAATAATAAAGGTACGGTCAGTGCTGTGGCCGGTGCCGGCGGGAAGAATTCCACAGCAGCCGGTATTGCTGCGAAGGTGCAGAAGGATGCCGAAGAAAGCACGGCTATCGGGTACAGCACGAATGTGACGAAAAAGAACGGGACGGTCGTGGGCAATCGCTCCTCCGTCTCCGGAGAAGGCGGATCTGCTTTCGGCTACAACTCACAGGCTAATGATGTGAACGCTACCGCCATAGGCGCGGCAAGCCGTGCTACTAAAGAAGGAGCCTTTGCAGGTGGCTACAGTGCACAGGCGACAGGGATAAGATCCGTGGCTGTCGGCAGCGGTGCCAAGGCCGATTCCACCAGTACGGTCGCCATCGGCGACGGAGCGAATGTTGCTTCCAACGTGGATCTGGTTGGCGGTATTGCCATCGGCAAGAAGGCCTATGTATTAAACGGTGGCGGCCGCCAGGAAGCGGAGCTCGGCCTTGACCGGAGCAACTGGCCTGCATCCATATCCGGTGCTTATAACAATCCGATTAATAAAGACCGTGTCGCCACGGGCATTGCTATTGGCACGAATGCCTATGCCCGTACGGGCAGCGTGCAGATCGGCGCACATACCTATACGGGTACAATGGGCGGAACATCGATCAATGCGAATACGAACGGTGAAGGCACAGTTGTCAATATGACGACTATCGGAAGCAACAGCTATAACAAGGCTGTCTTCGGCACGATGGTGGGTGCCTATTCTATTGCGTCCGGCGACTTTAACGGATCCGGCGGATTTAACAGAATGTATACGGGGCAGAACTTCGGGGCCAGTGTTGTCGGGTCGCTGAACAGTATCCGTACGAAGGGATATGGCCAATACAGCGGCATAGCCAACAGCATTGTCGGTTTGGCCAATACGACGGAAAACAGCAACGGTTCTTTGATTTTCGGGGCTGGCAATAATATTACCAATTCTATCAAGAATATTTCCGGCGTGGCCAGCGGTGCCAATACACCTGATGAAATGTCGGCGAAATTGCGTAAAGCAATCCAAGACAATGAATCCGGCGGCGCCGTAATGGCTCTTGGCGGCGGCAATACGGCCGACTGGGCGCAGGCATCCCAGATTGTCGGTGTCAATAATACTTTAAAAGGTACGAGGGGTAATATCAGCAAATACAATCTGATTGACGGCTATAAGAATACGGCAGACAGGGTAAGCAACGTCTCCGTCATCGGTTCTGAAAATAATGTAACTAACACCAATGGCGCTGTTGTCTTTGGGGATAAGAGAACACTGACAGGTGCCGACGGCAGCGTTGTCATCGGTTCGTCTCAAGCCGGTACCAGTACCAGTGTCAAGAATGCTGTAGCCATCGGCAGTGAAGCCAACGTGACCAAAGAAGGCGGTGTAGCGCTTGGCGCAGGTTCTGTGGCGTCCGTGGATAAAGGCGTTGCGGGCTATGATCCCGGAACAGGTACGAATTCCACGGATACATCTTCGGTATGGAAATCTACGCAAGCAGCTGTTTCCGTAGGCGATACGTCCAAAGGTATCACCCGCCAGATTACCGGAGTTGCAGCCGGCACAAATGATACTGATGCTGTCAATGTAGCGCAGCTGAGGAAAGCAAAAACATCCATCGTAGCGGCTGCTTCCACAGAAGTAAGGGCCGGGACGAATATTACGTCGGTGAATAAGACGGCAGATCCTGGGGACGGACATGCTATATACACGATCAATGCCAAGGATACGGTAGTAACCGGCGGCACGGCGACCTATGCCTCGAACGGTGCAGGTACTGCTACGCTGACAAACAGTGATGGAACGACAGCAACCGTCACCGGATTGCAGGACCGCTATACATCATCTGCTTCACTTAGCGGGGATACGTTGAACTTCACTCGTAATGACGGCAGCACCTATTCCGTTTCCGGCATCGCGTCTTCGCAGGATATCAAAAATGTAACCAATAAAGTAGGCGAACTGGGAACCCGTGTGAACCGTGTAGGAGCGGGCGCTGCAGCATTGGCAGCCCTTCATCCCCTTGATTTCGACCCGGATGATAAGTGGGATTTCGCAGCCGGTTACGGCAACTACAAAGATGCTCATGCCGTATCGGTAGGCGCATTCTACCGCCCTAATGAAGATACCATGTTCAGCGTGGGCGGTTCCTTCGGTGCCGGTGAAAACATGGTGAATGCCGGAGTTAGCGTGAAGCTGGGACAGGGCAACCATGTATCCACATCCAAAGTAGCCATGGCAAAAGAAATCGTCGATCTCCGTGATGAGAACAAGGACTTGAAGAAACGCCTGGATACCATGGAGCAGAAGATGAATTCTATTCTTGGCATCCTGGATATGGGTAAGAAGAAGGATTTCCCCGATGTGCCGGAAAACCACTGGGCTTATGAATATGTGGCTACATTGGCAGGAAACGGTATCATCGAAGGCTATCCGGACGGTGAATTCAAGGGTGACCGTTCCATGACCCGCTATGAATTTGCGGCGATGTTCTATCGTGCATTGAAGAATGGAGCGCCGGTAGATGACAATATGGATAGAGCCATGAATGAGTTCGAACCGGAACTCCGCCAGATCCGTCTGGATCGTATCCGTGTCGACCGCATTTCCGGCAAGGACAATGACAGAAACAAGGTAGAACGTGTCCGTGTCAACAGTGAAGACGATAAGGCGAAAAATGATTACCGCGATGTGTATGGTTCTCATATTTCCCCGAAAGCGTAATGGAAAGCAAGGGTAAGGAAATAACTTAAGAAACATAAAATACGGTACTCGTCAGATGTGATGGGTACCGTATTTTTGTATGACTGAGGATAAGCTGACGGTCAGGCGTCATCCGAAGCGAATGTGAAGGATCTGTACCCGTGGTGGGGAAAGTGGTAAGGCGTCATCCGAGTCATAGATTCTTCACTCCGTGCCATATTGCTGCTTTGCTGCTTTTTCACAAAGCATTCTTGCGTCCATTCAGAATGACGATTGGAGGAAGAGGATAAAAGCTATCAGCTGTGAGCTGTGAGCCGTTAGCTGTGAGTTAAAAGCCGAAGCATATGATTTCCATTAGGTGTCATACGAAA
>OHNE01000277.1_pt1 | contig 32678 bp, 32 predicted proteins | sample 1569581 | NCBI WGS metagenome assembly OHNE01 (sample SAMEA3879509, study PRJEB24766) | human gut metagenome | biome: human-associated habitat; feature: feces | place: USA | collected 1985/1987 | reverse complement strand
CGCCTGGGCCGACAGCCAGCCTCACGTGTTCCAGGGGACGCAGATATTGTTGCCCTTTCCCGTCGGAGGCGAATTCGTAGATGACCGTCTCCCTTCCTTGCAGCAGGCTTTCGTAGTTCTGGTAATACAGGCTCTCCGGCGGCACGCCGTTCTGCCGCAGCATCCCGCAGATCCCGTCCGGACAGAGGGCGCCGAACCGCCTGTCATGGGGAGCCATGAATATATACCTGTAGGTGGAGAGCAGCAGCCTCTCTGTGAGCAGGCTGGGACAATGCTCATAGCCGGTCATCCGGTTTATCATCCTTCCGACACGGTCCAGCCTTTTGGCAAGGTCACGCGGCCTGGAATGCAGCGGGATGCTCCCCAGCTCTTCCAGCGAGAGGTTGATACGGCCGATGACCGCCTTTTCCCAGTCCGCTGTCAGGTCCGCGCGGTTCTGCCGGAAGTTGTCGCGGAGAATCCGCAGCGGGTTTCTGGTGCCGAGGAACAGCCTGACACGTTTTCCGGGTGTCGGTTCCCTGAGATTGGATGCGCTCCAGCGGATGACGTTGAAGCGGTAGGCGTCCATGAACTGCCGTAGCGGGTTACGGTACGAGAAGATGTCCCTCAGTGTCCGCATCAATGCCCGCCGGCCGACAGCGCGGCGACCCATGTCGACGGCCTCTTCCGGGGTGAGTGGTTTGTTGGTTGCCATATATGCTTACAATTTACAGTTTTACTTGTCTTCCTGCGGCATGTTTCCGTCTGGAAGAGGGTTGTTTTCTCTTTTTGCCGGTATCGGATCCCCCGGGGGTATCCGCCGGACTCTCCAGCATGCGTGATATCCTGTCGGCATACCTCGTTTCTGACCGTGGCATCCCTGTCCGGACCCCCTCCCTTGCCAACAGGGCGGCGGCGATCTTCCTGGAAGTCTCCCGGAGCTCCGCCATCCTCTCCCCGAGGGGAAAGTCCGGATGGAGTTCCTTTTCCCTGGATAGCCTTCCGAGTTCTTTTTCCACGGGGGCGAACTCCCTCCTGTAGCGGAACGGCTCCTCCAGCGCCAGGTGGGCGTATCCCTTTTCTGCGATGTCCTGCAGCGTCATGATATCCAGGTTGCGTCTGGAAAGTTCCAGGGAGCCGGCCGTAATGAACCTGTCGAGGTTGGCCGCCGTGGGCGACAGGTCGAAGGAGGCTACCGGACGGTAATTTCCGAACACTTCCAGTCCGGGCTGGGAGGCGGGGAAACACCTTCCGGGCTGCCGGGACATCTCCATCAGCCGTTTTGACGAGGTCTCGATGCGGAATATGGACAATGTCCCCGGTCCCTTTCCACAGGGTGAGTAAAAATTGTCGGCTATTTCCTGCAGGTATTCGCGCAGGTAGCGCGGGCCGTGCAGCCCCCTGTTGAACACCCTGACACCCTGGTCTGTCTTTACGGCGGTCACGAGGAACCGGGCGTTCTTTCCTTGAAGGATGCGTTCCCGTGCGGTCTCGTGTGCCACGAAATCTTTGTAGCCTGGCGAATGTTCCAGCCCCTCCAGGTTCCTGCGGTCCGTTTCCACACCGTGTGCCTCCAGATAGGCGGCCCGTCGCAGCGGGACGGAGTTGCCGTCCGTGATCCCGCCGTTTTCGATGATGAAACGCCATACCTGCCTGGGTTCCTTCTCCAGCAGTCCGTCGGAAGGGGGCAGCTCCTCTTTCCGGATGCCGGCATAGAAGAGCAGCAGGTTGTCGGGGACACCCCGGGCTTCCTCAAGTACGGCTTTACGGGCCGCTTCCTTGACGAACCGGATGAAGGGGGGCCCGCTTCGGGGCGTATGGTCCGTTATCATGAAGGAGGCTATCCGGTTGTCCGGACACAGTTCCAGACAGAAGTCCTTCAGCTCTTCTTTTGGGGGACGCGGTCTTTGCAGTCCCAGCTTTTCCAACCACGAGGCCATATTATCTTCCTATTTTAGTTTTTTTACCTGTCTTTTCCGGTTTCTTTTCCCGCCTGCGTCTCGTATCCGGGGTGGGCAATTCATATCCCCGCACGTCGTATTCGTTCTGCAGGATACGCCGTGCCGTATCGCTGACGGCTTGTCTCATGGAGCTCCCGAGCAGCGTGTCCGCCTGTGAGGAGAGGAAGGAATGGTTCATCTGCGAGCGCAGGGAGGAAAAGCTGCAGAAATGCCTGAAGTTTCTGTTTTCCGGCATTTCGTCAAGATTTCCCGTCCTGCACAGCCTGTCCAGTATGCCGATGTTGAAGGGTGTCTCACTTTCCCTGAGTTTGAATGTCTTCAGCATTTCCCGGTATCGGGCGAGGTCGGGGGACATGTCGCACTCCACGGCGGGCTTGCATCCCCGCAGGATGTCCACCCGGAGGAATTCCGCCCTGGCGGGGATGAAACGGCACCGGTCATCAGGGGTGAACATCCTGCCGCACTCCCGCGCCTTTTCCACCAGCCTTGCGTTGTCCGTGCTGAAATAATAGACGCCCAGTTTGTCGGTATTCCGATGTATCGGGCTGAAGAAGTTGTCCGCATTATACTGGAGATAGCTCTCTGCCCGCTCCAGTCCCCGGCCTGTGTCATCGAAGAGCAGCACGCCCTGTCCGGTCTGTATAGCCGTGAGTACACGGTTGCCGGTATCCTTCTCGCGGCTCCGGTGGAAGTCGTGGTAGGCTTCCAGCAGCCTGCCCGCCCTCCCGTTGTGGAGTGTCCGTTCAAGCTCGCCGACGATAAAGTCCCGGCTGTCGGTCCTCCTGTAAGGGTCGGCCGTCTCATGGACAAATCCGATATCCCGCAGCCTCTGGTGGTCGTCGGAGGGCCACGCGCCTCTGTCGATTATATCCCGCACAAGGGATTCCACCCGGTTCTTATCCCCATCGGCGGCCTCGATACAGTAGATCCTTTCCTCGGGCAGGTAGGCCCCTTTCAGCTGTCCTCTGACCTGACTGAAACAGAACTCCCCGAACCGGCGGTCCAGGTCATTTACGTCAGAAGACAGCATCCGGCAGTATTCCAGCTCGTTCCTGCCGTTCAATATGAATCCGATATACATGGTGGTACTGTTTTAATTTATAATTTTCTGCCGGAAGGTTTACGTCCGGCCCTTTTCCTTTTCTCTGATGCCTCCTCACGCTGCCCTGCCGGATGACGGATGCCGTCCTTTACCCGGTAGGTCCTGACAGGGAACGGTTCACCGGATACCAGCAATTTGTTCCGTGTAAAATCCGCCATGCAGTAGAGCAGGTGCCGTGAGGCGGGGCGGTCATTCTCCGGCAGGTACAGGGCGTGGCCTTCGGAGAGTACCTTGAACTGCTCGTTCTCCAGCCTCACGTTTCCCACAAGCAGGGCGGTGTCGGGATTGCCGAGGTATTTCTCCAGCGACCGATGCCCCCTTACGTCAAAGTCCCGGCGGAGGATATCGTCCGCCTTTTTCCTTATCTCGGATGAAAGCTCCCTGAAAGCCTGCGGGTCAAACAGCTCCGCGGCTTTCACCTGCGTCACCTCTTCGAACCGTTCGGCCAGGGGAAGCAGTTCCCTGTAATAGGTGAACGGCCGGTCATGGATATTCATGTAGCCGCGCTCCCTGATCGATAGCAGGCGGTATATGTCCTCGTTCTCTCCCCTGGAAGAGAGTTCGAAGCCCGTGTATCCCCTCACTTTGGAGAGTAGTCCCCGGTATTCGTCGGCTGTCGGGGTCATCGCGTGGTAGAGCCTTGGCTCGAGGCTCTCGGCAAACCCGGCGGGAAGGGCCTCCCGTGGAATGTATTCCGCCTTTCCCGTTCCTTCCCGGCAGGAGATTCCATGTCCGCCACCGTTGATATGGGGCATCAGCTCCCTGCGCCGCCCGGAGTACTCATAGATCTCCAGCGCCCCGTCATGGGCATGCGGTTCGAAGTACCTGTCAACGGTACGCTGGAGATATTCCCTGAGGGCCTCCTCACCGGCCTTGCTGCCGGAGAACAGTAGGTAACCGTGATTTCGGAGCACCACTTTCAAGGGTGCGGTCCTGTTGTTTTTTTCCATTGTCATCTGTTTCTTATTTTACATTTTGGGACGTGTCCCGGTCCTTTTACGTGTTTTTCCTGGCGGGCTGTACAGCCTCTTCTCGACCTCCGGTCTGATCCTGACGGTTTTCCGGTCCACAGGCGGGTTGCCGCCGAAGATGATCCGGTCCGTAGCTTGGTCCACCCACGCGTAGGCATGCGAGGGGTTGTTCCCGCTTTCTTGCGGCAGGTACAGCCCGAGGCCCTCTTTCAGCACGCTCCTGTGAGGTCCGTAGAGCGGGACTCCTTCCAGGATGACGCGCTCCGCCGGGTCGTCCAGTATTCTCCCGGCCGTCCGGTGTCCCCGGACATCATAGGCGGAGTCCATCAGTTTCTGCAGCTGCCTCCTGGTCTCGAGGGTCTGCAGTAATTCCTCCCTGTCGCGGGCGGATTTTGCGGGTATCCGTTGTAACTCCTCCACCCGGCGGTCATAACGCTCCAGGGCATCCAGGGTGTCCGTGATATTGACGTTGCGGGCGCTTATCTCACAGCCCGCATTATGGCAGAAACTGCGGAAGTCCTCCGCAGTGGGTCTCATCTCATTGTTGTAGAGGAGTTCCATCCGGTCGCCATGAGGCTTCGGGCCATAGGGGTACTCGTCCGGCCGCATCCTCCCCGGGTTGACCCAGGGGCGGTTGCCAAGTTCCCCTTCGGCCCTGTAGACACGTAACGCTCCGGAATTGAATGCCGGATTGAAATAGGCGTCGGCCGTCTGTTGCAGGAACTGCCGCAGCTTTCTCCTGCCTTCCGCCGTGTCGGTAAAGGCGAGGAAGCCGCCCAGGGTCTCTATCGCTGTGTAGGTCTGCTCCATGATGTCTATAACTTTAAATTGTTCCCGTTTCTCTTTGCCCGCGCTTTATCCGTTTTTACCGCCCCCGACTCATAAGGGACGATTTTGCCGTCCTTGACCTGGTATACAGGCTTGAGCCCCGGGGGATTCTTATAGGCCATGACCCGGTCGCAGGTCTTATCGGCATGGATGTAACGGAGTCCGGGCATTTTTGCCGACAGTCCGGGGAAGTAAATCCATCTCCCTTCGAGCAGCGCCCTTCTCAAAGTGTCATCGGCCTCGTGTTCCCCGATGAGGAACGGCACGCTGCGGTCATTCAGGAGCCGTTCCAGGGTGCGGTGCCCCCTTACGTCGAAATCCGTTTTCAGGATACGCCCCGCCTTGCCGTGCATGTCATCCAGTATCTTTCCCATGTCATCGCCGCCGGGATTTCCCCGGAGAAAGCTGTCCATGCGTTCCACGAACTCCCGGAACTGGTGCCGGTAGGAAAAGGCGGGGTCAAGAATGAGCTGCCGATCGAAGTGGCGGGTAAGGGAGAGCAGCCGGTAGATATCCGCGTTGCACCCGCTCATCCCGCATCCGGAAAACTCCGTGAGGTTGCGGTATCCTTCAGCGGAGGGTGTCATGTCGGTAAAGAAGACCGGCTCCAGTTTTCTTTCATCGGGCAGGTCCGCCCGTACCGGGGAGTCCGTGAACTCGTACACGTATCTTCCGGTATCGGAATCTTTTCTGCAGGAGGCGTCAATCAGCGGGGCCAGGCTTGCCGGAACGGAATGCATGTCATATTGTTTGACCGGTCCCGGTTCGCTGTGTATCCACCAGTAGTTGTCCGCCAGGTGTTGGTAGAACTCCTCCAGCCCTTTCCGACCCGCCGGCCCGTCACTGAAAACAAGTATGCCCCTTGATGTTTCCACGATATGCAGGGGAAGCCTGTAGGCGGGCTCATAGCCGTATAGCCGTGCCTTCTCGTCCTGTTGCCGGCGAAAATCCACCAGGCGGTCGATCTCTGCGGTCGTCAGCCGCAGCCGTCCGCCCGGTTCCATGGACCGTTTCAGGACGGACCTCATGAACACCGCGTCACGCAGGTTGACGCTCACCACCGGTTCCAGGCCGCACCTTTGGATATGGGGCAGCAGTTTGCCTGTGATGTATTCCTTCACGGGGATGTCCCGGGATATGAAAGGGACATCGGACATACGGGGGAAGCGGTAGATCTCCAGACGGGTATCGGGGACGAAAGCCGATATTCGGGCGGTCTCCATCCCGACATGCAGTAGGCTGAGGAACTGGTAGGTCATGCCGTCCTGATCCGGATTGACAGGGTAAAGCTGGTAGGAAATCGCGGCATGGGGCTTGTCCATGCCGGTTTCGTACCCGATGAGCAGGCACCCTCCGCCGTCCTGCCTGAACAGCTCCTCCAGTTGTTCCATGTTGTCTTTTATGGATGCCATGCCGTTACATTTTCGGGGTTATCTTTGATTTGCGCGCATAGGTCCTCTTTTCAGGCTTCTGCGTTTTCTCCGGCGAGCCGTCCTTCTGTTCCTGCCCCTGTCTGTTCTCCGGCTTCTTCGTGCTTCTTTCCCACAGGAACTCGGTCCCGCGTTCGGCGGCGCTCATCTGGATGGAGGTCCGCAGGATTTTTCCGTTTGAGGACTTGAACTCGATGGGGACCTCCTTGCCGGCCGTGTAGTCGGCGTACTCCTGCTGCGAGAGCGTGTAATCCTTGATTTTCTTGGGGCAGCGAGCCTGGTCCGCCGGGAAGAAGAACATCTCGTTGGTAACCGGGTCTTTTGAAAGGTAGCACGGTTTCGTCTCCTTGCTGCGGAAGTCGACGACCAGGTCTACCAGCCTTCCGGCGTTGCCCGTCCGGTTCAAGGCGTCCAGCACGTCTTCCTCCAGCTTGTATCCCCGGTATTCCTGTCCCACCTTGGGAGCCTGGCGGATAAAGTGCAGGTCGAATTTGGCCAGGCCGTTCTCGTCGCGGAAGAGCGAGAGCTTGGCATCCCCCTTCTGGCGTCCCAGCTCGGTGTTCATGGAGATGTCATAGGCTATGCCGGACTGTCTGCCCTGCAACAGCCTTTCCATGTCGCCCGTCTGTCTGAGCACGTCCGGGGTGAGCCCGTAACGCTCGGCCTGCTGCCAGTTGATCTCTCGTTCGTTGAAAAGGTGGTTGTTGTAGATCCGGTTATCCCGGGAAAGCTCGCGTCTTAAGGACTCGTTCCCGGGGAGCTGGGCCTGCTCGATCCTACGTTTGGCTTCCTCTACCGGGGTCTTCTCTTCCATCCGGTACAGCGCATAGCGTGTCGGATGGTTGTACTGGTACATGAAGTTCTTCCCGAAGTTGGTGAAGAAATTTCCATGCCGGTCCACGCGGATAAACTGGCTCTTGTTCGTTTCATTGGCCTCGAGCGTCTCCAGCTCTCCGTTTGCCGCGATGCCCTTGACACCTTTCGCCTTCTGTTCCTTCTTGTCGTAAGCCATCAGGTAACCCTGTTCCTGGGTGGCGTTTTCGCTGCCTGTGGCAGCCGGTTTTACCTCTTCCATACTGTTAAATTTTAAAGTGGATAAATCGTTTCGGGAGATAAAATTACTATCTTCGTCTTAAAATATTCTGATTATGAGAAAGTTGTCATTGATAGTCATGTTTTGTCACCTTTTGTCAGTCTCCTCCTGTGTGAGGGGGGACGGTACGGCTGGCGGAAACAAGGGTGAATTGTTAAAGGAACGTTCCACCGGTACTGCCGGGAAGTGAACGGTTCCTTGAAGGTCCCGACGTGGCCTCATTCTCCTGACGGATTATCCCGTACTCTTCCCCCTTGACAGAAGATACACCCGTTTCAGGGTCTCGTCCATGTTCGGTATGAGGGTACATCCGGTAAAGGGAAGGAGGCTGTTCCACCAGGGGGTGGACCTGGCCGCTCCCTGTGGCACCCCCGTGTACAGTGCGGGTAACGGCAGGGTCACCGAGGCACGTTATAGCCGGAGTTACGGTTGGTTCGTGCATATCCGGCATGCGGAAGGATATTCGACATTGTACGCGCATATGAGCGGGCTGCATGTAAAGGCGGGCACTCATGTCCGTATCGGGCAGCATATCGGGGATGTCGGACATACGGGGGTGGCGACCGGCAACCACCTGCATTTTGAGTTAAGGAAGGACGGTGTCTTGCTGGACCCGCTCTCATGGCCGCCTTTTAAATAACCTGTAAAACAAGCAAGCGATGAACATCGAGGAAGTAAAGAAGATTCCGCTGGAGGATTTCCTCGGGCGGGCGGGATTCTCGCCTGTCAGAAGACAGGGGGACAGTGTATGGTACTTTTCGCCTTTCAGGCAGGAGCGTACCCCGTCATTCAAGGTCAGCCTTTCCTTGAACCTGTGACATGATTTCGGGGAGGGAACCGGGGGCAGTATCATCGACCTGGCACAAAAGCTGTACGGGGCGACGGATATCCCGACCGTATTGCAGAGGATCGGGAGCGATTTTCCGGCGTTCAGGCCGGTTTCTTCTCCTGCGAAAGGACGGACTGTGGTATCGGCCTTTGAGGAACTGCGCGTCTCACCTCTTAAGAACACCGTCCTGCTGGATTATCTCGGGACAAGGGGCATTCCTTCCGATATCGCCTCAAGGGAATGCGTGGAGGTACATTACCGCATGCGCGGCAAATGGTATTTCGCAGTCGGTTTCAAAAACAGGAAAGGGGGGCTTGAGATACGCAACCCGTATTTCAAAGGAGCGGTCTCTCCCAAGGATATCACGCATGTCAGCCATAATGCAGTGGATAGACGGCAGTCATCGGTGCTGGTTTTCGAGGGGTTCATGGACTATCTCTCGTACCTGGCCTTGAAGAAAGGGCAAGCCGTGCCGGACTGCGTGGTGCTCAATTCTGTGGCCAACCTACCTAAGGCAGTGGATATCCTTAGAAGCTACGGACAGGTCTGTTGCTTCCTGGATAATGATGAAGCCGGCAGGAAGGCGGTGGAGGATATCGGAAGGCAGTGTGAAAAAGTGATCGACAAGGCCGTGCACTATCTGCCACACAAGGATCTGAACGAATTCCTGCAGGAGAGGATAAAATCTTCTCTGGCGGACCGTACGAAGTTAGGACAAGCCTGTGGATGAAAAATAAAGAGGTAGCATCTTTCCCCAACGACCGGCTGTTACGATATAAAGAAATAGAATAAACAGAACGACAATTTTGTCAATTAAAAGCTGTATCTTCGTATTATATATGTAGGTTTTTAATATTTAGTAATATGATGCATAAAGCTGGTTCAATATGGCATAAATGGGATTTGCATATCCATACCAATGCTTCAGACGGTAAAGGCTCTTGTCAAGAGATATTAGATGAAGCAAAACTAAAGCATGTAAAATGTATTGCAGTAACAGACCATCATACCGTGGATAATGTTGATATAATGAAAGAATTGGCTGCGCCCATGGAAATTTCTGTTATATCTGGTGTGGAATTTCGTACAGAATACGGGAAAGCCTCTGTACACATGATAGGGCTTTTTCCAGATGTACATAATGGAGTAAAACTTTCCGCAGAGTTTCTTAAAGAAAATGTCTTGAACCCACTTGGAATAACTCGTACAAAAATAATACAAAAAGGCCGCGAGATAACAAAAGAAGAATTATCTGATGAACAGTATTTCAAGATAGGAATCTTTCAAGTGCAAGTCGATTTCAAACAGGCTGCAAATATTATTCATAAATATGGTGGTTTAGTAACTGTACATGCCGGTTCAAAATCTAACAGTATAGATGAAGAAATGAAACATGAAGGAAAGGCCGCTAAAAATGTTTCAATTGAAGATTCTTTAGGACCTGTAAAAGAAGAATTGTTCAAAGATGGTTATATTGATATATGCGACTTGACTAAACCAAAGGAAGCTGCTTTTTATCAAAAAGTTTTTGGAAAGCCTTCCATTGCAACATCTGATGCTCATGAAATAAGTGAAGTTGGAACAAATGCTTGCTGGATAAAGGCAGATTTGACATTTGAAGGTTTAAGACAAATTTTAGCTGAGCCAGAACGTATATTCTTCGATGAACCTGATATAATAAACAGAATCAGAAAAAATCCTGATAAATTTATAAAATATTTGGAAGTACGTCGCACAACTAATGCTACGATGTCAGAAAAATGGTTTGAGAATATTAGTATACCTCTAAATCCAGGGTTAGTTGCCGTCATTGGGAATAAAGGCAGTGGTAAAAGCGCTCTTACAGATATTATCGCTCTGTGTGCAGATACGACCAATCAAAATTGGGCTTTTCTGACTCCCACAAAATTCAGAATGTCTAAACCTTATAATCGTTCTAAACAAACTGAGGCCTCTATACAATGGTTTGATGGAGCACATTCAACTATAAAAACATTGGATATGCAGTCGGACTTAACACAGCCAGAGCGAGTTAAATATATACCACAAAATTTCCTTGAAACGCTTTGTACAACTGAAGATGATCAACAGTTTGAAAATGAACTGAAGAAGATTATATTTCAGTATTTAGAGCCAGCACAAAGGTTCGGTCTTAATGACCTTGAAAGTATAATCAATTATCTAACAAAAGAGAACAATGCTTCATGTAATGATATTAAGTCTTTAATTAAATCTATCAATACAGACATTATAGAACTAGAGGCAATGCTTACTCTTTCCTATAAGAGCAAAATTGAAAATGAATTAAAATACAAGCAAGAACAATTAAGTAATGCACAATTAGCTAAACCACAAGAAGTGGCGAAACCTTCGCTGGAAGATGATCCTAATGCAAAGAAAGCTAAGGAAGACATTGAAAAAAATCAGGAATTCTGCAAAACTATTCTTACGTCATTGCAGAAGTTAAATGATGAACGAGAAGCGATTATAAAGTTAATACAAGATATCACAGACAGTAAAGTACGCTTAGAAAGATTTTATGCCCAAATTACATCTACGAAAAATGAGTTACGCCCTTTATATGAACAGAATAAATTGGATATTGATTCAATAATGACCCTTTCATTTCACCCTGAATTAATAGACCAAAAGATTGATGAATTAAATGGACGTCTGGCAGATATAAATAACCAGCTTGATGAGAAGAATCCTGAAGGATTAAAATATAAATATGTGCATACTTTACAGCAATTAGAAGAAATCAAGAAAAAGCTGAGTGCTCCGGAACTTGAATATCAAAAATATTTAAAAGATAAACAAGACTGGGAAAACATGATAGAAAAGATAATCGGTACGCCAGAAAAAGATGGAACAATAAAAAATCTTCAAGCGCATATAGATTATATTGAACACCGACTTATCAATGACCTTTCAATAAAGAAAAATACTAGAAATCAATATGTTAAAGAGCTGATGCAAAAGAAACATCTTGTTCTCGATACTTATAATAGCCTTTTTGCTCCTATTGTAAAATTCATTCATGATTATCATGAGGAATTGAAAGATTATCCAATTGAATTTAATTCAACTTTTGCTATAAGGAATTTTGGCGAACGACTGTTTGATTATGTTAGCCAACAAGCTGCAGGTTCTTATTACGGTAAAGAACAAGGCGCATCCAGAATAAAGGATAGTATTGATAGTATTGATATATCCAATATTCAATCAATAGTAGAGTTTGCTTGTCTTATCAACGATGATTTACTATATGACAAACGAGACGGTCAAAATATCGATCGAGAAGTTGAAGCACAATTAAAGAAAGGGCATACAAAACAAGAATTATACGATTTTATTTACGGGATGGATTATGTAATTCCTTTCTTTCAATTGAGAATGAACGGAAAACCGTTGTCATCATTATCCCCAGGAGAAAGAGGTGCATTACTTTTATTGTTGTATCTTTTTATAGATATGGATGATAAACCGTTAATCATAGATCAGCCAGAAGAAAACCTTGATAATGAAAGCGTATTCAAATATCTAGTGCATTTTATCAAGACAGCTAAGAAAAAACGTCAAATTATCATGGTTACTCATAATCCAAACCTTGCTGTTGTTTGTGATGCTGATCAAATTATTCAGATGAAAATAGATAAATTAGATGGAAATAAAGTTACTTATGAATCAGGTGCTATAGAAAATCCAAAAATGAACAAAGTAATAGTTGATATTCTTGAAGGCACATATCCTGCATTCCATAATAGAGACTGTAAATATTTTGATAAAACAATTTGATGTATGTGGTTTATAGGTTATCTTAAACTTATAATAGCATTGAAATATAAATCAAATACGCCAAATAAGGTAAATTCAATTTATTTGGCGTACTTTGTTCAAGCAAATAAACTTAATGGCAAAATCGTTCAATTTATAAGCATTTTTTAATATACAAAATACTAACATACAGTGAATAATGGCCGCAGTGACAACTTCTTTACTTCTCATTTGGTTATCTGTTCAGCCCAGGTAATCGGATAACTAACATTCTGGTAATTGGACGCCTGCAATATCCTGTCCATTTTTCCTTTCTCATTCCTTCATTTACTAACTTCACGCGTTCTGTTCCAATTTTGATATCACTCGTTTGCCTCGCTCGTCATTCTTGAAGCGGGCGTGCCGATAGTGACCATCGGCAAGATGCTGAGGCATAACAATATACAGTCCACACAGGTATATGCCCCCGTGACGCAGAAAAAGCTCTTTGAGGATATGGACAGGATCATTGAGGCTGTTAAAGATTTCAAACTTGTTTTTAATACAGCAGGCGAAAAAGATCTCCCCCCGCTGTATTAAACTTCTTACGTTTTTGAATGATGTGCATTAATAATTTCTGATCAGCAGTTCATTGACCGTCTCCCTCTTCTCGGCTATGGAACAAACCGAGCGGAAGATACTCAGCCGCTGGATATGGAAGCCGGCGTACAGGTCGTCGAAGAAGGTGTTCTCAGGGTTCTTCTGACGGGGATCGGAGTTGGAGAGCATTCATTTGCTTCCTTTCTCTCCCAAGTCCTTGCAGAATCCGGCCAGCTCTATCTGGCAGTCGTCATCGAAGTCGTCCGGCATGTAGGAGGTACAGGCACCGGCCTCGTTGACGGGTTTGTAGGGCGGGTCGAAGTAGAAGAACGATTTCTCTCCCGCGTATTTTTCCGTCTGGCGGTAGTCCCCGTCCAGGATGACGACGCCTTGCAGCAGCTTGTGGTTGAAGCGGATCAGTTCCTCCTCCAGTATCCTGGCGCGGCTGCCCGTACCGAAGGTTACCGAGAGCCTGCCCTTGCGGTTGACCGAATAGATGCCGTTATAGCAGGTGCGCATGAAGAAAATAAAAAGGGCGGCACGTGTGATGCCATCCGGGTGCTCTTCGTTGAAGACCCTGCGCTTTTCCATGAAATAGTCCCTTCTCTCTGTACGTCCCTGAAGGGCGTGGTATTCGCTCTGGATGCCGGCAAGCAGTCCGACCAGTTCTTCCGGCGTGTCGCGTATGACACGGTAGACATTCACCAGGCTCTCGTTTGAGTCGTTGATCACGCAACGGATATGTGGATAAGTCTGTCTCAGTCAGAAGAACAGGGCGCCTCCCCCGACAAAGGGTTCCACATAGGTTTCCATTTCCGTGATATTTTCCGGCAGTGACTGGATCAGTACCGGAAGCAGTCTTCTCTTGCCTCCCACCCAGGGGAAGCAGGGTTTGCCGGGCAGACAGCCCGCGCTGGTTTTCTTCTTTTCCATGATTCGATAAATTAAAATGAATGGTTAAAACTATTGTTACCCGTCATCCTCCGTTTCCAGCAGATGTTTCAGGTCCGGGTCGTTCCCTATGCGGCGGAGCTCCTTTTGGATGATCCCGCCCACCTCCTCCTTGATGCGGTAGTAGTTACGCTCTATCTCTTCCCGCATATGGTCCTTGCCGTCCCTGCCGGTAAAGTCCGTAATCACGGGGATCGGTTTGTAGGCTTTCGTCTCTGCCGCCACCCTCGCGTTGTCCACAACGATCTCGCAGTGGAAGATTTTCTGCTCCATCTTCTCTTGGAAGCTGTCGCAGACGCTTCCCACGAACATGCCTTGGGAGAGGTTGGATATTTTCGAGGCCGGTATCAGCGAGTCCAGCTGGGTGCTGATGCTGGTCGATGTGTCCTCACGGGTCATGTTGACGGACTTGCGCTGCTGGAGCACCTTCCCGAACCGTTCCGAAAGGTTCTTGGCCGTTTCCCCCAACACTTGCCCGGCAAAGACATTGCCGACGGTGTTCTGGATGACGCGCGCCTCCTTTTCACCGTAGTCGCGTACCAGCTGGCTGAAATCCTGCGCGCCCAGGCAGACGGCCACCTTGTTGCTGCGGGCCGTGGCTATCAGGGTGTCGAGCCCTTTGAAATAGATCGTCGGGACCTCGTCCACCAGGATGGAGCACTTGAGCTTTCCCTTACGGTTCACCATCTTGACGATACGGGCGTTGTACAGCCCCAGGGCCGCCGAATAGATGTTCTGCCGGTCCGGGTTGTTGCCCACGCACAAGACCTTGGGGGCGTCCGGGTTATTGATGTCCAGCGTGAAGTCGTCCCCGCTCATAATCCAGTAGAGCGAGGGGCTGATCATGCGTGAGAGCGGGATCTTGGCACTTGCGATCTGGCCCTGCAGCTGCTCCATCGCCCCGCCTTTCCAGGCGTCCATGAAAGGCGAGAGGTAGTTCTCCAGCTCCCTGTACGAGGTCAGGATGGTGAAGATGTCCGAGTAGGGCTTGTTCAGCAGCTCGATGGCATGGGGAAAGGTACAGTACTTCCCGTTCTCGTAGATTTTAAGATACCATATGATGGCGGCGAACAATACGATCGGACTCTCCACGAAGAAGTCACCCTGTTTCTGTATCCAGGTTTTATTTAAATTTAACATTATTACATAGGCTGACTCATAGGCGTCGGCGATGTCGGACATGAATGCTGGGTTGATAGGGTTGCAGCGGTGGCTGTGCCGCGGATCGTCGAAGTTGATCACGTAGAACTGGACGTTCGCCTTGTACTTGTCCTTGTTCTTGAGCAGATGGTTATAGACGATAAGGCTCAGGTCGGGAAATTTGAAATCATAGCAGTAAAGCGCATAGCCTTTCTCTATCTGCTGCTTGATGAACTGGTTGATGACACAGTAGCTCTTCCCGCTGCCCGGCGAACCGACCACCATGCAGCCCCTCTGGGGCAATACGACGTTGATCCACCCATCATGCCATTTCTTCTTATAATAGAACCGTGTGGGCAGGTTCACCGAGTACTCGTTGGTGATCAGGCGGGTCTCCTGCATGAAGGACTCGTTCTCCTCATTGAAGACGTCATCCATCAGGTGTTCCTTTAAAAGACGCCCGGTCCACATGCCTGCGGTGAGCAGGCTGATGTATCCGGAGGTAAGGGCGGACACATACGCAAGGGTGGTGAGCGGGACACTCCAGCCGGCGGTGAGGAAAAGCTCGCTTCCCCAATAGAGGAGCAGCCCGGCTGCCAGGTAGCAGCCGATACGCCTTCATGTCATCTCCGGGACCCTCCGCCCTTTGGCGCCCATCGAGGAGAAGAAAAGGAACATCAGGCTGAAGCATTTGGTCACGGGGGAGCTGGTGAACAGCCCTGTGTCACGTTGGAAGTTCAGCAGTATATTGTCCACCATGCCGTTGGTACAACCGGCGGCATGGAAGAACGGATAGCAGAAATAATAGATGTTCATCACGAGAAGCAGGATGCTGACCGCCCGCATGAAGTCGATGGTCTTGCCGAGCCCTCTGGAATCTTCTTGTGCCATATAGGGTATGATGGGTTGTTATACGTGAATACTTCGTTAGTTGATCCGCGGACCTTTCCGCCCTTTCCTCTTTTTCTTCTTTCCATAAACATTCCGGGGGATGTCCTCAGACGGGTAGGGACAGGATTCCATGGAGAAGATATCCAGCAAGCCTTCCGCAAGCCCCGTCTCCCTTGTGTCCGTATTCACGGGAGGTTCCTGTCCGGGAACCGGCCTGTCGGGGACGGACGGGGGCGTGCCGTATTTCCGGTTGATAACCGAAGCGGAGAACTCCTTGCCGAGCGCCGATCCCTTGAAGACCGCCCTGGTATTATGGTCTATATAGGTCACGCCGTAGATTACGCCCGCCCCGTTCTCCCAGAGTACGGGCACGATGCCTTTGCCTGCCAGCTCGTGCAGAAACCCTTCACGGGTATCCCGGCAGAGTGCCGTGCGGATGTTTTCCCTTGTCTTTTCCGGCAGGGGATGCTTTTTCATCCATGCCCTGCTTTGTGAGAACTTCTTTTGGAGGGCACGGTATCCCACGCTTTTCCCGATATCGCTGGATTTGATTCCGACCCCGGTACGTTTTCCCTTTCCGTCGGTCGCCGCATAGACCAGACCGTCGCAACGTTTCCCGTCCACGGCCTTGTGTACTTCCTCCACGGTCACGTTGAAAAGCCCGAGCAGCGCCCTGAACTCCTTGAACGACTGGAAGCGGTAATTCTGCACGGCCGGTTTTACCACGCCCGCAATCTGGTGTTTCAGTTCGCCTTTCGTGCAGTCCACCGCGGTTATCGGCCGGGAAATCCTGTATTCCTCCCCGCGTGACTGCAGCAGGCCGTATTTCCTTTCCAGCTCCCGGCAGATGTCCGTTGAGCGTTCCCATTCCTTGTAATCCCTCAGTTTTCTTCCCTGTTCATCAATACGCAGGGAGACGATGTGGATGTGAGGACGCGCGTTGTCGTCATGGCGGAAGATAACGTAAGGCTGGTCGCCATATCCGAGCCTGTCCATGTATTCCCGCCCGATGGCTTCCAGCTGTTCGTCGGAGAGCACGTCATCGGGATGGGGATTGAGCGAGAGATGGATCACCGGCTTTTCCGTCCGGCGGTTCACGGCAAGGTAAGGTTCGAAGCTGCGCATGCATTCGGCGATGCCGACCTTTCCATCCGGTGTCTCCATCACGCGGTTTCATGCCAGTGTCCGCGCTTTCCCTTTCTCCACTTTTTCCTGATTGTAATACAGCGCCCCGTAGATGGCGGCACCGGATGTTATCTTTGCAACCATTGTTCGAACTCTTTGGTAAGACGGATGATTTCCTTGTTCAGCGATACGAGCTCCACGGTCAGCTGTTCCAGCTTGTAAAGCAGGGCGAGGGCTTTCTTTTCGGTCAGTTCCCCACTGTGGACCGCCTTGACAACCTGGTTGTAGTTCACCCCGATGCGGCGGTACTCGCTCTGCAGGTTGGTGAGCTTGATGCAGTAGTCCGTGGCCGCCTTGTCGATTTTCACCACTTTCATCGGCTTGTCGAAAATGGCCGACAGGATGAACTGCGACTTGGTTACGGCACCGGAATTCTCATAGAGCCGCTCGAACTCGATGTTCTGGAACTCGTTCAGACGGAATCCGTAGTAAAAGGAATGGAGCTCGGAGGATTCCTTCGGACTGCGGCCGCCTCTTCATGTCCGGGAGGCGGCCGTTCTCTCTTTCTTGTACACCTGTTTGATCTTAGCCATATTATTGATGTTTTTACCGGGGGCAAAGTAAATGATAATTCGAATACCAGCCTAATTTCGGAAGGTGACTATTCGTGACAGGGGATGACTATTCATGACAGGGGGATTTTCCGCTCTGTCATCCGTTCCCGATCCCGCAGTTTATGATGTTCTTTTCAAAGGCTTCCCGGAGTTTTGGGAGTAGTACCGAGAGGGTTTTCTTACGTCTGGCAAGGTCCGCACGCAAATCGTAGGGCTTGGGGATTCGGATATGCAGGAACTCCTCGAATGCCGCCACCAGGGAGGCGAATGACTGGCGATTGCCGTTACCGTCTGTTATCACTCCCAGGTAGTGCAGTGAGGCGATCAGTTCCATCAGGTTCACCAGGGAACCTTTCCAACGAAGGGAGAACAGGCCTGTCCGTCCCTTGTCGGTATCGGGAACGGTATCGCGGCATTCGGGATACCGAAGCGCGAAATGCAACAGTTCTATCTCCGTCCTGACAAGGCCGGATGCCTTCATCAGATAGATATGTGTCCGGCTGTCAGCCCTGCTTCCGGCCATATTCATATAGGCGTCCAGTTCCGTCTCCATGTGGCGTAGGCGGCGCAGCCTCTTGGGGATGGGAAGCCCGCTTTCCGCCAGGGAGGCCAGATGGTCTGAAAATTCATCGTAGGCGGATGACAATACGTTTTCCATAGCATTTTTTCCTTCCAGGACGGCTTCTTGGAGATGGTTCAGCAGGCGGTGTGTTGTTGATGTTTTCATATGCTCAAACTTTAGTTTAACAATTCATGCCTTACGACAGAATATTAAAGGCGAATATGATGCCATCCGGTGGATGCCTATTGCATTTTCTTGTTAATAGTCAGATATTCAGCATGATAAAAATATCAGTTGAAAACAGGCTCAAAAAAAGAAATGTACACCGCTTTACAATAACTGTAAGGCGGATGTACATTTTATGTAAACCATGTCCGGCCGCTTGTATGACACTCTCATTTCGCTGTGGTTCCGGAAGGAGACTCACGGAGCTGGCCCGTATTGTACAACGGCCCGCTCATATAATCCGATATTTTCTCAGTTTCTCGTACAGGGAAGTCCGGCTGATGCCGAGTATCCTGGCTGCACGGGCACGGTTGCCCTCCGCCTCTTCAAGGGTCCTGAGAAGCAGCTGTTTTTCCTTTTCCTCCGGAATGGGGGCGGTTTCCTCCCGTCCGACGGCGAGGTCCAGATTCAGTTCCTCCGGTGAGATCCATCCGTCGGCAGAGAGCAGGACGGCACGTTGGATGCAGTTTCTCAGCTCGCGTATGTTACCGGGCCAGGGATATTTCTGCAATGAGGCCGCGGCCAGGCTGTTGAACCCGCGTACGGGCTTACGGTGCTTTTCTGAAAAATGCTTCACGAAGAACTCCGCCAGCGGAAGGATGTCCTCCCCGCATTCCGAGAGAGGGGGGACATTGATGGTGAACTCGTTCAGGCGGTGGAACAGGTCCTCCCGGAAACGTCCTTCGGATATCGCCCTCTCCAGGTTCTCGTTCGTGGCGGCCACCAGACGGACGTCAAAGGTGTATTCCTGGGTGGAGCCGACGGGCTTGTAGCGTCTTTCCTGCAGGGCACGTAGCAGGAGCATCTGTGTCTCGGGGGAAAGGTTGCCGATCTCGTCAAGGAACAGCGTGCCCCCGTCAGCCACTTGAAACAGCCCGTACCTGTCACCGTAGGCACCGGTGAACGTCCCCTTGCGGTGTCCGAAAAATTCGGATTTGGCAAGGTCACCCGTGATGGTCCCGCAGTCCACCGCGACAAAGGGCTTGTCCCTACGGTGGCTTTGTTCATGCAGCTCGCGGGCGATATGCTCCTTCCCCGTACCGGAGGCTCCCCGAATGAGCACGGAAATGTCGGAACGTGCCACCAGCCCCACTAGCTGGTACATTTCCCGCGCTTTGGCACTCTCCCCGCGATAGAATTCGTTCCCGTCATGTCGGGGACGGCTGAATATCTTCCCGATGGCTTCCAGCAGCCTGTCCGGCTGGACAGGCTTGCACAGGTAATTGACCGCCCCCAGCTGCATGGCTTCCACCGCGTTCTCCACCTGACCGTAGTTGGTCATGATAAGGAACGGGGTGGCGTAGAACCTCTCGTTCATCCATTCCAGCAGGGAGGTGCTGTTCCCGTCCGGCAGGCGGAGGTCTGCAAGGACAAGGTCGAACTCCCTTGCGGAAAGGGCCTTGCGGGCAGCCGACAGCGTCGCGGCATGTTCGGTCGCCATCCCTTTCTTCTTCAGCCAGTTGCCGATGCTGCGGCTGAAAATCACGTCATCTTCCAAAATCAGTATCGTTTTCATTCCTTTCCCTCTTTCTGCATCAGTTCCGCATAGGATATCAGTTCCCTGACGGCACCGATTATTTTTTCTATTTTCACATATTCCTCTTCCTCCCATTGGCCCGCGTCGGATTTGACCAGCACCCACAGGTCCGCTACCGGATAGTTCAGACGCACCGTCTCCCACAGTGGCAGGCTCTTGTGGAGGATGGAAATGATTTCCCGGCTGTCCTTTTCTTTCACGGCGGCCGACAGCCTTTCGATGTCCTTGCGGCTTTCACTGACAAACAGCCCCAGCATTTCCTGCCGGTTGTCCTCTCCGGCAAGCAGGAGGGAGAAGTCCGGCCTCCACTCTTTCCCGGTCCCTTTTATGACCCGCATGATGGCGGTCACCAGCCCTTCCGCGGAGAAAGGCTTATGGATACATCCGGCGAAACCTGCGAAGAGGTATTCCTCTTCCCTGTCGGAATGTGCCGTGACGGCTATGGCCGGAATCTCCCTTGCCCGGGGGATGTTTGAGCCCCTCAGCAGTTCAAGGACCGAGAAGCCGTCCGCACCGGGCATCTGTATGTCGGTCAGCAGAAGGTCGTACTCCTGACTTTTCAGGCAGTCCATCAGTTCCCGGACATCCGTGCAGCAGTCACAGTGAATCCGGCTGCGGGAGAGCATCTCCCGGGTGATCCTAAGTTGGATGCGGTCGTCATCCATGACCAACACACGGATGACGCCGGGCAGTTCGCAGGTCGGAAACACCTTCTCTTCCAGACGGGAGGACTGTCCGGCCGGTGGCAGGGGAAGGAATACGGAGAAGCGGCTGCCTTCACCGGGGGCGCTCTTTACCTCCACGCGGCCCCGCATTTCAGATACGAGCCGGACCGTGATCGCCAGCCCCAGGCCGAACCCGGGAATGTTACGCGCGTTGTCCAGCCTTTCGAACGCCCCGAATATCCGTTCTTTCTCCTCAGCGCTTATTCCCACGCCGGTATCCCGGACAGAGATGCTAAGTTCCCCATACAAGTATTCCGCCTCAAGGCGCACCTCCCCGTGGGGTGTGAACTTCAGGGCATTGGACAGCAGGTTGCCGGCTATCTGCCGGATATGCGAGCTGTCACAGCAGACGACGGCATCCAGGCCGGAGAAAGATACGGTGAACGCCAGGTCCTTCTGTCTGGCGATAAGTCGATGACTGTCCGCTATTTCCTCGAACAGGGCTTTTAGGCTAAAGAGCGTGTCATTGGAGCGAACTTCGCCTTCATCCATCCGGTGGTATTCCATCAGCGTGTTTACCAGGCCGAGCATGTAATCGGCCGAGTGCAGGATGTTGTCCAGATAGCCACTCCTGCGGCTGACGTCGCTTTCCGAGGGTAACAGTTCCGCACAGCCTTTGACGGCCGCCAGCGGGGCGCGCAGGTCGTGAGCAACCGAGGCCATCAGCTCCTTGCGTGAGCGGAGCAGTTCCCTGTTCCGCCTGTCGGACTGTTCAAGCTCCCTCTCGTATTGGAGACGGCGGTTCAGGTCCCGGTGTATGACGGTATACAGCATGATCGCCAGAAGGGAGACGGACAGGGCAAGGCCGGCCACCATATGGTAGGAATTGTCCCGTTCAAGGACAAAGGCCCTGTAGCGTGCGGTAAAACGTTCGTTGTTTTTCCGCTCAAATTCGGAGATCATATTGTTCATCCTCCCGTTCAGCTCCACACTGCCGGCATACAGGCTGTCCATCTGTGCCAGCAGCCTGGCCCGCCTTTCAGCCTGTTCCCGGGTGACCCTTTCATTCAGGGAGCGGAGCATGCGTGTTGTCGTCCCGGTTGAAGAGGGAACGGACAGGGATTGCCGTTTACGTTCAGCCTCTTCCCTCTGTTGCAGGTAAGCGGATTTGTTTTCTTTTCTACGGAAGATATCCCGGAAACTCCTTTTCTTTTTAGGTACATCTCCCGCACCGGCTTCCGGAGAAGCCGTATTTTCCTTTTGCCGTGCAGCCTGTTTCCGGGCTGTCAAGACAATGGCAGGAATGCTTTCTTGTACAATGTCACCTATGTCCTGCAGTTCCTTGAAGGTATGTACCGCCTTGGATAAAAGAAGTTCCTTGTTCCAAAGAAGAAGGCACAACGAGTCGATATGGCTTTTTTGTAACGGGGTATGGACATATTCTTTCAGAAGTTGCAGGCTGTCGCAGACCCCGTGGCGTTTGCGGCTGTATTCCCCGAGGTCGTCATCATCCCATGTGACGGCAATCTCGGCATGGGTGGAAAGGTCCAGCAGGTCGATGTAGATTCTTTCAGCCAGACGGTGTATCGCCACCAGCTCTTTCTCCTTCTTACGTAGCATGTGTCTTTGCATTTGTTCCTGACGGAACTGATAGACAATGAATGCGGACAACAGAACCAAGATGGCATAACCGAACGATATTTTTAACTTCAACCATATTATACCATTGTTCATGATTTTTATTTATAAATACATACTTCTATATAATATCCACAAATTACACAGATAAAATAACCAGCAAAAGCATAAAATATTTGATATTGGCGTTCCAACATTTTAAGTTAAGAAGAATAACGTTCGCAGCTTGTTTTTATATTTCGTCTGCATTTATAAGGTACGCATTTTCTACTTCATTGCATGCTGATATTCATTCAGCGAGGGACAGGCTTGCAGGATCATCCTGTCCTGTTCTCTCAGCTTCGCCCTGACACTCGGGATATGGTGTCTTGCCATCCGCGTGAGGATGCCGGGCAGGTCACCGTCCACGATGGGCATGCTGGCGGAGAGGCACGCCGCCAGCATGTCGGATATGAAGCCGTGCACCGGGTCACCTTTCTTGGCGCTTTCCCATCTGCGAGAGTCCACATACGTGCCGTCCTGCTTGGAAAGCAGGGTGTGACACAGGAACTCGGAGAGCATGTCGTCACCTGCGCGGTCGAGCCGTTTGATGAGCTGGCCGGAAAGGCACATACGTCTCCGGTAATTCTCACGGGTGATCACACGTATGGGGCGATTGTCGATCTCCTTGCGTACCGACCTTAGAAGTTCGTCGCCTTCCTTTCCCTCTTCAGGAAGGAACACCCATACCGGTGAACCTGCCGTGAGGAATCCTGTCGGGCAGGGGCAGTCCTCATACCACCTCACGATTTCAGGGAATTTGTGCAGCAGGAAGTCACACACGGCGTTCTCGTAAAATATACGGCCCGTATCGGGGGAAAACGTTTTCATCATGATCCCCGCACTCACCGGGAAGCCGCAGCGCACGAGGGCGGAAGCCGCCCTACACGGCAAAAGTATGAATTTGTTCAATTTTAATGTTGCCATATCGTTCTTGTTTTTGAATTTATTCTGTCCATATAAAAAAACGGAAGCTTCGGACTGTAACAGGTGGAAGCTTCCAGACATTTTGAATTCTTTCACTTGTACCGCATCCGCTGATGCGAAGTGAACTAACTTTTGTTGAAAAATATCTCTATGACAAGCCTGCCGGGGTAAAGCTGGCAGGCTGCCATGCTAAAGTACAAGCTCCGGGCTTTCACAAGTGCGGGTCTTGTTTTCTCATGTAAAAAAGTGGTTTCCCACTTAATAAATCCAATCCCTTTTGGGGATTGAACTTTCCTAAAAATCAAAAAACTGTGTCCTACGGGCATTGCTACCCTTCGGCGGACATCTGGCGACCTTTCACAAGGACGCATTCCGTTTTCTTCATCGTAACTCTTCGTATATATGTCTGAATTGCACTTTTTCCTTTTTTATCTCCACGCTTTCCTTTTCCGCCCAATAGAGGAATGTGATGAAAGGAAGCGTTGGCTGCATCTCGTTTAATCATAAAGAAGGCCCCAGGATGCCCGAACACAACTTAAACAGACAGCAGCCCACGCTTGTAGTAGCTGTATAGGAGCCAGCCCTGTTCCTTTAGCAGAACCAGCTCCGGTCGATGGCCGGCAGCTTCTTTTTCCAATACCATTTGCTCCATGCAAAGCGTTTTCTCACTACAAAGTAGCTTACTTCCTCGCTTTCCTTTTCTGCCTCGTAGTCAAATGCCGAATGGCCGACAGCCAACTGTTCCGCCCAATAGAGGATGTAATATATGAACAGTGGCAGGACGGCAAGTCCCCAGCACACCTGCCAGCCCAGAAGCAGGGACGGCAGTAGTGACGCAAGGAAGCATTCTGTATACTGGCGGCGGTGGATGCTCATCTCCATTTCCTCCCAAATTCCTTTCTCTCCGTAGGGGAGGGCGGTCAAGGTAATGATCGGGAGGGTCACGTAATCGTAGGGATTCAGCCGGCCTTGGAGCAGACGGGCGATTTTGCTGTCATAGATGATCATAGCTCTTTAGTTATTGGTGTTTCATGCAGTTTTACCAGTCCCTTTCGGCACGGATGAACGTACCTTGATAGCTGTAGTACAGTTCCCAGCCGGGGATGTCTATCTCGTAACCGCCCGGTTGTTTCTCCACCTTGTAAGGTACGGCATCGGGGTAACGGGCGGTGATGTCCGTCGCGATGGATTCCGGCAGGATGCCGTCCGGCAGCGCGGAGAACTTGCAGTCCACGCTCGTCCACTCGCCCTGTTCGTCGAACTCCAGTTCCGCTCCGTCCGAGAGCCATGCCTCATATTCGGTCGTGCCGCCGTCCTTGTCACGCACCGCACGGGTGCATTCCGCACCGGGGAAATACTGCGCGATGAACTGCCGCGCCTTTTGGGGCAGCGCGTCGTAGCCGATTTCCCTCTCGTCCTTGTCGCAGGCTGCCGCTGCCAGTAACACGAACAGCAGCAGCCATGTCTTGATAAATACCTGTTTCATTGTCCTTTTCTATTTAGGTTTCTGTTTGTTATTATTCAATTCTTATCCTTCTCAAAGCGTCTTTTTGTTCCGCCCTCCGGGGCGGTTGTTCAGCGGGCGGTTCATCCGCCTGAGCAGTGCGGCCTTCAGGCTGTCAAGGAAAGGCGTCTGCCGATTGCGGATGCGCAGGTCGCCGAATGTCCGGGACAGGTTCTTGTCCAACTCGATGTTGAATGCCCTCTGCACATACTCCGACAGCCTTGTCAACGGGACATCCCCGAATGCCTTGCGACTGTCCAATGCAAATAGCAGTTCGGTCAGTTCCGTCTTCGTCGCTTTCCACGTCAGGCGCACCTTCAGCAACGATTCTTCGGCTTGCCGCAGTTCGAACGCCTCTAATTCTTTCGTCAGGTAGCGGATCAGCCGCTCGTTGGCGAGAAGCCGTGCCGCCATGAAGTCACAGTTGGTCGAGAATGACGGATCACGCTCGTGATGGAACGACTCCAAGTAGAGTGCCGTGTCAAGGTTACCCCGCAGGTAATAGAGTGCGTCCAAGTGGGTCAGCCCGGAGCGGTAGTAACGCACGAAGTCCGAACGTTTCTCGTTGTAACGGTTGATGCCCCGTATCTCGTCTATCAGGTAGCTCCGCTGTGACTCGTTGCCTACGGGACGGTTCATCTCGATGTTGTATATCTTGCGGTAGTAGATGAGCCGGTGGCAGATTCGGGGTTTGACCGTCTTGAAGAACTCGATTTCCTCTGCCTCGTCACGGAAAGTATAGTCCGCGATGAAGGCTTTCAGTTGCAGGAAAGCGTCCGCGAGCACCAACGAGGCTTCGAATGATTTCTTGATCATGTTCAGGTCTCCGGCCTCTATCTTCTCCACCTTCTTTTCCGCCTCTTCCTCAAGCCTTGCGGCGAAGTCCTTCATGTCCGTTCGTTCAGCCATGCACGGGTATCTTCAGTTTCAATCTCTCGTCGTCCACCGCCACGCAGTAGTCGGCAAGGCCGTACCGCTCGAACTGTTCGGTGGTCACTTTCAGGTGTGTCACCTCTGTGCCGTCCAGCTCCGCTTTGTCCGTCAGCGTGCGGAGTTCCCGGTTGATGGCAAGGGCGTTTTCCGCCGATTTGCCGTAGGCGTTCCATGTCTCGTCCGCCTCGTTCCAGTGGAGGTGGACGGCATCCTTGTTGTTTCTTTCCCTTTCAAGTATCTTCGTTGTTTCCATCTGTCTTTTGTATGTATTAATAGTTAGGGAAACTTCCCGGTCTTTCACAAGTGCGGGAAGTTGTAGGGTTATTATACATAATCCCTCCCGCTGTGCTGGGGAGAGTCTTGATGTAATTAAAGTGTATATATAATCTTGTTGGTTATTAAAGCGATTTGCCACTATTCGTTAACCGATGTTCCGGGAATGGGAGTGCCGTCTGTAGGGCGTGCGTTCAATCCGCAATGGGAGTCAGTGTATACTACCGGAATCCATACTGTAAGAGGTCCCGGATAGTTTTGCCAAGATGACCATCTCCAGTTACGACCATTTACGCCAATGGTGATGAATCGGCCGCCATTATAGACATCATTGTAATTGGGATTTTCAGGATCAGTAATGCTGTTTGCCTGATTGCATGCAATGTATGACCATCCCCCAGACGTACTATTGCGGTAGATGCTTCCATTATTCCATCCGTTCCACTGTCTGGCACTGCAGAATATCATATATAGGGCGTTCCCCATTATATTTGCATCACCGTTGTCCCTCATTATAGACCATCTGTGCAAGCCAAACATCGGGTGTTTCTGATGCACTTCATAATAATCCCGGACTATTGGAAGTGCACCATTATTCCAATTATTACCTCTTCCGTGGTATTGGTTATATCCTATTGCAAAATTATTTCCCCACGTGAACCTATCACTCATCAATCCGTCAGGTCCGCAATCGTACCACTCGTCCATGCCGTCGTTCTTCACCTGCACGTTTACCTTGCGTGTGCCGTTATTGGCCGTATTGTTTTGCAGGTTGTCCCAACGCTTCTTCACGTAAGGAGTGGCGGACACAGCCATAGATGTAGTTTTGTTTACGACAATAGACACCGGTTCGCCATAAGTAAGATCACGTCCCTGATCGTTGATCAGCTCATCAGATACATCGGAGGAGATTACCACTCTGGCTTTCATGTTTGTGACGTTGTCCTTGAAATGTCCGCCGTTCAGCACGATGTTCCATTTCTCCGATTCGCGGGAAATATTTCGTTCGCAGCCCTTGAAGCCGAAATCGGCGGTAAAGGCTTTCTGCTCCACGCAGTACATCACATTTTGGTCAAAGTCCTCTTTGGTGGCAAGCAACGAGGCGAAGCGGTTCGCCGACGGGATGCTCAACGTCTGCAGGTAAATGTCGCCCTTTGAGGAGTTGTCATAAATGACCTGCGAATAATTGTCCTTCGTGTACGTAGGAGACGAGGTCATGGCTATCCAGTCCGATTCCGATGCGTTCTGCAAGCCGATGATGTCATTTTCCAAGTGCTGGCTGGTCGTCTCGGGCAGGGAATAGAGCCAATAGGCATCCCCTTCGGTGGGTGTCTGGCGGGACATAAGAATCCGTTTTTTCTTGCCAGCGAAAGAAATCTCCATGCTTACATAATTCCCCATGTCCTTGGGCCAAGTGACCTTCACGGGGAGGTTGGACGCTCCGCTTGCAAAAGTGGTGGGTGTAACGGTTACTCCAGCCGGGGCTAAGATTTCACCCGTAGTCCCGGCAGTAGTTGCGGACGCACTCAAGAAGAAAGCCACCTGATCCGTCAGGGTTTCATCCGTAAAGGCAACGAACTTGTCGTTGGTGGTAACCAGCGACACAAAATTGTTCGAGATGTGGTAGGTATAGGTCTTGCCCATTTCCCATTTCGTGCCTCCAATGGATGCGCCCACCGTAAAGTCGGCAGTTCCGTCATTCAGCACCACCTCGATCTTCGCGTCGTCGGACAATGTCTGCGGCATCATGAAGAGGGTCTCGCCTTTGCCATCCTCCGTAATGGCTCCACCGTTTCCTGCCACCACTTTGTTTAAACGCAGGGTAAAGGCTTGCGTGTCATCAGTCAATGTCCATGCGTCCGTTCCTAACGTGTAAGTACCTTTGTAGCGCACGCCATCCAGCTTGATGGACTTCACCACGCAGTTGGGCAGGTCATCCCCTGCCACGAACTTCACCGCCGAGAGGGCGTGGTTGAACGTCAGGTCGGTGGTGGCGAAACCGTCTGCCAGCGTCGGATTATCCTTTCCGATGACTACGGCACTCATCACGTCCTGTTGCTTCTTCACGTCGTCGGGCACGATATAGGTCATCACGGGGGCGCCCGGATGGGTATTGTCGGTGAGCGTCATGCCGTCCGCCGCACTGGGGTACCATGCGTAGAAGCTCAACTGCTTCTTGGCGGGCCAATAGTATGTCCCCGTGGGATACCAATAACCGTCGGTGTCCAGCGTTGCCTCTTCGTTGTACATATAGTCGGGCGTGCCTTTTTGGTCGGTATAGGCCGACACCCCGAAGGTTTTCATCAAGTCTTTTTTGTTGGTCTCGGTGATTTGCGTGCCGCGTGTCATCGGGTGGTTGTCACCGGGAAATCCCTCCGTCACTTCGGCGGTAAGGTAGACGGTCTTCCCGTTCACCTTGCCTTCCATCTCAACGGGTTCCAGCTCGTACGTACTCTCCCCTAAATCGGAAGCCGCACGAGTGCCGGCTGTCGGTTTCCATGCGTTTGTGCCCCCCATACTTACGGCGAAGCTCAAACGCTGGTCTCCTTTTCCTGGGTGAGTGCCGTTCTCCATCTCGTTGGTACAGGCGGAGAATACCGCCAGCGCGATGAGCGAAAGGCTCATTAGTTTATTCCTGTAGTTCATATCTTGTCTTTTTTATTGTTCAAACTGTTATTGATCTTGCCTTGCCTGTTTCTCAATTTGAGACCTTTTCGATGGAGTAGTAGCCGAACTTGTTATTCTTGATGGTGTAGTAACCGGGATAGCGGAAAGTAGAACTACTATAGTCATCACATCCAATGTCTCGGGTTCAAAAGCGTTAGCATCTAAAACAGTGGCCGACACGCTAAATTCATCCACCTGTGCGACCCCCGTCACCTGCGTGCCCCGTGTCAAGGGTTGGTCATCGCCCGGGAAACCGTCGGAGACTTCGGCGGTGAGGTAGACAGTTTTCCCGTCCAGTTTGCCCTGCATCTCCACGGAGCTGGTTTCGTATGATTTGGTGGCACCCGAGCGGCTGCCGTCCGCCCGTGTCCGGGCATCAGGGGCTGCCGTACCCACGGCAAAGGTGATGCGGTGGTCGCCCGTGTCCGAGTCACGGCCTCCCTTCTCCACCTCGTCCGTACAGGCAGAGAACATCGCCAATAGGATGAGCGACAAGCCCATCAGTTTGTTCTTGTAGTTCATATCTGTCATTCGTTTTTTATTCGTAATTCATTTTCTATCTTACTTACAGGTTCACGTCCTGATGGCGAACCGCCCAGCCGTTCACCGTCACCGTGAAGTGGATAGGTTGTCCCAGTATCGGTTCGCCGGGATCGGGGCCATCGGGGGGCGTTACCCCTGCGCCGTTACTCAAGTCAAGTGTGTAGACGAACTTGTTGCCCGGCTGCCAGAGGTTCTTCTTGCTCTCCGCATGGTCTCCGATGGGTACAGCCGCCCAGCCGTATTCACCCTCGGTGGAGGGATAGACCTGTCTACCCGCTTCAGTGGTTATCTTCAACAGCAGGGCAATATAGGAACCGTTCTTCTTGTTTTCCTTGTCGTCTTTCGTGTCCCATGCCGTAAGTTGTTGCGGAAGGAGCATCGCCGTGCCGCCGTCCTCCATCAGTCCTTTCGCGTCAGACGTGAGGCGTATCGGATCTGTCAGCTCTGCGGTGGCATAGGAGGCGTAGCTTCCGTCCTTCAGTGTCCAGCTGCCGTTGGCATTTGTTTCCGAAGGGAACGTGTAGTCGCCCGTGGAATGGACGGAACCGATGCGTACCGCCTTCACGTCGTAGCGGTAGGTCGCATTGGTGTTCTTGGCACGTACCTCTACCTGCGTGAGCACATGGCGCAACTCTATCTCCGTCTTGGCGGCATTGTTCCTATCGCCCGAGGCATAACCTGCCAGCAGGTCTTTTTGTCCGGTGATGTCCGCTGCCGGACTGAAGCCGGTCACTTTCAGTTCACCGGGCTTGTCACCCTCATAGGTGCCTCCCCAGTCCGCGGCTGCGGGACAGGCGGCCACAAAGCGCAGCTCGCTGCCGTCGTCCGGCCAATACTTCAAGGGGTCGGACGTCCAGTCGTTCTCCGTGCCCGCCTCGTACGTGAACAGCAAGCTCCGGAACCCATACTTCTCCTCATTGTCGGCCGTGGCGAACGCCGACACGCTGAAGCCGGTGGCTTTCAGCCCGGCGAGGTCAGCGGAGAGGGCACGGGTGTTCATATCCACCGCCATACGGAAACGGATGCCTTTCCCGGAAGCCACCTGCACCGTGTCGTCGTTGGAGCACGAGGCAAGAAGCAAGGCCGCTGCCGCCAATACATGAATCGCTTTATTTGCCATAGTTATTCTTTTTTTAGATTGTCTTTTCTGTGTGACCGGAAAGGGACATTCAACCCCGTCCGGCCTAAGGGTGCGCTTCCTGCCTTGACCGTGTGTGCGGACGGTCGCCGGGCGGAAGCGCGATTTGGTTATTGATTTTTGATTATACGGATGTCGGATTACATGCCGATGTTGTTCTCTTGGGGATTCCAAGGAGTAACCGTAACGGTAAACTTGATCGGGTCGCCCAAGATCTTGTCTCCCTTATCCGGATCCTTGTTGCCCGGGTCAACATCCGTACCCGGATCTACAGGGTCAACACGTCCCGCACCGTTGGTGAAGTCCAAAGTATAGACATACTTGTTACCCTTATTCCAAGTGAATGAAACGGGAACGGCAGCCCAACCGTAAGTTTCAGTTCCTTCAGCAGGGAAAACGTTATCAGCACCTTTAGTAATTCTCAACAGTACGGAGATGTATGTACCCTTGTTGGTATTTGTTTGGTCGGCATCAACATCCCAAGCCGTAGTAGCTACCTGCGGAAGCAGCATGGCATTGTCACTGTAGTCAGTGCCATTATCCTGCTTTCGTTCCATGATGCTTTGGGCAGTACCATTCAAAGTTACCGGAGTAGCATACTTCACTTCATAAATCTGGTCGTTTGCAACGTTGTTGCTCCACGTACCATTTACGACATTGAAGTCGGCCTCTCCGTCAACATTTGAGATACGGATACCTTTCACCTGGTATGTGTAAACCGCATTGTCACTCTTTGCAGAGATTTGGATCTGGGAAAGGGCATGTTCCAATGTCAACTGAACACCGTTAGTTTCATTAGCTGCCTTGGTTCCGGTTACGCCTGTAACATATACCATGTCTTTTTGGTCAGCTACTGTACTTACAATCTTCACACCAGCCACGCTGATGGTATTCTTGTCTGTAATGGTTTTCGTTCCTGTCCAGTTGTCAGAGAAAGCGGTGAAGCTCAATACTTCACTTTCGTCTTTCGGCCAGAATTTTGAAACGGCAGAATTAAATACACCACCAGCCTTTACATAATCAACCTCATCAGTAAAACCATCGTACTTGTCTCCATTCTCATTCCAAAAGGCTGTAACCTTAAGGGTACTCAGGTTTGTCGTTGTCACTTCGGAAGCACGTGTGTTCAGTCCGGTCACGGCACGGAAACTGATGCCTTTCTGCTGTGCCACTTCCACAGTCTCGTCGTTTGAACATGATGCCAGCGTCAAAGCAGCCGCTGCGCACAAATAAATCATTTTGTTCATAATTGAAAAAAATTAAAATTAAAAAATATTTGATTGATAACCTTTTGTATAACTTTTCAGATTCATTGCAGGGGAGCATCTTTCGTCTCGTCTGTCCAGCCGTCCACCGTGACATCAAACTTTTCCGAGTCTTTCAGGTCCACGTTCTTGTCATCAGTGCCCCACTCGCTGACCGTCACACCGAAGCGTATCAGGCCACCTAAGATGGGGGCTGCCTTGGCAGGGTCTTTGCTTGCATCCCAGTCAGTTCCCGGATCCATGGGGTCAACTTTTCCGGCACCATTGGTGAAGTCGAGCGTATAAACATATTTCTTACCCTTTTCCCATTCAAATGATACTGGTATGGCAGCCCATGCATAACCGCCAACCTTATCGGGATAAACAGTCGCTCCTAACTTCATCTGGATATTTACCAAAACGGATATGTAAGAACCTGTAACGGAACCTTGCTGGCCCGGATTTAAAGATAATGGAACATCGAAACTGCCACTGGTTGCCGTCCCGTCCCAAGCCGTCGTCCTAAAAGGTAACACCATGGCATTGCCAGATTCCCCCATAATGGATTGGACAGTTTCCGTCAAACCTATCGGTGTATCATAAGTGGTCTCATAGCACGCGAGACCTCCATTTTCAGACCATTTTTCATTTTTGAAATCAAAAATACCTCCATTCTGCACACTGTATATGCGAATACCTTTCACCTTGTACACATAGTTACTGTTTTCATTTTTTGCACTAATTTGGATTTGTGCAAGCGCGTGCTTCATTTCCAACGGTACGCCCACTTTTCCGTTCGCGGCTTTCGTGCCTGTCACGTTGGATACATAGGTCATGTCTTCCTGCTTGGAAATATCATCGTCGATGGTGACATTTTTCATCCATTGCTCCGTAGAACTGGTGAAATCACGGGTACCGCTCCAGTTGCCTGAAAGCACCGTGAAGGTCAATTCACCGGTTTCTGGCCAATAATAGGGTTTGGCAGAGTTGAAGAAGCCCGTACCGTCCTTTTGGAATATGACATTGTCAAAGAGTAGGCTTGTTCCTTGATAGGCCGTCACGCAGAGGGTATTCAAATTACTAACGTCAGCCACCACGCCACGGGTATTCGCACCCATCATGCTGCGGAAGCTGATGGCGTTCTCCTGCGCCTGTTCCACGACCTCGTCGTTGGAGCATGAAGCCAGCATCATCGCGGCAGCCGCACATATATAAATCGATTTGTTCATATACTTGTATTTTTACTTTTCTGTTCCACTTGTTCTCTGCTTAGCTCATCGGCAGGCTGATGTGCACTTCCTCCCAGTCCTTTACGGTAGGCTGCAAGCCTCCGCCGCCAGACACTGGTTTCGGAAGCGGCAGCTTGTCGACCACGATGACGATGTGCGTCGGGTCCTGTGCCGGATCATGCAACTGGCCGGTCACGTCCGCCTCGAAATAATAGGTGCTGCCGTCCGACATCAGCGCATAGATCATCAGCTTGTGCGTGCCGGTTTCTTTCGGACAATGGCCG
>OHNE01000272.1_pt1 | contig 33118 bp, 35 predicted proteins | sample 1569581 | NCBI WGS metagenome assembly OHNE01 (sample SAMEA3879509, study PRJEB24766) | human gut metagenome | biome: human-associated habitat; feature: feces | place: USA | collected 1985/1987 | reverse complement strand
CATGGACCCCAAGCACAACCCGGAGTTCACCACCTGTGAGCTGTATCAGGCCTACACCAATCTGGACGGCATGATGGATATTCTGGAGGGCATCCTCACCGGGGCCGCCAAGGAGATCCTGGGTACCTACCATATCCAGTGGCTGGGCCACGACGTGGATCTGACCCCCAGCTGGAAGCGCATCACCATGGCCGATGCCGTGCAGAATGTCACCGGCGCCGACTTCATGGCCATTGAGGGCGATGATGACGCCGCCGTGGAGCTGGCCAAGAGCGTAGGCGTGGACATGGAGGGGGTAGCCCGGACGTGGGGCAACGCCCTGTACGAGACCTTCGACCAGAAGGTGGAGGAGACGCTCATTCAGCCCACCTTCATCACCATGTACCCGGTGGAGGTAAGCCCGCTGGCCAAGCGCAGCCCGGAGGACCCCCATCTAACGGAGCGGTACGAGATGTTCGTCTGCGGCTGCGAGATGGGCAATGCCTTCTCCGAGCTCAACGACCCCATCGACCAGTACCAGCGCTTCAAGGCTCAGGCGGAGAAGCGGGCCCACGGCGACGAGGAGGCCGACATGATGGACGAGGACTTCGTGCTGGCGCTGGAGTACGGTATGCCCCCCACCGGCGGTCTGGGCTTCGGCATCGACCGCTGCGCCATGATGCTCTGCGGCACCGACTCTATCCGGGACGTGATCCTCTTCCCGACAATGAAACCTTTGGACAAGGATAAGACCGAAAAGGCCGAGACCAAGGCGGAAGAAAAGTCCGTTGAAGCGGCTCCTGTCGTCGAAGAAAAAATCGACTTTTCCAATGTCGTGATCGAGCCCCTGTTCCAGGATCAGGTCGATTTTGAGACCTTCTCCAAGTCCGATTTCCGCGCTGTGAAGGTTCTCGAATGCGAGGCAGTACCCAAGTCCAAGAAGCTCTTAAAGTTCACTTTGGATGACGGTTCTGACGAGAAAAGGACGATTTTGAGCGGTATTCACGCATATTACGAGCCGGAAGAGCTGGTCGGAAAGACCTGCATCGCCATCACGAATCTGCCTCCCAGAGCCATGATGGGAATTGAATCCTGCGGTATGCTGATTAGTGCCGTTCACCATGAGGGCGAGGAAGAAAAACTTCATCTTCTGATGGTTGATCCCCACATCCCTGCGGGTGCTAAGCTGTATTGATTGAGGGGCCAAAATAGGCTCGAATCACCAATTTAGTCACCAAAAATCACCTTTCGATCTCCAAATCGGAAGGCAAAAATATGCGATTCCTCATTGAATGGCATAACCCATCGTTGTTCTGCAAGAGACTCACTATCATACGGTAGTGGGTCTCTTTTTTTGTTTTCGGATATTCTACACACAGATTTTCTTAACATGACTACCTGTTTGCCTGCCGAGAAAAAATCGGTGGGCATTTTTGCTTCTTGAGCTGCTTACTTTGAACTCGAAAAAAATTTTTTTTGATTTCTTTGAAATTTGTTGTCGTTTTGGAGGCCCTCAATGTGGCTGTTAAGTATTAGGGGGAAATCCCCAAGCAACTTGACAACTGAATACACAGTCATCAGATACGTTCCTGAGCGGGGGCGAAAGTCCCAGCCGAATGAAGGTGCGCCGAGACCCTCCTGCCCATCCGGGTTATAACGGAAAGCAAGGTGGCGAGCGTTTCCGAACCATTCTGAAATATCCGATTGCTACGGATATGGCCATGAAACGCTACAGGGTTAATGATACTTCTCTACGGAGCTGGCGGAGGACCCGGCAGGGGTGAGATTCCCATGGACTTGTTTCGCAAGCAAGCGTCTGATGTATTCCCATGTGCGTGGGGTGTCGAGGACAAATAACGCACAGGTACATAGCGGTACAGAAATGGATCGCTGTGAATTCCAAGAAAGGAGGAAAACGCATGGAAAACTGTAAAGTGATCGCTATCACGAACCAGAAAGGCGGCGTCGGCAAAACGACTACTACAGTTAATCTCGGCGTGGGCCTTGCAAACACCGGAAATAAGGTCTTACTGATTGATGCTGACCCGCAAGGGAGCCTCACGGTGAGCCTCGGTGTAAAGAACCCTGACGAGTTGGATGTGTCGCTATCTTCGCTCATGCAATCGGTCATAGAAGATGAACAGCCTCCCGGCAATGCGATTATCGCCCATAATGAAGGCGTTGATCTGCTTCCTTCTAATATTGAACTGTCCGGCATGGAAACGGGCTTGTTCAATATTATGAGCCGTGAGTACGTTCTGAAATCCTGTATCGAGGGTATGAAAAAGAACTACGACTATATCCTTATCGACTGTATGCCTTCTCTGGGAATGATGACGGTCAATGCGCTTGCTGCGGCAGACAGTGTGATTATTCCATCTCAGCCGAACTTCCTGTCAACCAAAGGTCTTAACTTGCTTCTGCGCTCGATTGCGAAAATCAAGCGGCAGATCAATCCGAGACTGAGGATCGACGGCATTCTGCTGACGATGGTAGATAACCGCACCAACAATGCAAAGTCGATTATCACATCGCTCCGTTCTTCAGTAGGAGAAAACATCCGCGTGTTCGAGTCTGAAATTCCCTTTTCGGTAAGAGCAGCGGAGTGCAGTCTTTCCGGAGAAAGCATCTTCTCCCACGACAAGAACGGAAAAGTGGCAGCAGCGTATGAGGCACTCACGAAGGAGGTGACAGAGATTGAAGAACGTGCAAAAAATCGACCTGGGCCTGACTGGATACGATGAGTTGTTCGCAAATGACGAGGAACGCAAGGTAAACAAGCTCCCTCGCATTTTCGATATTCCCATCTCGGAGATTGATGATTTTCCCGACCATCCCTTCAAGGTGAAAATTGATGAGGATATGGACCAGCTTGTTCAGAGTATTAAAGAGCGCGGGATCATCACCCCTGTCACACTTCGCCCGAAGGAAGACGGACGCTACGAGATCGTATCAGGCCATCGTCGGAAAAAGGCTTGTGAGATCGCAGGACTGGACACCGTAAAGGCAGAGGTCCGCGAGATGAGCCGCGACGAGGCCATTATCTTGATGGTTGAATCCAACCTACAGCGTTCCACCATCCTCCCGAGCGAAAAGGCATTTTCGTACAAGATGCGTCTTGAGGCCATGAAAAGGCAGGCAGGCAGACCGGCTCAAGATAATTATTCCCCAGTGGGGAACAATTCTTTGGGCACGAAATCATCCGAGATTATGGCGGACGAAGTGGGAGAAAGCAGAAACACTATTTTCCGCTATATCCGTCTCACGGAGCTTATCCCACCGCTTCTCGACCTTGTTGACGAGGGACGTATTGCGTTTAGACCGGCAGTTGAATTGTCCTACCTAAAAAAGGAGGAGCAGGAAGACTTGCTGGAGGAAATCTCCTATGCTGACGCGACGCCATCCCTTGCCCAGGCAATCAAGATGAAGAGATTCTCCCAGGAAGGTAAGCTCTCTAATGAGGTCATTGAGTCCATCATGAGTGAAGAGAAGCCAAACCAAAAGGAGAAGATCCGCATTAAGTACGAAGATGCAAGAAGGTTCATTCCTGACAGCGTTCCGTACAACAAAACCGGTGAGTATATTATGAAAGCGCTTGAGTATTATCACCGGGTACAGGAACGTCAGAAAGACCGAGGTGAAGCAAGATGACCCTTACGCCAAGGGAGTGGTGTACCCTTTTGGAGAAGCTTTACCGTTTCCCCCTCTCACACTCTCCCCCTGTTTCACCAGCTTACCAGCTCAAAGGAAGAAGAGTAAGGAGATAAGCGTACCTTTGCCTTACAAAACGGATGACCGTACAATGATGGTGAGAAAAATCAAGGAGGCGATCCTATGAAGAAGTCACTTATCATCACGGTTGTCATTGCCCTGCTGTGTTTATGCGGATGCGAAGCCGCTGTAACGGTTCCGGAAAGTCCTGAACTGACAAGAGCAAGCGAAATGCTGCTGACAACGACTGCCGTAGAAGAAAGCACAGATAAGAGAAACTGCATCCACAAGTGGTGAAGTCCGAAAGAACGCAATACGCGGAAAGCGAAACCAGACCATCAAGACAGCGGAGCGAACAGAACACACGATAAAGCAGTCAGCCCGTTCTGCCGGAAAGAAGACCGTGAAGACCGGAGCAAAAGGCACAGTTAAGTCTTCCGAAAAGGCAATTAAGACAGCGGAGAAGACTTCCAAAGCGGCCATTAAAACGGCTGAGAAAACGGCCAATGCAACGCAAAAAGCGGCTCAGGCGACCGCCAAGGCAGCACAGAAGGCTGCTGAAATGGCAAGGCAGGCTGCGATTGCGGCATACAAAGCGGCAGTGGCGGCAGCGAAAGCAATCGCCGCCGCGATCAAAGCGATTGCCGCAGCCATCAAAGAACTGATCGCGGCCATTGCCGCCGGTGGTTGGGTGGCGGTCGTTGTGATTATCGTTATCTGCTTGATCGGCCTTATCGTGGCATCCTGTTTCGGAATCTTCTTCTCTTCGGAAGATACCGGCTCTACGCAGACCATGCAGCAGGTCGTCCAGGAGATCAACCTGGACTATCAGAACAAGCTTGACGAAATCAAGAGCTCCAACACCTATGATGAGCTTGAAATGTCAGGCTCCCGTGCAGTCTGGCCGGAGGTTCTTTCCATCTACGCTGTAAAGACCACCAACGACCCAGATAACCCGCAGGAAGTGGCGTCTATGACCGACGAAAAGAAACAGCTTCTGAAAGATATCTTCTGGGAAATGAATGAGATTTCCTATGAAACCGAAGAAAGGACAGAAACGGTCATAGTTGAAACAGATGATGGAGAAGGCAACATCGTAGAAGAGGAAGTCGAAGAAACAACGGTATATCTGTATATCACTGTAAGTCATAAAACCATAGAAGAAATGATGTCTCAGTACGGCTTCACTGAGGATCAAAAAGTCCAGGTTGCCGAGCTGCTCGCACAGGACAGCAGTATGTGGACATCTGTTCTCTACGGCATCTACGGAGCAGACGATCAGATTGTTGCTGTTGCGCTGTCTCAGCTTGGTAATGTGGGCGGTGAGCCCTACTGGAGTTGGTACGGTTTTGGCTCTCGTGTTGAGTGGTGCGCCTGCTTTGTATCGTGGTGCGCCGATCAGTGCGGGTATATCGAGACTGGCGTTATTCCCAAATACGCAGGCTGCGTAAATGGCGTCAACTGGTTCAAAGATCGTGGCCAGTGGGCAGATAACGATATCGAACCGGCACCCGGTATGATTATCTTCTTCGATTGGGACAACAAAGGCAGTTCCGGCCCGCAGGATGGCGAATCCGATCATACCGGTATCGTTGAGCGGGTTGAGGACGGCATTGTCTACACGGTCGAAGGAAACTCCGGTGATAGCTGCCGTGAAAACCATTATGCTGTAGGCTACTACGAAATTCTGGGATATGGTATCCCCGCTTATTAATGCGGTGATACCTGAAAACACATGGGCTGCGTCTTCGGGCGCAGCCCTCTTTTTTTGTTGTGTCATTGAGGTGCGACGATATGCTTGCACCTCAATCCTCTCGGACGAACAATTTTGCGAGAAACATTGAAATATTGAACTATTCATGGTATAATACACCATGTATTGCTGTAAATAAGGCGCTGAGGCGCGAGTCTATATGTATGGAGGTGCTACATGAAGGTTCGTTACGACAAGCTGTGGAGACGCATGAAAGACAACCAAATGAAAAAGAGTGAGCTGGCAAAGGCGGCAGGGATCTCTCCTTACACCATGACCAAGCTGAATAATGATCGTCCTGTCAACATGGAAGTTATGATGAATCTTTGCAAGGTCTTCCACTGTGATATTGGGGACCTGATGGAGATAACCGAAGAAGACTAAAATATCAAATAATATAGGGAGGCAGTTATGGCGGAAAAGACTAATGCCAACATCGGCTTTGAAAAACAACTTTGGGACGCAGCATGCGTCCTGTGGGGGCACATCCCCGCAGCAGAGTATAGGAAGGTCATTATTGGTTTGATTTTCCTTCGGTACATCTCAACCGCGTTTGAAAAGAGGTACAACCAGCTCGTTGCTGAAGGTGACGGCTTTGAAGATGATAGAGACGCTTATGAAGAAGATAATATCTTCTTTGTGCCGGAGGCAGCTCGTTGGAGTACGATTGCCGCTGCTGCCCATACTCCTGAGATTGGTATTGTGATTGATAATGCCATGAGAGCTATCGAGGAAGACAACAAGAAACTGAAGAATGTCCTTCCTAAAAACTATGCAAGCCCGGATCTCGACAAGCACGTCTTGGGCGATGTGGTGGACATTTTCACGAACAATATCAAGATGGATAGCACAGAGGCAAACGAGGATTTGCTCGGTCGTGCTTATGAGTATTGTATTGCTCAATTTGCAGAAAAAGAAGGCGTCGGTGGCGGCGAATTCTATACGCCGTCCAGCGTTGTCAACACTCTTGTTTCGATCTTGAAGCCTTTTGCAAACTGCCGTGTATATGACCCCTGCTGCGGCTCAGGCGGTATGTTCGTTCAGAGCGCAAAGTTTATTCAGGCTCATTCCGGCAACCGTGGAGCTATTGCTGTTTACGGTCAGGAAGCAAACGCCGACACTTGGAAGATGGCAAAGATTAACATGGCTATTCGTGGTATCGACGCCGACTTCGGCGCTTATCAGGCAGACACATTCACGAATGACCTTCACCCCACTTTGAAAGCGGACTTTGTTCTTGCCAATCCTCCCTTCAACTATCATCCGTGGAATCAGGAGAAGTTGACCGATGATGTGCGTTGGAAGTATGGTCTTCCTCCCGCCGGTAACGCCAACTACGCTTGGATTCAGCACATGATTCATCATCTTGCCCCTCACGGCAAAATCGGTCTTGTGCTTGCTAACGGCGCACTTTCTACTCAGAGCAGCGGTGAAGGCGAAATCCGCAAGCGCATTATTCAGGACGATTTGATCGAAGGTATCGTTGCTCTCCCGACGCAGCTCTTTTACAGCGTGACAATTCCTGTTACCCTTTGGTTCATTACAAAGGGTAAAAAACAAGCTGGAAAGACGCTGTTTATTGACGCCCGTAAGATGGGCTATATGGTTGACCGCAAGCACAGAGATTTCACAGAAGCTGACATTGCCAAGATCGCAGATACCTTTGAAGCATTCCAGAACGGAAAGCTGGAAGATGTAAAGGGCTTCTGCGCTGTTGCCACGCTTCAGGATATTGAAAAGCAGGACTTCATTCTGACGCCGGGGCGTTATGTTGGCATTGAGGAGCAGGAAGATGACGGCGAACCCTTTGAGGAAAAGATGGCTCGACTGACTTCCGAACTCTCCGATATGTTTGCAAAGTCTCACGAGCTTGAAGATGAGATCCGCAGAAAGCTGGGGGCGATTGGATATGAAATCTGAATGGACATCTATGAAGCTCTCAGATATTGCCCTGTTTAACCCAACAGAAAGGCTCTCAAAGGGATCTCTGGCGAAAAAAGTTGCGATGGACAAGCTACAACCGTTTTGTAGAGATATTCCTTCTTACGAATGGGAAGCCTTTTCGGGTGGAACAAAGTTCCGTAACGGAGATACTATCATGGCACGGATTACGCCGTGCTTGGAGAATGGTAAGACAGCAAAAGTTAATATTTTTGAAGATGGTGAAGTGGGATTTGGGTCAACCGAGTATATCGTTTTCAGGGCAAAAGAAACTACCGATCCTGACTATCTGTACTATTTAGTTTGCAGCCCAACCGTAAGAGAACCAGCAATAAAATCTATGGTAGGTTCTTCCGGTAGACAACGTGTACAAACTTCCGTACTTGAGAACTTGATTGTCGAAGTTCCTACTTTTGAGGAACAAAAAAGGATAGGAGGACTACTTAAAGCCCTTGACGATAAGATCAAACTGAATAAGCAGATAAACAATAATTTAGCGGCTTAGCCTTTGAGCTTCTGATACTGCTTCTTCCAAGCTCGGGATGGTTTTCGACAGATTCCATCTTCACAAACGAAGGCACAAACACCGGATAACCCATTGTTTCCGCAAATATCGGGATTGTTCTGACGGCATCCAAGCGTTTGCGTTTCAGTATCCTGCTCGTTAAGAGGTGCATTGAAAGGAATCCGCAAGGGCTTTTCGTTCATAAAGACACCTCCGAAACAGCGAGATCACCGGACATAAGGCGAGGAAGAAGCTCATCTCTGAGCGTTGCAAGCTTACGATTCTCAATACGATTGGCAACGACGAGATCATAAATGGGGGCAAGTAATCCGCCTATGCGTTCATACTCAGCTTGAGGTGGAACAAGAACTTCAGCTTTTGCAAGCTCCTCACGCTTGATATGCCCCATAGTTGTAGCCATATCTGCAGCAATGGCGGCAAACTTTTGAAGGTGATGGTCTGTCCAAGCAAAGTAGAACCACTTATCAAACGATGTAGAAGTAACTTTGAAAAGGTGTTGGTTCAATCCGCAAGTACCTCCACACCAAAAATCAACAAGGAGGCTGCCTGACCATGAGAAAATTACATCTCCATCGTGAACGATATACTCCTTCTTGATAGATGGAGAACACAACTCGCTGCTTGCATCGTAAGAACCTTGACGTAATTCTTTAATTTTAAGTACAGGCAATCCGTTTTCGCCGTCTTTCGGACGAAACTTTTGCATAGCAAGACCGTTAAGGTAGTCAGCGATGCCAAGCAAGGAGCTTTCTTTCCAGCCTTCGGGCGTTGTGTCAAACGAAAGAAACTCTTTTGCAAAAACTGCTTGAGCTTGCTGAAGTAAATTATTGTTTAGCAACCCGCTAATAACTCCCACCAACGGCGGGAGTAACCAAAGGAACTGCCGTTGAGTAGTCGTTCTCTTGAGACTAAATCAAAGGAGAATCAACGATGAAAGACGCAAAGATTTCAGAAGTATTGCAGGAAATGCTGCCGTACCTCGACAACTCACAAATGGAACAGCTACAACGAGTGCTTCAACACACCTTTTGGAACTGTTCCGTGGAAGAAAAGCAGGATGGTGAGCCGTCCGAACAGATGCCAGATATGGTTGATCTGTTTCTCGCTTCAAAACGTGTGGAGGGTTGTTCTGAAAAGACGCTGACCTACTACAAAGCAACTATTGAAGCTTCAATCAGAGAGATTGGGAAACAAATCAGACATATCACCACCGAGGATCTCCGTTCATATCTGACGGAGTATCAAAGAAAAAGACAGTCAAGCCGAGTGACGATAGACAATATCCGGCGTATTCTATCAAGCTTCTTCTCTTGGCTGGAAGACGAGGACTACATACTTAAAAGCCCGGTGCGTCGGATACATCGGGTTAAGACCTGCACCGTAATCAAGGAAACTTATACCGATGAAGCCCTTGAAACGATGCGTGATAATTGCACAGAGCTAAGAGATTTGGCGATGATCGACCTCCTTGCTTCCACAGGGATGCGTGTTGGAGAGATGGTGCTTCTCAATCGTGAGGACATCGACTTCAACGAGCGTGAATGTATCGTCTTCGGTAAGGGCGATAAGGAAAGACTGGTGTACTTTGACGCAAGGACGAAGATACACCTTCAGAACTACCTTGCAAGCAGAACAGATACGGAGCAAGCATTATTTGTCTCTTTGAAAGCACCATACAAGCGGCTCCAAATCGGCGGTGTGGAATCAAGGCTGCGGGAAATGGGAAAACGTCTTGACATTCCGAAGGTTCACCCGCATAAATTCCGAAGAACACTTGCAACGGTCGCAATAGACAAAGGAATGCCGATTGAGCAGCTCCAGCAGCTCTTGGGGCATCAACGGATAGACACCACGCTGAAATATGCGATGGTCAAACAGAGCAACGTCAAGTTGGCTCATAGAAAGTACATTGGGTAAGGAAGGTGCAAAAATGGCTGAAAGGAAGGCAATCCGATTAGGTAGTGTGGTCAGGACGAATGTTTCTACCTACTCTGAAAAAGAAGGCTGGGCGTTTGTCAATTATCTTGACACTGGAAATATCACACAGGATACCATTTCAGAGATACAGCGTATCAATGTCGGAACAGATAAACTTCCAAGTAGAGCAAGGCGTAAAGTGCAAATCGGAAACATCATATATTCGACAGTTAGACCGAATCAGCTCCACTATGGGTTTATTAAGTCTCAGCCGGACAATTTCCTTGTGTCAACAGGATTTGCGGTAATTGATGTAAATGAAAAAGAGGCTGTCCCTGAGTACATCTATTATTTCCTCACTCACAGGGATGTAACCGAAAGATTGCAAGCCATAGCAGAACAAAGCACTTCTGCTTACCCTTCAATCAAGCCGTCCGATATTGAAGACTTAACAATAGATCTACCACCCATTGAGGAGCAGAGAAAGATTGTCGGTCTGCTAAAAATGCTTGATGACAAGATAAAGCAGAATACGGAGATAAACAATAATTTAGAGCAGCAAGCAGTGTTGCTTTTTCGATCTTGGTTTTCATATTTCTCTCAATCCCAGAGTGCGAGACTCCAAAGCTCTGAGTTTGGAGAAATCCCTTGTGATTTCTCCGTAGTAAAGATTGGTAACCTTCCTATGCTGGTCACAGACTATGTTGCTAACGGTAGTTTTGCGTCTCTCAAGGAGAATGTCACATTGTACCAGGAGCCTAATTATGCTTATTTCATCAGAAACACTGACTTAAAATCAGGCTCATTTGGAGTATATGTCGACCGGCATTCATACGAGTTTCTTTCAAAATCCACACTTTATGGTGGCGAGATTATCATATCTAATGTCGGTGACGTTGGTAGCGTCTTTCTGTGTCCAAAGCTTGACTTGCCGATGACGCTTGGAAACAACATCATTATGCTTCGCCCGCAAGAGGATTCACTCCGTTATTACCTGTATATTTGGTTTAAGCATCTACAAGGGCAAGCTTTAATTCAAGGCATAAAAGGTGGTTCAGCTCAACCGAAGTTTAATAAGACTGATTTCAAGAACACTTCGGTTTTATTGCCGCCAGAAGAATTACTTTCTCGTTTTCATGAAACCGTGTCTCCAATGTTCGAAGCAATCAGCCAGAATCAATCTGAGAACAAACGGCTTTCTGGTTTGAGAGACACCTTGCTTCCTCGGCTAATGTCAGGGGAGCTGGACATTTCCACCGTTGCCCTCTAAGCCGCTAAATTATTGTTTGATGTTGGAAGGAGGTGAATACAAGTGCGAGCAAGATACGATGAGAACGGAAAACTGATTGGTTCTCATAATATGATCTTTGATGATGTCCCTGATGACTATCAAATGAGAAAGTTCTTGCTTTCGGGTAAAGTTCCAGATTTGTCCTTCTTAGGTGTAATGAAACACCTTCGGAACATCAAAGTTGCTGATGAGTTTGAAGACAACAACTACTACTCAAAAGAAGTGCTATCTCACTTGGCGATTGACTACTTGTATTCAGCGCTCCTTCTTCATAAAGGTATTCTTGCAGACCGAGGCACTGATGTCGTTTCTTTGTACCTTATCCCTTGTGCCTACCTCTGCAAGCATTCTGTGGAACTTAAACTCAAGGAGTGCCTATTAGAAAAGTACGGACGAATAGAACAGTCCCATAGCGTTGCCAAGCTCTGGAGCGTATTGGACGAAAAAGAACTGACGCAGTATGATGCTATCGATTCGTTCATCCAAGAGTTAGAGGCAATGGACAAGAATGAAATGGCTCTACGCTACGGAGTATCCGTAAAACTGGAGCCGCTGCAGGAAGAATTCAAATTTGATATTGATATGCTTCTTGCTAACACAAAGTATTTCTTCAACGTGGTAGATGAATTCATCATCTGTAAATATAGATACCGGGTAAAGGAGTGAGCTTCAAATGGCAGGATTATATACCGAAGCTGATTATGAAAACTCTGTTGTAGAGTTATTCAAGAACATGGGCTACACCTATGTGTACGGCCCTGATATTGAGAGAGATTTCAAGAGTCCTCTTTATGATGATGTGCTTGTGGAGTCCCTGCACCGTATCAACAAGGAACTGCCTGAAGACGCCATCACCGATGCTCTTTATAAGCTCAAGAACTTTGAGAACGGAGAACTCGTACAAAAGAATGCCGTGTTCATGGATTACATCAAGAACGGCATTCCGGTTCGCTATGTCGTGAAGGGCGAAGAACGGGCTTCTATCTGCTACCTTGTGGACTATAAGCATCCTGAAAACAACTCCTTTATCGTAGCCAATCAGTGGACTTTCATTGAAAACAGCAATAAGCGCCCCGATGTGCTACTGTTCTTGAATGGTCTGCCCGTTGTTCTTGTGGAGCTGAAATCTCCTTCCCGTGAAGAAACTGACGCTTCGGAAGCATATCTTCAGATCAGGAACTATATGCAGGAGATCCCGTCCATGTTCGTCTATAACGCTATTTGCGTTATGAGCGATCAGCTTACATCCAAAGCGGGTACGATCACTTCCGGCGAAGACCGCTTTATGGAGTGGAAAACGAAGGACGGCAGCTACGAGAATACGCAGTACGCTCAGTTCGACACTTTCTTTGAGGGGATGTTCGAGAAAGAGCGCCTGCTCGACATCATCAAGAACTTCATTTGTTTCTCAAATGAAGGATTAAAGAGCTTCAAGATTCTTGCCGGTTATCATCAATACTTTGCTGTTCGGAAAGCAGTTGAATCCACAAAGAAAGGCACAGAAACAGACGGTAAAGGCGGCGTCTTCTGGCATACTCAAGGCAGTGGCAAGTCTCTGTCTATGGTCTTCTATGCCCACCTTCTCCAAGAAGCTCTGGATAGCCCCACCATCGTAGTTCTGACCGATAGAAACGACCTCGACGACCAGCTTTACGGACAGTTCGCCAAGTGCAGCAAGTTCTTGCGTCAAAACCCGATCCATGCAACCAGCAGAGAGCATCTGAAAAACCTTTTGGACGGTATTCAGGCAAACGGCATAATCTTTACGACAATGCAGAAGTTTGAAGAATCCCATGAGCCGCTTTCTGAACGCCGTAACATCATCGTTATGGCAGACGAAGCGCACCGTGGACAGTATGGACTTGCTGAGCGCATTAAGATCACTACGAATGAGGAAGGCGAAGAAATAGCGAAGCGAGTTGTCGGTACGGCTCGTATCATTCGCAACAGTCTTCCCAACGCGACATATATCGGCTTCACCGGCACTCCGATTTCCTCTAAGGACCGCAGTACCCGTGAAGTTTTCGGTGATTATATCGACATTTACGATATGACTCAGGCAGTTGAAGACGGCGCAACCCGCCCTGTCTATTATGAGAGTCGTGTTATTAAACTGCATCTCGATGAGGCAACCTTACAGCTCATTGATACTGAGTACGATATTATGGCGAACAACGCTGATCCTCAGGTTATTGAGCAGAGTAAGCGGGAACTTGGTCAGATGGAAGCTGTGCTTGGCAATGAGCAAACGATCAATTCCCTCGTAGTAGATATTCTCGATCACTATGAGAATAACCGAGCCAACTTGCTGACCGGTAAAGCCATGATCGTCGCTTATTCCCGTGCTATTGCCATGAAGATTTATAACCGTATTTTGGAGCTTCGTCCGGGCTGGACGGAGAAGGTTGCGGTGGTAATGACAGAGAGCAACAAAGACCCTGAGGAATGGCGTAAAGTTATCGGAAATAAACACCACAAGGACGAGCTGGCAGTCAAGTTCAAGGACAATGACAGCCCACTTAAAATCGCCATCGTCGTTGATATGTGGCTGACAGGCTTTGATGTACCGTCCCTCGCTACGATGTATGTTTACAAGCCTATGCAGGGCTATAATCTCATGCAGGCTATCGCTCGTGTCAACCGTGTGTTCCGAGACAAGGAAGGCGGTCTTGTCGTTGACTATGTAGGTATTGCTTCTGCTTTGAAGCAGGCAATGAACGATTATACCGTTCGTGACCGTAAGAACTACGGCGACACGGATGTTGCTAAGGTTGCCTACCCGAAGTTCCTCGAAAAGCTCTCCGTTTGCCGAGACTTGTTCCACGGTTACGACTATACGAAGTTTACGACGGGGACTGATCTTGAAAGAGCTAAGACGATCAGTGGTGCAGTCAACTTCATCATTGCCCGTGAAAAAGATGAAGACAAAGACACATTCGTTAAAGAAGCACTTATGCTCCATCAGGCGCTTTCCCTTTGCTCCTCTCTTGTAGATGAAGCAATGCGCTTTGAAGCTGCTTTCTTCGAATCTGTTCGTGTTCTTGTCGTTCGTCTTACCAATCAAGGCGGGGAGAAAAAGATTTCTCTGCCTGAAATGAACGCAAGAATCAATGAGCTTCTCAAACAAAGCATCAAGAGCGACGGTGTTATCAACCTGTTCTCGGATGTGAATACAGAGTTCTCGCTGTTCGATCCTAAGTTCCTTGAAGAAATCTCCAAGATGAAGGAGAAGAACCTTGCAGTCGAGTTGCTGAAAAAACTGATCGCAGAACAGGTGTCTATTTACCGGCGTACTAATGTCGTTAAATCGGAGAAGTTCAGCGAAATCATGCAGCGGGCAATGAACTCTTATCTGAACGGGATGCTTACAAATGAGCAAGTCATAGAAGAAATGATGAAGCTGGCAAAACAGATTGCTGCAGCTCAGAAAGAAGGCGAGAAACTGGGTCTGACTGCTGACGAGCTTGCTTTCTATGACGCACTGACAAAGCCGCAAGCTATCAAGGACTTCTATGAAAACGAAGAACTGATTGCCATTACAAAAGAACTCGCAGAAACACTAAGAAAGAACCGCACGATTGACTGGCAGAAGCGTGATTCTGCAAGAGCAAAAATGCGAATGATGATTAAGAAGTTGCTGAAAAAGCACAAGTATCCGCCTGAGGGAATGGACGATGCTGTTCAGACCGTTATGACGCAGTGTGAGCTGTGGACTGATAATGCTGATTTTTCTTAAGTTGATGAGGTGACCAACTCATGGATATAAAAGCAAAGCTGCGCCCATTCTATGTGGCTAAGCTGCTCTATGAACAGACTGATGAAGAGCATTATCTGACACTTGCGCAGATTATGGAGCAGCTCAAAAAAGAATATGGTATTTCTACGTCCCGTGGTACTGTTGGAGACGATATCAAAGTTCTTCAAGAGCTTGGAGTTGAAATTGAAGTTGTCCCATCGACCCAGAAGAGGTTTTCTCTTATTGGACGGCGCTTTGATCTTCCTGAACTAAAGACGCTGATTGACGCTGTTGAATCAGCACGATTTATCCCGAAGGAAAAGAGCGCAGCATTGGTTGAAAAGCTTGGATCACTAACCAGCCATTACAACACAGAAAAGTTAATACGAAACGTTGATGTTGAGAACCGCATCAAAGCCGATAACGAGAAGATTTACTACATCATGGAGGCGTTGAACGACGCTATCAACGCCAATAAGAAAGTTTCTTTCCAGTATTTCACGTACAATGTCCGAAAGGAGCAAAAGCTGAAATACGATGGCTACACCTATGTGTTCAGCCCATATAAGCTTATCTGGAATGGCGATTACTATTATGTGGTGGGCTACTCTGAAAAGCACAAAGGGGTCGGCAGCTTCCGTGTAGATCGCATTGTCAGATGTCCCAAAATCCTTGATGAAGACGCTGCACACCCTCCGAAGAACTTTGATTTGAATGTCTACCTGAACTCAATGTTCCGGATGTACAATGGGCAGAGAAAGCAGATCGAATTGGTGTGCAGCAACGATGTCATGGATGCGATCATAGATAAGTTCGGTAAAGATGTTCATGTGCTGGCCAATGATATGAAATCCTTCCGCGCCGTAATCGAGACCTCTGTTGGCAGCGTCTTTTATAGCTGGATATTTGGGTTTGGAGGAAGAGTTTCAATTAAGGCTCCGGAAGAAATAAAAAAGGAATATCGAGAAATGGTACTACGAGCTGCAGAAGCAGAAGAGAAATGATAGAAAGAAGGAAAAACCAAAAATGGTGATTATTCTGTTGACAATAACCAAATTTGGTTATATAATATAAACGGTTTACTATACGAGGTAAAGTGAGGTAATAGCCTTGGATAGCATCACAGCTTTGATTAAAAATGAGATTAAAAAGCAATACAAGAGCGTAAGCAAGTTCTCTGAAGCGAGTGGAATCCCTTACAGTACCTTATCAAACGCTCTGGCAAAAGGAATAGGTGGTACCTCGTATGATACTGTAGTCAAAATCTTTCGGTTATTAAATATCAAGCAAGCTTACGACAGTGACATTGTGCTGTTCAACAGTGAGTTCCATGATATATATGCTAAACTTACGCAGTTGGATGAACAGGGCGTACATACAGTTTGTACGGTCCTAAATGTTGAGTATAACCGCTGTGCAAAAGGAGACGCTGATGCCTCTGTAAAGGCGTTTAACGGAATTGGCTATGCAAGCAGCACAGACGAAGCTTTTGATCCAGAGAGGATAAAACAATTGGTAAAGAAGGTTCAAGAAGATGGCTGACCGCAATACTGCCAGAGGAAGAGCATATTCCTTACTGAGACAGCATATGCAATCAAGACTATCGCTCGATGACCTTGTAAATATTGCTGGAGAATTGGGCTATTCAGTTATAGACTTTTCGCATACTGCGAGAGAAGGTAATGCTGAAACTCTGATTCGCGAGCTGGGATTAGAATCCTTCGCTCGTAATGGAAAATCTTTCGTTTATAAGAACAACGAAGTAAAACTAATTTTTCTTTGCGAGACTATGTCAGCGAAAGAAAAACTATATGCAATGGCTCATGAATTAGGTCACGTATATTGCGGACACCTTAAAAATGGCACATGTTGCAATGAAGCTGATATGGAGGAAGAGCACGAAGCAAATGAGTTTGCTCATTATCTATTACACCCAGGATGGTACGCAAGAATAATGACTGGGGTGTATAGGCATAAAGTGATGGCAACAATCATTGCGGTTATTCTTGTACTTGGCATTACTTCAATTCCGATAATCAGACAGATTCAGCTTTCAAAATCATACTACGGAGAATACTATGTAACTGAGAATGGCGAAAAATATCACACTGCAGACTGCCCTGTAATCAAAGATAAAACGAATACGCACAGACTGACCAATGAAGAATACGAGTCAGGAAAATATGAGCCGTGTCAGATCTGTATACAAGATGGAACTAATTAAGGGAGGTTTACATAATGAGCTTGTTTGACGGATTTAGAAAGAAAAAAGCTGGGATACCCGAGGTAAAACAGAATGAGCCCGAGAAAGAGAGTCCAGCTTTGCCCAAAGTGAATCCGGAGAATACCGAATCCGAAGGGTATTACTTTGAGAACCCGATTGAGCTTGCCATATACGGAAAGCTTTATGCAAAAGACAAGACGGTTTATTGGTTGTCTGGCGATAAGTATTTGGTCGAATATAAAAAAGGCTATCAGCTTTTTGAGCAGGGGCAATATAGCAGGGCTATCGAAGCATACAAAAAGTGCCTTGAATTAAACCCTATTGGATTAAGGTGCTCGCTTTGAAATCTGTGAATCCTATCTAAAGATAGGTAATCTTTCCTCGGCCCGCAACACACTTCTTGAGATGAAGGACTTCTTGATTGAAGAAAAAAACATTGCCCGGTTCTATAGACGTATGGGCTATATTGAAATTGAGAAAGGAAACTACAAAGTTGCAGCTGCCTGCTACCAATATAGTCAAAAATTCGAGAACCATCCGTCTGTAGTTCAAGAATTGATGTATATTAAGGCCAAGGGTGGCTTCGGTGTTGCTTCAGGAAATCCAGAAAAGGTTTTGTCATCGGCTGGGCTGCCTGTGTTAACAAAGACCACCCTATCATAGGCAATAGATTATTGAAGAAATTATCCTTAGACAAAAGGAGATAGTAATAATGGCTGAGAGAGCTGATCAACTGCTTAAAGAGGAAGAAGAATTAAACAAAAGACGAGATGCATTGCTGTTTGCACCAAAAGATCCTGATAAAGCCCATGAAATGGGAGAAGAACTGTTAGACATTTTGAAGAAAAAAGACGCTCTTAATAAGCGAGCGGAGAAAGAGCTTGCAAGGCGAAAGAAAATTGATAATGTTTGTATTCCAATAATTATCATTGGGTTTTTAACTTTCTTAATTTCTGGGATTATTTCGCTGATTGGCCTATTTAAGAATGGATCATTTTCACCTACGTCAGGCATAATTGCAATTATAGCAATTTGCGTTGTGGTTATTGACGTTGTTATTATGAAACTATTGAACCCAGATATGAAGATCTTCTAGGACAGAAATGTAAGGAAGGAATTATTTCATGAGCGAACAGGATTATACGAAATTAGAAAGTTCACTGATTACTATTGCTTCTGAACTTTTTCGTTTCCAAAGAGTGTTTGAGAAAACTGTAAGTAAAATCGAAGTAGATGAACGCGGAAAATATATGAGCCAGTTCTCATGGTTTTCAAAGAAAGTTACAAAAGCACTTGAAGAAGCTAATTTAAGACTATTGAACTTTGAAGGGCAGTATTATGATCCGGGAATGGCTGTGACACCATTAAACATTGACGAATTTGAAACTGAGGATAAACTGTATGTTGCTCAAACGATTGAACCGGTAATTATGAAGCAAGATATAGTAATTAAAACTGGAACCGTAATACTTGGGAGGGTCGAAAAATGAGGTACTATATCGGTATTGACCTTGGAACGACAAATAGCGCAATCTGCTCATATGATGGCAAGAGCGTTCGTATCTGGAAAAGCCCAGAACAGAACGATGTCACTCCTTCTGCTATCTATGTTGATAAGCGTGGAAACAAGTATTACGGTAGCAAAGCATATAATCAGGCTCCGTATAATCCCAACAATTCTGCAACGCTCTTCAAACGCTTCATGGGTACGAGCACAAAAATCGAGCTTGAGGCGTCAAATCTCACGTTAACACCGGAAGAATGCAGTGCAGAGATTCTTAAGGTGCTGTATGGGTATCTCCCAGAAGAGATACGGAATGATCCAGAGACGGCTACTGTAATCACGGTTCCTGCGGCTTTCAATCAGATGAAAAAAGATGCTACATTACAGGCTGCCAAACTTGCAGGTATTGGAAAAGTAGCTTTGATGCAGGAGCCTGTTGCTGCGATAATGAGCGTAATGAGGACGTCAAAGCAGGAAGGAATTTTCCTTGTGTATGATCTTGGTGGAGGAACATTTGACGTTTCTATCGCTGAGAATATTAACGGGAAAGTAAATCTCCTTGCTCACGGCGGAATTGAAATGTGTGGTGGGCGTGACATCGACAGAATGGTTTTTAACCAGATTGTTGTGCCTTGGTTAAAAGACAATTTTACCCTGCCAGATGATCTACTTGTGAATAGAAAGTATAAGACCTTCTGCCGTGTGGCTCAATGGGCAACAGAGAGAGCTAAAATCGAGTTGTCTGCTATGGAAAACAGTACTATTGCTCTAAGTGAGGGAGAAGCTCGCGCAACAGATGAAGATGGTAACGAGCTATACATTGACATTGATATTAGCAGAAATGACATTGATGCCATTATAGCTAATCTCATTGCAGAGACTGTAGAGGCAACGAGAGAGACACTCACAAAGGCTGGACTGACTTCCAACGATCTCGAACGGATCGTATTTGTCGGTGGTCCAACAAACTACAAGCCACTCAGAGATAAGGTCGCGTTTGAGCTATCCCTCCCGGCAGATATTGACGTCAATCCGATGACCGCAGTTGCGGAAGGCGCGAGTATCTTTGCCGAATCTATTGACTGGTCTACGGAAAGTCACAATAGGAAATCAACGAACAAAGTCGTCAATACGACTATAGATCTTTCGTTCAAGTTTACTGCGAGAACTTCTTCTGATATTGCAAAGGTAATGTGTGTGTTGGGTAAGAACCTGAATGGATATACCATTCAATTCACAAGCCTTGATACTGGATGGAGTTCTGGCAACGCCGCGCTAAAGAAGAACTTAATGATAGATTTGCCACTGTCTCAGAATGGCGAAAACCGTTTTTCAGTAAAAGTGTTTGACGAATTCGGCCATGAAAAATCTATTGGAACATCTGAAATCATAATCACAAAAACTCTAGCAACAATTGGAGCTATTCCGGCATCTCATTCAATAGGTGTTGAGGTAGTAGATAAGCTTGGCGGTGTGCCGGTTCTTGAGTTTTTGGTCAATGAGGGCGATGCTCTTCCTAAGAAAGGAACAATTACATTCAAAGCCGGCCAGACTCTCAAGGCTGGATCGAATGATTCTATTAATATCAAACTCTGGGAAGGAAACATTCAGTCTCCGATTACCGATAACCGCTTCATCGGTGTTCTGAAGATAACTGGAACCAATATTGATTCGGGTGTTGTTCCCACCGGAGCTGATATTGAATGTGAGTATGAGATGTCCGATTCTGGCACAATTAACCTGGAGGCATCTATTCCATGTATCGGCGCCTCTTTCGGAAATCATAATTTCTATTCACGACAGGAAGGCCAGTTGGACCTGGCGGACGTTGACTCTATTGCTGAACAAGGACGCTCGGTTCTCGAAAGAATCGACAGTATGGCTGAGAAGGTTGACGATCCTCAATTAGAAAGCGCCAGAAAGAAAGCGGAGATGGCAGCTAATATTGATAGCCAAGAAGCTTGTGATCCTGAAGATGTCCAAAAAGCAAACAATGAGCTGCTAGAGGCAAAAAAGCTTATCAATAGGACAAGGCAGGATAATCTCAAAGTCATTCGGCAGATGGATCTCGATAGTTGTGTCCAATTCTTCGACGAAGTGGTCAGACAGTTTGCAAAACCTGCAGAAGAACACTCATTTGACAGCTTGGTTCGGACTGCTCAAAGATCTATTGATCGCAATGATGCTGATTTCGACAACATCTTAGATAATCTTAAAACCAAGAACACAATCATTCTATTAAGGCAAGATTGGTTTATTGTTGACTGGTATCAACGTGCGACTTCCTCTGCCTCAAATTACTTAGACCAAGCCAGATTCCGCGAACTGAAACGGATCGGAGATCAGGCGCTGGCGAACGATGATATAGACCAGTTGCGCAGCGTTCTCTTTGAGTTGCTGTCAATCCAGATTCATTCTGATTCCGGCGAAGGAATGTTTGATATAGCCAACATTGTTAAGGGGTAATGATTTTTATGAGTCAGTTTTTACCGCGAGGCTATAGAGTCTCTCCAGACAAAAGAATTAGAAAACTAATAGCCGAGGGGGAGTATTGGCAGATTTATCTGACCAATGTAGATTCTTTTGCCCTCGCGGTAAAACCTGACCTCTACGCTCGATGGGTTAGCGATTATTCATTACCTGAAGGCCTGTTTTCGGATTCTGAGTCTGGTGAATACAAAGTCTTGATTAGTACGGGTAACTATCTCATTTCATCTTTGGAGAATGGTCCATTTCCGGAGAACAATGGGCAAGTAGAAGCATTTTCTATCGCCTTCAAAACAGCAATAGATTTATTCTCAAATGTCAATATCCATGACGCGATTTATATTGAAGAGTACTCACTTTTACTACCGTCTACATTTGAAGAACCGATAGATGACATAGGAATAGTATATGGGAAATGGATTACAGGGGGAATTGGAATCTCTATTGATTCATTTGATAGAGTTTCTAAGATAATGAGCTGGTTGCCGAAGGACACATTGAGAAAATCAGCGTTACTTGCGGGATTTGATATTCCTGAACTGGATGCTGATTCTAACACAAAAGAAGATCCTGTAGATCAAGAAAAAGAGGCTGAAGAATCCTTACCCCCTACAGATAAGGATTCTTATACAAATGAGGCATTCCATCTTATTGGAAGGCCGGAATTAGAACAATTCTTTACAGATAACATTATCGATATTGTACTCCACCAAGAGCAGTACAAACGAATGGGAATCTCGTTTCCGGGAGCAACCATCCTTTATGGTCCTCCTGGTTGCGGCAAGACTTATGCTGTTGAGCGGCTTTCAGAATACTTAGGATGGCAGAGGTTTGATATTGACTCAAGCACCATAGCAAGCTCTTTCATCCACGATACAAGTAAAAAAATCTCTGAGGTTTTTCAGTCTGCAATAAAGGCAGCTCCATCCATCATCGTGATTGATGAAATGGAGGCATTCCTATCTGATCGTGGAATGGCTGGCCCTACTGGAACTCATCATGTTGAAGAAGTGGCTGAGTTCTTGAGACGGATACCGGAAGCGATTTCAAAAGGCGTCTTGGTATTTGCCATGACGAATATGCTTGATGCCATTGATCCGGCAATTCTAAGGCGTGGCCGCTTTGATCATATTATCGAGGTTAAAATGGCGAACGCAGAAGAAATAGAATCACTATTAGATTATCGGTTCAAAGAATTACCGGTTGATGAATCTGTGAAAACAAAGGTCATTGCATCTGCTTTGGACGGGCATCCCATGTCTGATGTTACATATGTACTCAGAGAAGCCGGAAGATTTGCAGTCAAAAGAAATCTGGACAATATGACCCAAGAATGCTTTGATGATGCACTAAACCTCCTTCCCAAGAAGAAAGAACGAACAAAAATAGGGTTTGTTAATGACTAAGAGGAGATAAGAGATGGCACTACAGAATAATCCATTCTATCTTTTGAAAGTGTCTTGTAATGCAGGGAGAAGAGAGATCGTATCTGCTGCCGATGAGATGAGCTTTGTGCTCGACTCTGAGACAAGCTCAAAAGCACAGAATGAGTTGATCAACCTCAATAAGCGGCTTTCATCTGAGATCAACTGGTTCATTGATGCAGATGAAGATACCATTGAGAGTATTAGGGCATGTATCGATAGTGAGGAGCCAATCTCTACCGATGGCTTATCAGCTCTTTCTAAGCTTAATGCCACTTTGTATAACTTCTCTTTGTCTAACGAGGACGAGTCCTATGAGATGGGATATTCAATCCTGGATATTGACGAACAGTTTTCTTCTTTGGACACAGAGGGAATAACAAGTATCATCAATCAGAACAGAGAGAAAGCCAAACTCGGTACAGTACAAGTTCAGGATGTTCACACAGAATTAGGTAAAAAGCGAGAAGAGATTCGACAACTCATCACTGAGAAACTTTCTTCCCTAGATCAAGACTCATACGTCGAATTGGTAACGATGCTTGCGGAAAAGTGCATCGCTGACGATGATTATAACGATGGGGTTATTCTTTCTGATGTTATTGATCAGTATGAAGTCAGGATGCAATCTGCGCTGGAAGAAAGCACAGATGAGATTGAAAAGCATATAGAAAGAATAAAGAGTCTCGCTAACGACGAGGCTGTATCGAGCAATATTGATTCATTGATTCGTAGGGTTGAAAAGTGGGACGTTCTTGCTCAACCTTTACAACTAAAATCACAAGCAAGCGGGATGCCCCATGAAATAAGTGAGCACCTTGGATCTGAACTGAGAAATCTGGCACTTTATCTGCATAATGAGAAGGGGTTGACAAAGGAAGCCCTGACCCTTGTAAATGCAATGAAGAGCGTTTTTGCTGAGCTTGGAGTTCTTTCAGACTTATTTGAGACTGATTCTGGCGCGTTAAACGATCTGCTTAAAGGTCAAAAAGAAGCTGAGGAGATTGTAACAGAGTTAAAATCACTTCAAAATGAGTCAGAGAGTATAAAATCAATTCCCAGTTTAACCAAAATCAACAGTTTCGTTGAGCGCGTTAAGAAGCTTGATAGACGTATTAAGGCTGTAGATTTAGATTCTGAAATCAAAACAACAGTTCGAGAAAATCTGTGCTACATGGCTAGAGGCACCGCAATAGAGCTTCATAATACAAAGCATCAAACATCATATGCATTAACAATTGCTAAAGCACTTGTTGATGAGTTTGGAGACATGCCTGCACTTCGCGTGAAGCTGACTGAAGATGTTACTACACTCAATCAGCAACTCCTTTTGTCAGGACTAAATAGAACAACTCCAACATATTCATCAAGTCGTAGTTCTTCATCTTCAAATAACAAGGGGTGTTTAATTGGCTTCCTAGTTGTGATTGGTATTATTGTTTTGATATCAATTATCTCTTCTATTGGAGGCTCATCCAGTAAATCTTCGTCAAGTTCTAGTAGACCGTCTTCTTCCTATAGCCAGAGCAATAGTGGATCTTCTTCAAATAGCAGTTCTTCAACCACTTCCAGCTATACAGTTACCCTAAACAAATCGAGTGGTACCGGCGGTACTTCTAGCGTAACAGTGCGAAATGGCAGTGCTATGCCTACTGCCACGGCACCTACCAGAAGTGGCTACACATTCAAAGGTTACTATTCATCCACTAATGGCGGTGGAACACAATACTATGATGCAAACATGAAGAGTGTTCACAATTGGGATAAATCCAGCGGAGGCACGCTTTATGCATATTGGGTAAAGAAGGCGGAAGAGAAATTTTCATCAAGTGCTTCTTCTGGTGATGCAGTATATGCAGACATCGTGTCTATATTCCCAGAGATTGGCATTTATACTCAAGGGAATTCCTATTACAGTTATTTTGTGTGCAGATGTAAAACGTCTTCCGGCTCTACTGTTTGGGTATATATGACATGTACCGAATACAAGAATAACTTTGATTCTTCAGCATCGACCAGCATATTTAACCAATATGCAGAAGAAGTAACCTATTCATCATCTAAACGGATACATGGAACTGCAACAAGGGCTGAATCGATAATGTCCGGGTTGTCCTCCGATACTGGTACTATGGTCATTGACTTTTCTTCGCTTGGATGAGCAGTGGTAACAGGAGGTTTTTATGGGATTAGGAAGAAACGAAAAGCTTCATTTGTCGTGCGCATATGAGGGGCGCGAAGACGATTGCCCGAAAGAGTGTTCAAAATGCGCGATTTCAATTAAAACAGATGGCGACATTGCGCTTGCGTCAAATCGATTGAATGATGCGATCAGGCAATATAAGAAAGCGTTGTTTGTTGATCCTAAGTTCGCTGAGGCTTGGTGTAATTTGGCGAATGCTTATGGAATGAAATCTGAATATCACAATGCTCTTTCGGCCTTCAATAAAGCTCTTGCAATCGATCCTCAGTACGGTAAAGCAATGTTCGGAAAAGCCGTGACTTTACGTAACCTTGGCAAACTGGATGCAGCAATGGCCTTAGCCAACGAAATACTCGAACTGTATGACGATCCGAATGTTGTAAACTTTAAGACAGGTTTGAAAAAAGCTGGTGTCAAAGACACTGCGGGAGTCTATTCTCTTCAAAAAGCGATAGATACCATGACCGATAAAGCATATGAGATTATTGTTCAAAACAATCTCCTTGACAAAGACGGTCAAATCCACACGATTCGAGCAATTGATAGCAAAGATGACTTTTCGAGCAGAATATTTGCGTTTTGCAAGAAACGATATAGCTCTCTCGGAAATGAAAAAGTGTGGAGCGAATCAATACTTGCTTCCTTCTATGGATCTGCCTATGTTGCTCTACAATACTATATCAATCCAAATGAATTAGCCAACATTGATCCATTTGATTACCTAAGCAATAACGTGAATTTGGAGGAACTCGATAGGAATACGGAAAGGTTGCTTGGCATTCGAGGTGATGACAACCAATCTGAAAAAGTCTGGAACATAGTATACTCTTTCGTCAAAGCTTCAACCCCCATTCTTGAGGGAGTAGAGCCTGCTTCTGATTTGGATGCGGCCATAAGAGATGCATCCGAAAGCGCATATGTAATGGGAATGCTTTTTGCCATGAGACATCATGATCAAGAAGAAGTAAAATCTAAAAGATCAGCATTGGATAATGCGCTTGATAAGCTTGCTGCATCAACCAAAGAATATAACTATACTCCTCCAGAGCGTAGTGCAATGTGTTACTCAATTAGAGTACCTGATGAAGTGCCCCTTTACTTCAGATGTGATGGATGCAGTCAAGGAACAAGTATCGATGTATATGATTATGGTGGCTCAGAGAAAAAGATTATTGATCAGTATAAGTCTATTGCGAGTGAGTTTACAAAGTTAGGATATCCTGCTACTGTAAAGTGTTATTGCAACCAATGTGCGAACAGGTATTTCCCTTCACGTAACCGGTATACTACAAACAATTTTGTTTTCTCCGTGTCACGGCCTGACTGTGAAAAGCCAATCAATAGCTTTCCGCAGACACATAGTTTTAACGATTTCCAATATAAGATCGCACTTGCTTTCTTACGAGGAGCAGATACCCTAACCAAGCTTTCAGAAGCCACGGACACGAAGCTTGGCGCTGACGCTTATCTGGAACATGTACACAATGTTCTTGGTAATGTTGTCTCAAAAATAGATGGGAACAGCAAATGAGCAGGTCACCATTATTACCAGCAGTAGCTGCATTAGAAATAACATATCGGTGTAATCATCAATGCATATTCTGTTCGTGCCCCTGGGAAGCGGATGCAGAATATAAAAATGATGAATTGTCACTCGATGAATGGTTTGTTGTTGTTGATCGTCTTTTAGAAAACGGTGTTCAGTCATTCACATTAACTGGAGGTGAGCCATTAACTCGTATAGACATCAAGGAAATAATCAAATATATAGCTGCTCATAACATTCCGATGGTAATGATATCCAATGGCCGTGCTATGGATGATAACTTCTTGGATTTTATATCGAGATATGATGTAACCTTATGTATTAGCGTTCCAGGGATACAGACTTTTGAAGAGCATACCGGGATAGACAACATCGATCATGTTATATCACTATTTGAAAAGGCAAAGGGATTCGGCCTGAGAACCACAGCTAATATTGCAGTGACAAAGAAAAACCTTCCTGAATTATACGAGAATATTGCAATCCCTCTTATTCACGGAGCAGAGTATGTCCTTTTGAATCGATTCTTACCTGGAGGAAGAGGTTTAAGCAACACGAAATACCTTCTCTCTATTTCTGAAGTTAATGAAATGCTTGATGTCGCTGAGACCGTTTTGAAAAAAGCTAACCGATATGGTCATGTTGGAACGGAATTACCTCTATGTGCAATTAAAGATCCGCAAAAATACACGCATCTGCAAGTTAGTAATATGTGCGCAGCTGCAAAAGGATTCTTTATAGTAGACCCAAGCGGGTATATAAAAGTTTGCAATCATTCTCCCAAACGAATATGTCATTACTCAGAATTGGAAACTATAGAGGATAATCCGTATTGGAATGCATTTCAACAGAGAACATATCTACCAGTACTGTGTATCGGGTGTGATAAAGTCACAATTTGCGATGGCGGATGTAGAGAGGCTGCTCACTTATATTATGGCGATATCTCTGATCCCGATCCGCTATTTGAGAAAACATATAACTAAACGAAAAGGAGTAATCAAAATGAGCATTTTTTCATTTCTGAAGAAGAAAAAGACTGAAGAGAAACCACTCGCTATTGATCAACCTAATGAATCAGTGCAGCATCAAGAGGAACCCGTGAACGCTGAGCCCGCCGAACTGTCTAAAGCGTACGCTGGTGGTTATCATGAAATTGCTTCTCCAAGAAGAGTAATGACTTCTGGCGTTCCTGCGGATTACTACTTTAGCGGGGACAAGAATACTAAAGGGGCGAATTATAAGCTTCTAGCGCCAATCGCGGTTGACTGTGTTAAGGCACTGAAAGAGGGAGTCGCTGTTGAGCATAGTTGGGACCCGTCGAAGTGCTTTTTGGTAGCTGAAAATGATGAGTATGCATTTTATAACTACGGATGCTATCCGGATGGCAGCGGCGGGACAACCATTCGTCAAAGCAAGACGAATCCTAAAGACACAGTGTTTTTTGGAAGAGCGCGGATGATGAACTGTATTTTCCACGGTCATCTACTCCAAGTTAATACTTCCGCATATGCGGATGAACTCTATCTGTGGACCAAAGATATCGAAACTGGAAGAGAAAGGATCTTCCCGTGGTTTGGAAAATATGCCATCCCTACAGGGAGAGGGTCTCGATACGACCAAGATCACATTAAGGGGATGCACATTGATAGTGAAGCGGATGCAGTTGTTATTGATGTCGAAAGATCGTGCTGTACTTTTGTCCAGGCTCAGGATGAAGAAGATCGTCTCTGTAATATAGACTGCAAATACACATTGACTATTACATACGATGGCGAGAAATTCCATGGGGTTGCAGCATTTGATAGCATTAAGACAGCTCTAGTTTTTGACGAGTAACAAACAGATCGATAGGTGAGCAAGGAGGTGCGGTCAATTGGCCGCACCTCCTTTTTGACTTTCTGTTACCCTCTTGTAATTTCTGAAATCCTGAGTATAATAATGATAGTGGGATTTGAAATCCCATTATAGAAACGAGGTGCTGATATGAGAGTCAAAAACCAAGAAATCTCTGATGCGATCCTGAAGTTTGTGAACAAGTATTTCCATGAAAATCGCAAAGCTCCTACAATAAGCGAGATTGCTGATGGTGTCGGTGTGGCCAGATCAACAACTCATCGCTATATGCAGGACTTGAGCGACAATGGTCTGCTTGATTACAGCAGAGGCATCCTGTCAGCTCCGGAGAGTGCCAAGATGAAAACAGCCTATATAGCCGCCCCGTTAGTAGGCTCCATTCAATGCGGCTGCCCGGAGGAAGAGCAGGAATATGTTGAAGAGTACGTCAGTCTACCTGTTTCCGTGTTTGGCAAAGGAGATTTCTATATTCTCCGTGCCAAAGGTGATTCTATGGTCGATGCCGGTATCGAGGAAGATGATCTGCTTGTGATTGAGCGTAATTGCCCTGCTTCGGAAGGGGATATAGTCGTTGCGCTTGATCCGGATAATCAGAACACGCTGAAACGCTATGCTGGCTATGACGAGGATGATGAATGCTATCTTCTCGCCTATGAGAATGAAGCAAAGTATCCGGGAGAAGTCATTAAGGTGAGGAGCTTTAAGGTACAAGGTGTGGCTCGTCACGTCATTAAGGCTCTCTAAAACAAATAATCTAACTCGATAGGAGATGTTTTGTTTGAACGCGGTTGATGTGAAGTGCCCAATTTGCGGCACAATCAATAAGTCTCTCGACTTAGAAGAAACAGACGGATGGATGGAATGCGAAAGCTGCGGCGAAGTAACCCAGCAGATGAAGTACGTGAAAACGAGAAAAGTCCCGTGCTATCAGATGGGTAAGGTTCAAGTGCTCGTACCGCTTCCGCAGAAATAAGAAATAAAGGAGTACGGCGATGCTGGTGGACTGGAGGATATATACCTGGTATTGCCCGAACTGTAAGGAAGAAGTTGCGGGGCTAAAAAACAAGAAGAACCAGATAAAAGTAAAATGCAGCCGGTGCGGAGCTGAAATGATCCGCACAGTTGTTGGACGGAGGCATGATGTGATCGACATCTATGCTCCAAACGGTGAAGAGCGCAAAGATCTGGAGTTAAGGATTATCTGATTTGAAAAGAGATAATCAAGTTCTTCAGAAAAACGGAAGGACGTGATATGAAATTGTATGGATAGGACCTACATCTGTATCGACCTGAAATCATATTACGCCTCTGTAGAGTGCGTACACCGGGGACTCGATCCGCTTAAGGCAAACCTGCTGGTTGCGGACGAGTCCCGATCTGACCAGACGATATGCTTGGCGGTTTCCCCATCCCTTAAGGCGAAAGGGGTTCCTGGGAGGCCGAGGCTTTTTGAAGCAAAGCAGAAAATCAGAGAGTACGAAGCCAAAACGCGTACAAAGGTCGATTACATTATTGCGGTTCCGCGAATGGCGGAGTATGAAAGAATCTCCGCTCAGATCTACAGGATCTATCTTCGGTATGTGGCTCCGGAGGATATTCATGTGTATTCCATAGATGAGTGCTTCATCGACTGCACTTGTTATCTCCACGCATACAAGAAGGAAGCAGATAAACTAAATACAAACCCAGCACATGTCATGGCTATGACGATGATCCGGGATGTGTTACGAACCACAGGAATCACAGCCACGGTTGGGATTGGAACAAACCTTTATCTTGCCAAAGTTGCTATGGACATCGTGGCCAAGAAGCAACCGGCAGACCAGGATGGTGTCAGGATTGCCGAGCTCAATGAGGACTCTTACAAGTTCTTGCTCTGGGATCATAAACCGCTAACGGACTTCTGGCAAATAGGAAACGGTAAGGCGAGACGCCTTGAAAAAGCCTACATGTTCACGATGGGCGATATAGCAGCACGGACACAGTGGGATGAAGAGTTCTTTTACAAGACCTTTGGAATTGATGGAGAGATATTAGTTGACCATGCTTGGGGAATAGAACCGGTCACGATGGCAGATATTAAGTCATATAAGAGTGACGGGCACAGCCTTAGCAATGGCCAAGTGCTTTCCAGACCATACAAGTATCAGGAAGCTCGTCTGGTGTTCCGCGAGATGATCGAGGTCCTCTGCACGGATATGTTCTCAAAGAATCTTGTAACGCAGGGCTGCTCTTGGTGGGTATCCTACGACTATAAAAGTTTGGAGGTATGTCCTTCTTACGACGGTCCTCTAAGCATGGACTTCTATGGAAGAATACATCCTAAACACAGTAATGGGACCGTCAAGCTTCCGACCATTACCAATAATATTCAGATCATCACTGCACCCCTACTAAAATCTTTTGATGATAAGACTGATCACCGACTTCTATATCGGAGATTGGGCGTCTGTGCAAATGATGTGAAAGAAGACAGCGGAGTGTTTCAGCTTAATATGTTTATTGATTACGAAGCACTGGAAAGAGACAGAAAGCTTCAGGGCGCTATGCTCGAAGTGCGCCGGAAGTTCGGCGCAAACGCCCTTTTCAAGGGGATGAACCTTATGGAGGGCGCAACAACATTGGAGAGAAATCAGCAGATTGGTGGCCATAAAGCTTGAACCACTTCCTGCTGGTGCAGGAGGTGAACTCAAGTGAGCAGCATTGGCATCATGGCAATGCCAGCGGACTTCCGTTATCGAGAGGTATTTCTGAAAGGAAAGCCGCAGCATGACCGATTTGATTTGTTTCGAGCTCGTCATCCGAGCATGGACGTAGGCCGGAGAGCCAAGATATTCTCGCCGTTCGATGCCCTGAAAGGATTTAATGAGGCTATTGCCTCCAAAGACATTCTATATCGAGATCGCATAGAGTTGAACGAGGATGACAAGAACGAGCTTGATCGCAGACTCCAAATCTTAAAAGGTCTTACATACAACGGCAGGATGGCCAGAACAAACCGGATTAAAGTCACGGTAGTCTACTATGTGCCTTGCACTGATGAGAATAGTGAAGCGTATGACCTTCGTGGACGATATCATAAGCTGACGGGTATTTGCTGGAATGTGGACGAACTCTATGGGAGTATTCTTGTAGATAATACAAGAATCTCCTTTGAGGATATCCTTCGCATTGGCAATGCTGATGGGATATTTCAAAAAGACTGGACAACAGATTATCCGGAAGACTAAGGAGGTATGAACGATGGCATTGGAAATGAATGGGCCAAAAACTTGCTGCTTCACTGGCCACCGCGAGAACAAACTAAACAGGTCGGAAAAAGAGATTTTGGAAGACTTAAAACAGGCTATCAATCAAGCCGTTGACGATGGCTATACAACATTCATTACTGGAATGGCATACGGCGTCGATATCTGGGCCGGTGAACTCGTATTAAAGAAGCGGTTTTGGAATCGAAATATCAAATTGATTGCCGCAATACCTTTTGCTGGCTTTGAATCTCGCTGGGACGACCGATGGAAGGACAGATATCATAAACTGCTAAACAAGGCTGATGAGGTACATTATATCTGCGACGGCTATTCTAAATACGCGTATCAAAAGCGAAATGAATGGATGGTTGATCGGTCTACCAGAGTAATTGCCGTATATAACGGCGAGCCAAGTGGCACCGGGAATACGATCAACTATGCCAAGAAAGCGGGTGTGCCTGCTGTGTACATCCAAGCCTGAATAGGAGATGGCTGTATGTGTACACGCTTTTATGTTGAGCCCGATACAGAAGAAATCCGCGAGATAATTGCGGAGGTACAACGGTCTCAGCTTTCCGGTAAGTACATCAAAGCTGGCAATGCGATCCTTACATCCGGGGAAATCAGACCGACAAACGTTGTGCCCGTGATAGCTCCAAACCGTAACGGTCATAGGGCTGCGTTCCCAATGAAATGGGGCTTTCAGATTCCAGGCAGATCGCTGATTGTCAACGCCAGAACGGAAACAGCAGCAGAAAAGCCCACCTTCAGAGAAGCTTGGGAAAAGCGTCGCTGCATCATACCTGCGTCATGGTATTTTGAATGGGAACATTTAATCAGTAATTCCGGACAGAAAAAGACCGGAGACAAATATATGATCCAGCCTAATGGATCGCCTATGACCTGGCTGGCAGGATTATACCGTATAGAAGATTCGCTTCCGGTCTTTACGGTGCTGACGAGAGAGCCTACTGATGAGTTGCGACGTATTCACGACCGAATGCCATTGATTTTTCCGAAAGAAAGAATAGACGAGTGGATAGACCCGCGTTCTAACCCGGAGGAGCTCCTTCGTTTTGCAATGACCGACATGGTTATGGAAAAAGCGATATAGAATTAGACACTTTTGTGGTGAGGTGAGATCAGGATGGTATATACGCACTTAAATCGTATCCAGTTTGGAAACGGAGACGTGAGTATATTGGTTTCTATGGCTGGAACGATAGAAGAACCACAGGCAATGCTCGTGTTCCAGAATCGTGAGCCGACTGAAATCGGCGGGATTAATAGCGACGCGGATTTGAGTAAAACCGTCAAAGGCGATTATCATCCGCATGATGATATTGCAATGCTCTTTTCAAAGCCAGAGAGTATAGATAGCGTTGTCTCTGCACTCTTGGCAGTTAAACGGGCAACTTTTGGCAAGGACAACGTGACTCGGTTCTACTTGGATGATGAGCCGATATCAGAAAAGACATAGGAGGTGTAGAGATGAATACAGTTGCGAATTTTGTGAAAGAGCGCAATGAGGCGCTTTTCAGCTTAGATAGGAAGAAGATTGAGGCGTATTGTGCGAAGTATGGCGATAGTGACAGTGCAAACGTACCTGATGTGGTATTTTGGGCTGGTGTCTATAAAGCAATTTGCGAGATTAAGGACGCACCGGAAGAAAAAGTGCAGATCGCTCGTACCTGGCTCAAAGCACATGGGTTTTCTGCTTCTATCTCATAACGGTGTAAGAACCTAAAACTGAATCAACGACATCACG
>OHNE01000258.1_pt1 | contig 34668 bp, 25 predicted proteins | sample 1569581 | NCBI WGS metagenome assembly OHNE01 (sample SAMEA3879509, study PRJEB24766) | human gut metagenome | biome: human-associated habitat; feature: feces | place: USA | collected 1985/1987 | reverse complement strand
GTTTTATGAACCCTTATATAAGTGCGCCCAAAAATCTACTTTATTTTTCACTCTTCTTTTCCTTACCGGTGGTCTTGATCCGGGCGATCAGATCTGCCTCTGTCGCGCTGACTTCCTCCTGTACCGGGAAGAGAATGCCGCACTGGTTCTGGCTGTTGTTCTCCTCCGCATTGGTTGCATTGCCGTAGCCGGCGTCATCCGTGCCCCCGGACTTGCTGTTCTTCTTATTGTTGCCCTTCCCCTTACCGTTGCCGTTTCCATTGCCGTTATTGCCGGAATTTCCTTTTCCATTATTTCCGCTGCCGGAGTTGTCCTTGTTGTTCCCGTTGCCGTTGCCGGAATTACCCTTCCAGTCATCATCGGTATGGAGATTATAGTTCAATAAGAATACCCGGTTGCCGTCTGCATCATAGGTATAGGCAAGGCTGGTGGTCTTCTTGCCATTGTAGAGCTTTGCAGAGATCAGTTGGTTACTCTCATTATACTCATATCTGTGCCACTCCACAACCGTTCCGTTCAGGGTTTTCTCCATATAAGTACGGTTACCCATAAGGTCATACTCGAACGTGTAGACGCAGGTGCCATAATTGTCCTCGGTCTCCGTAGCGGTCAGAAGCTTTCCGGCTGCATCATAGGTAAATGTCCGGTCGGTCTCCACGATCTGGTACGCGAAGGTGGCGTCCTTGTCATGCTTGCCGTTATGGCGGTTTCCATGAGGATAGAGGTCGTCATGTCTGCCATCATCATGCCGTCCGTTATGCTTGTCATCGTAGGCATAACCTGCCAGAGATTCGATGGCGGTCTCCCCTGCGATGAATCCCCTGTCGTCATAAGTATAGAGATAGTCACTTACCACCCACTCACAGGTATCGCAGACATTCTTAAGCTCTACGATCTGATTCCTTGCATTGTAAGTGTTATAGGTGCTGATGCCGTTCGGGCGGTGGATCTGGGTCACCCGGTTAATGGCATCATAAGTATAGGTGGTAACTTTTCCCTCCCTGTCGGTCACTTTGATGAGATTGTCGTTCTTGTCATACTCATAGCTTACTTTTGTGCCATCCGCATAGGTAATGGCAGCGAGATGATCCGCTTCGTCATAGGCATAGCCTATGGTGTCACCCTTTGCCTCCTCGTGGGAGAAGCCGTCCTCTCCCGGTGCACGGTAAGTGGTCACGGAAGTGATCCGGCGGAGTCCGTCATAGGTGTACTCCGTGTCCCCTGTGGTATCCTGCATGGCTACCCGCTCTCCCAGAGCATTGTAGGCATAGGTAACCCCTTCTGCACTCTGCTCTCCGGTGCTGTCGCTGTAGCTTTTTTCTACCAGATCATCCAGCTTGTCATAATCATAGCTGATCCGGTTTCCTCCGTTGGAGGTATAGGATGTGATCCGTCCTGCGATATCGTAGGTACACACTTCCTTTCGTCCTGCGGCATCGGTCACGCTGGTCAGATTTCCTTCGCGGTCGTAAGTAAATTCCGTTCCTCTTCCCAGATAATCAGTCACGCCCGTCACGCGGTCCATCACATCGTAGGTATAATATGCCACACTTCCCATCGGGTCGGTGACAGAGGTCAGACGGTTCTTGGCATCATAGGTATAGTCTGTGACCAGACCATCTGTTGCGGTCTTTTCCAGCACATTGCCATGGGCATCATACAGATAGCTTTCTGTTAATCCCATCTTGTCCCGGTATGCAGTAACGCGGTTCACCGCATCGTAGGTATAGCCGGTGGTCTGCTCCAGAGGATCGGTCGTTAACGTCAGACGGTCATCCTTATCATAGCCGTAGTTATAGACATATCCCTTCGGATCTGTCACAGATCGTTTGCCGATTCCTTTCCTTCTATTGTACCTGTATCCCCGATCCCCCGCAACTATTCTTCGCCAAAATGTCCCAAATTCTTCCAAGATAATTAATAAAAAATCCACGAAAAAAGCAGAGACGATATTAAAATCATCTCTGCTTCCAGCGTAAACATGGTACTACTCCTTTGTATTTTGAGCAAAAAATATGGGAAGCCTAAGCTTCCCACTCGTTAATGTTCATCTCTTTACGGATTGATTACCGAAGGTTAATGGAGACCTAAATACCCTTTTCCCTTTATCAGTTTTTCAGCCTCTTCACTGTTTTCCATCATTCCGGTTTCGATACATATCTTTCGGTCTGTCTGGATCAGAATTCTATACGCCCCTCTCCCAGCCGCCTTATAACGCACCGATCTCACGTCTTCCCATGAGTATTTTTTCTCTTTTCCCCAAATGGAACGGTAAGTAATATCATCCCGCGTCATAGTAATTCTTTTGTTGCGCCAAAACAGAAGGAAATAGCTCCCTTCCATTCCACATAATATGAAAAAGATAATGCCTGCGCCTTTCACTTCCTTTGAAGTGCTTGAAATCAATATTAAAAAAACTCCCACTCCGATGAACCAGAAAAACACTCCAAGTAGCAATGGTGTCAATGTTCTTCCGGAACACACAGCTTCTTTTTCATCCTTCACTTCTGTAATCCTCCGGTAAGATCTTTGGGTGTACACCAAAAACGGATGCCCCCATTCCTACAGGGAAGCATCCATTTCTTCCATTTTATTTTTACAGCAGGCTGTCCAGTGTCTCTCTGATAGCCTTGATGAAATCCAGGCTGTTGAGGATCACAGGATGCTCACAGGTGGAGATCAGGGACAGGCTCTTCGTCATCTTGCCATCCTCGATAGTCTTGATGCATGCCTGCTCCAGCTTGTCTGCGAAGCTGCACAGTTCGGGGATCTGATCCAGCTCGCCGCGCTTTCTGAGAGCTCCTGTCCATGCGTAGATGGTAGCAATGGAGTTGGTGGAGGTCTCTTCACCCTTTAAGTGCTTGTAGTAATGACGCTGTACAGTTCCATGAGCAGCCTCGTACTCATAAACGCCGCTGGGAGATACCAGTACAGAGGTCATCATGGACAGATCGCCGTAAGCGGTAGCTACCATATCGGACATTACATCACCATCGTAGTTCTTACATGCCCAGATGAATCCGCCCTCAGAACGGATGACACGGGCTACGGCATCATCGATCAGAGTGTAGAAATATTCAATGCCAAGTTCCTCGAATTTAGCCTTGTACTCGTTATCATAGATCTCCTGGAAAATATCCTTAAAAGTATGATCGTACTTTTTGGAAATTGTATCTTTAGTAGAGAACCACAGATCCTGCTTCGTATCTACCGCATAGCTGAAGCATGCTCTTGCAAAGCTCTCGATGGATTTATTGGTATTGTGGATACCCTGAATGATACCTGCTCCGTCGAAATTATGGATCAGTTCACGGGTCTCGGTGCCGTCTGCTGCGGTGAATACCAGCTCTGCCTTACCGGGTCCGGGTACTTTGATCTCTGTATTTTTATAGACATCACCATAAGCATGACGGGCGATGGTGATGGGCTTGGTCCAGTTTTTTACGTAGGGAACGATACCCTTTACCAGGATTGGTGCACGGAATACAGTACCGTCCAAGATGGCACGAATGGTTCCGTTGGGACTCTTCCACATTTCCTTCAGGTTGTACTCTGTCATTCTGGCAGCGTTGGGAGTAATGGTAGCACATTTTACGGCAACACCGTATTTTAACGTAGCGTTGGCAGAATCCACCGTTACCTGATCGTCTGTCTCATTACGATGCTCCAGTCCCAGATCATAGTACTCTGTCTTCAGATCGATATAGGGCAGTAACAGCTCATCCTTGATCATCTGCCAGAGGATTCTGGTCATTTCATCTCCGTCCATCTCTACGAGAGGGGTTGTCATTTTGATCTTTTCCATAACGATTTCCTTTCCGGTATTAATTTTCGTTCTATTCTATTTTAACGTAATTCGTTCCAACAGGCAACTTATTCCTGACTTTCCGCCTGCTGTGCATAAGCCTCATTCAGACCGTTCTTCACCATGTTCTCATAAGCATTGATCATATGCTGATGTGCCAGTTGCTCTGCCAGATCGGCGTTGCCAGCCTTAATGGCTTCCATGATCTTTTCATGCTCTTCGTTGGACTTTGGACCTCTATTGGCACTGGACAGCGTCTTCTTACGGACACGGAGAACATACTGATGGAAATCCTTCAGCTGATGCTCCAGCATCTTGCTGTCACAGGCTTCATACAGAATATCATGGAAACGATTGTCTAACTCTGCCAGCTGCTCCAGATGCCCCTTCTGGGCATGGAACTTGGACAGGTAGACATTCTCCTCCATCTCTTCCATCTGCTCCTTGGTGATATGCTCCGTAGCCCAACGGGCGCACAAACCTTCCAGCAGGGAACGGATCATATAAATATCCTTCACATCCTTCTGGGTAATGCCGGTGACATAGGCACCCTTGTTCGGAATGATCTGGATCAGTCCCTCCAGCTCCAGTTGACGGAACGCTTCTCTGACAGGGGTTCTGCTGACGCCCATCTCCTCGCCGATCGCCACTTCCTTCAATTCTTCATGTTCCTGGTATTTTCCGCTTAAAATGTCCTCTCTCAGCTTGTGAAATACCCGTCCCCGCAGGGAGAACTTGTCCGTTACTTCCTGCTTTACATCATACTTACTCACTATAATCCTCGATTCCAGACAACGCTGTTACTGTTGTCATGCTCATTCTATGCTTACTCACCGATCTTCAGATTCTTCTCCAGACAGATCCGGTTGACGCATGCCACGATCTCTTCATCCGTAAGCACGGTGACACGACCTCCGGCATACTCCTCATCTACCCACTTTTTGATCTCTGCTACCAGTTCGGAATTCTTCTGTACCTGCTTGTCTCCCTTTAACTTGTAGTAGGTGTTCAGCCAGTGTGCGATACCTGCCAGACCAGAGGTGTTGGAAATAGCACACAATACCGGACGGTTCAGGAATTTCTCGGTATCGAAGATATTGTAGATTTCCTCGTTCTTAAGCAGTCCGTCTGCATGGATGCCGGCTCTGGTTACATTAAAGTTCTTGCCCACAAACGGGGTTCTGGGAGGAATCTGATAACCTATTTCCTTCTCATAGTACTCTGCCAGCTCCGTGATCACACGGGTATTCATACCGTTTAAGTCGCCCTTTAACTGTGCATACTCGAATACCATTGCCTCCAAAGGCGTATTACCGGTACGTTCACCGATACCAAACAGGGAAGTGTTGACACCGGAACAGCCATACAGCCATGCTGTGGTAGAGTTGGACACTGCCTTGTAAAAGTCATTATGTCCATGCCACTCGATCAACTCATGAGGCACACCTGCATGGGTATGGATCGCATAGATGATACCCTGTACACTACGGGGAATAACGGCACCGGGATAGTTGACACCGTATCCCATGGTATCGCAGGCACGTACCTTGATAGGAATCTGATACTCCTTCATCAGTTTCATCAGTTCCAGACAGAACGGCACTACATAGCCGTAGATATCTGCTCTGGTGATATCCTCCAGGTGACATCTGGGGCTGATGCCCTCCTCTAAGCAGTCACGGATAACACTTAAATAGTGATCCATTGCCTGTCTTCTGGTCATTTTTAACTTTAAGAAAATATGATAATCGGAACAGCTTACCAAAATACCGGTCTCCTTCATTCCGATCTCTTTTACTAATTTGAAATCTTCCTTGCTGGCGCGGATCCAGCTGGTCACCTCAGGGAACTTATATCCCCTCTCCATGCACTTATAGACAGCATCTCTGTCCTTTTTGCTGTAGAGGAAAAATTCACTGGCGCGGATCATTCCGTTGGGACCGCCCAGTTCGTGCAGATAATCATAGATCTTCACGATCTGCTCCGTGGTATAAGGTGCCCTGGACTGCTGTCCGTCTCTAAAAGTGGTATCTGTAATCCAGATATCCTTCGGCATGTTATGAGGCACGATACGATCATTAAAAGGTATTTTGGGGATTTCGGAATAAGGGAACATATTACGGAACACGTTCGGCTTCTCCACATCATCCAGTATGTACATATGCTCCTCAATCTCCAGAAGGTTGTTCTTCGGATTCATGGAGACCGGACGATTCTGAAATGCATCACTATCTCTCATTGGTATACCTCTCTTCCCTGACATTCGACATCTGCAATATTGTTTTCTATTTTTACTCTGCGCAGTAAAAATACATTTTGCAGTTCTCGTATCATTGTATACAATCATACCATTTGTGTCAATATCTTTAGTATTAATTTTATTGACTTATTTTAATCACATTTTTTATTTTTCCCAGTGATTTTATCATTTTACTTGTTTTCTAATAATCTGCGGACATTGAGCATTCCGAAGCCCTGCTTATTCCAGGGTTCTCCGAGATCCGTAGCTGTCAGCGCTACCCGACGGAGAAATTCTTCATTGGACATTCTCGGATATTTTTGTAGTACCAGTGCTGCCGCTCCGGACACAATGGGGGTTGCCATGGAGGTACCACTTTTTGCAATATAAGGTTTAAAAATTCTGCCATTTCTATTTTTCCAGAAAGCATTGCAGGACAGGATCCGCGTCCCGGGAGCCACAATATCCGGTTTTCGGATAACGTCGTATTTTCTACCTCTTCCGGAATATGTTTCGCATCGCTTCGGGTCATTTTTACAATATCTTCCATCGTGACAACCCACTGTTAACACTTTCCGGCTGCTTGCCATCTCCGAAATACTTCCATTCTCAGGTCCTGCATTTCCCGCTGCACAGACTACGAGAATATTATGATCCCACAACAATTCCATATACTCCCGCAGTACCTGTTCCTTGTATCGTTCTTTCAATTCACCGATTCCGACAGATATATTTAAGATCCTGATCTGATACCTGTTTTTTACCCGTAGGATCCACTGAAATGCCTCCTGCATGGAATCACAGGATCCTTCTCCCTTTCCATCCAACACTTTTCCCACGACAAGTTTCGATGCCGGTGCCATTCCCCGAAGCCTTCCACCCGACAATTCTCCGTTTCCGCAAAGGATGCCACATACATGGGTTCCATGTCCGTTATCATCATACGGCAGAGAGCTCTTCTCCACGAAATCACGAAAACATAATAAATGCCCGGCAAGATCCGGATGATATGCGATCCCGGTATCCAATACAGCAACCGTTACAGGCTCTGACCGCCAAGTAACGCTATATATTTGTTCCGGTACCTGTACCTGCTCCCTGACCCTCTGCATCCGTTTTCCTTCCCGGTAAAAATATAGTAAAACCGACATAAGACTTAATCTATCTTATGCCGGTTTCTATTCCGGGTGTCGGTTAAATCACCCCATTATTCATTTATAATCTCTATCCCCTCCGGGAAAGCGTCATTTCCAATATCCGTGACACTCGCCGGCAGATGTACTTTTTTCAATTCCGTATGATTTCGGAATGCTTCCTCTGCGATCACGCGAACGCCATCCGGTATCACAACTTCAGGCAGATTCCCTTTATAAGCTACCAGGATGTCCCCACTGATCAGAAAATCATCCATACTGTTCTCTTCAAAATCATCCAGCCACCCGGTATGGGTAAACGCCTTGGCACCAACAGTATTCACCGTGTCCGGCAATATCACGTTATCCAGATTATCACAATGATAAAACGCTGCATAGTCAATCGTCGTTACACCTTCCGGAATCGTAACGGTCCGGAGAGAACTTCTGGAAAAAGCAAAACGTCCGATCTCTGTAGTACCTTCCGGGATCGTAACTGCGCTGACAGACTGGTTACGATAATACATCCATTCCGGAATCTTACCGTTCTCTGTCTCAGCTGTGATATCCTGTTCTTCACCGGTCTCCTGTCCCGCTTCCGGTTCCGTATACCCCTGCTGTACTTTTTCCTCACCCGGATGCACCATTACCAGGGCATGATTCCCTACAATAATAGTACTGCCCAGGACATTACCGGGAACCGGTGTTGCAACAGGTGCAGGCGTAGCCGTTGATACAGGTTCTGTCGTTGCCTGTGTATCCGGTCTGCTTACTGCTGTCGGTGTCTGTACAGGAGCTGCCGTCACCAGCGGATCACGGTTTTTCTGCTCCGCAAGTTTTTGGGCAAACTGTGCTGCCACACTTCCCTCGTCCGCATGGATTGTCACATTATCACAGTTTAAGAAAGCATCTTCCGCAATACCGATCACCGTAGCCGGGATATAAATATCTGTGAGATTAACACATCCCGCAAATGCCTGTGCATCAATACTCTGTATATTTTCCGGAATTGTGATCTGCTTTAAACCCGTACATCCTGCAAACGAATACTCGTCCACTGCAGTCAGACCCTTTCCCAGGACAACCTCTTCCAGATTGTTACATCCCCAGAAAACATAGGCATCCAAACGCTTGACAGATTTCGGAATTACAACGAACTGTACCTTCTGATTGTTCTCAAAGGCACTCTCGCCTACGACTTCCACTGTATCCGGAATCGTGACGCGTTCTTCCGTGCCTCTGTATTTTACCAGTGTACTCCCTTGCGTCTGAAAATCAGAGGCAGACGCTGCCGCATCTGCCTCCGACACAGGAAGATGTGTCAGGATCAATGCGGTAACTGCCAGTGCTATGACAGCCATCCACTTTTTATGATTCATAAACCTTCCCATCCTTTATTTCCCACTAGGCTCTGGCTTTACGCAGAGTCTTTTTGTCCTTCTTCATGAAGAGTACTACCGAGATACATGCAAGTCCCATGGATAGGAACCACTTGGGATGAATGCCGTCTCCGGTCTTAGGTGTGCTGTCTGCGATGGTTCCCGCAGTCAGATTATTCGTATCCACATAGATCACATACGGTGAAAAATGCTCTGCCGTAAAGGTTACGCAGGATACTCCGGATATTGTGGAGAACTTCGGCGACAGCTTATCCAGCTTGCTGTTCACTACTCCGGCCACTTTATTATTACCTGCGTAGGTGATCAGGGAATCCGGCAGAGGCAATGTAATGCTGATGGACAATCCTGTGGTATCTGTGATCTTTGTATTGCCGGTGGAATCATAGAGACTGATGTCCATGGGGAAATACTTGATAGCACTGATATCACTGCCGTATTCTGCCATCAGAGCCTTAACTACTTCTTCGGAAGCTGCTGCGCTCTCTGTGATCTTAATAACAAAATTATCGGAAGACCCGTTCACTGTTGCGGATACCACTCCGGTATTGGACAGACCGTTTTTATCAATAACAACGGTGGTTCTGCCACCGGATACGGTTCCCGTAGTAGTGCTGCTCGGTCTTCTGTTGGAATTGGAATTCGTGGAATTACCGCTTCCTGTAGATGTATTTGTTTTATTACCTGAACCGGATTTTGCAGTATAATTTGCAGTTACTGTTACATTAGCTTCCGGCATAGTGATGACCGTTGCAGACAATACCTTGCTGGCAATCTTCGTATTGGCCGGATCTATTGACCAGCTGCTGAACTGTTGATTCTTTGCAGGATCATTCGCAACGATGATCGGCTGGGAACCTGCTACATAACTGCCGGAGCCGGAACCGTTTTTAACTGTCAGAGTATACATCTTGGCAGTAGTTCCGTTGTTATTATTGCCTCCCGGACTGGTGCTTGCTCCGGGGCTGGTGCTTGCACCCGGACTGGCAGTTCCACCATTATTAGAGCCACTGGCTTCATATACTGCATAGAAATCTGTATTTTCTGTGATAGCTGTTGCAATATCCGGCAGCCATTCCTTGAAAGTATAGCCACTGACCGTAGGTGTCTGGATACTGGGTGCAACCGTACCCTTCTTGATCGTGGTCTGATAGAACACTTCCTTGGTCACACTGTTGATATATCTGACTACAATATCATCTTCGCTTAGCGCCTTATATTGTGCCATGGTGGTAAAAGACTCTGTAATATTGGTCAGAGGTCTGTCCCATCCGATGAAGATATAACCATCTCTCACAAGATTAGATGTGTTGGGCAGATCCGCATCTGCGATGCTGCCGCCGGAGGATACCTTGATCTTCTTAATTACCGTACCATCCCAATCCTGGAAGGTTACGGTCAGCTTGTTGGCATCGGGATCTTCCTTGCTATAAAAAGCAACACAGGTACGATTTTCCGAGACCTCTCTGTAATCGGGATCCCAGTACTGGAAAATCTCTCCAGCTTTTCCTGCTGGTTCCGGTGCTACTGCATCTTCTCCTGCCTTAACTGTCTGAGTATCTACATTAACATATTGCCCAAGTTCCTCGTTCCAGTCACGGAAGATAACTGTATAATAATCCTCACGGCTTGTCTCTTCTACGGTAAATCCCTTATTTGTTCCATACTCCCACATATAGGAATCTTTAGGAGTTACAATAAGAAGATCCTTAGGATTATTCTTTTTTTCTATTTCGTTAAATGCCAGATCACCCACGATTGTAACATTTTGAACGCCTTCCAGTCGGTCCAGATGGCTCTTGTTAAATGCATCATTCTGAATCGTTGTACACGTAAGAGGTAATTTAACATTCTGTAAACTTGTAGTATCAGCAAATGCTCTTTCCGGAACTACCGTAATTGCACTTTGGCTCAAATCAATCTCTCTGAGATTTACACATCCTTCGAAAGCACTGGGAGCCAAGGAAGTCACTCCAGCCGTTTCATCAGCCTTAACATATTTACTGTCGCGTCCCTCCAAACACTCAATAATACGTGCCTTTGTTCCATTACTCATACCATAAATAATAGAATTATCACAAGAAAAATAATCTGTTCCTGTAAAGTTTACACTCTTGAGATTTTCACAACCAGTAAAAGGAATAATTCCCAAATCTGTAATCGTACCAGATAATGTCACATCCGTCAAAGCATTACAATCTTCAAATGCCTTATCTCCTATGGATGTAGTATTTCCATTAATCTCAACCTTCTTCAGATTTGTGCAACCCTTAAAAGCTCCTTCCTCAATAGAAGACATATCACCATTGCTGATCAATGCAGTCAATGAGGTAGCTCCCTGGAAATCCTCTGCTTCAATATTATCCAATCCCCACAAAGTCACTGTTTTTTCCAAACTGGTGTACCCTGCGAGTTCATCACTGGTCTCTTTACTCTTATACAGCCCATCTGCAATAGCCTGCACGCCATCCGGTATTTTTATATTCAGAGCCGAATCTATAAAGCTCTGCTCATTCTCTGTCAATGATGAGTTTCCATATTTATTTAAAGCTGTCTTCGCAGCACTTCTCTGTTCATCTGTCAAATAAGGATAATCATCCGGATTATCTGCATATTTTTTCAATTCACTGAAAGCCGGGAAATCAGTTAACTCACTAACCTGTTTCTCACTGTTATATTGCACAATCAGATTTGACGGCCATCCACTGCAATATGTAACATAGCTCTTAACCTGACTTGCATTATTGTATCTTCCATTCTCACTCATGGCATAGAGATAAGGAGTTGACTGTGATGAAATTTCTCCTACAAATTTCAATTTCACCTTCGGTGTTCCATCTAAATCTGTAGCTACTCCAGAACAATTTATATGCTGTGCACCAGTATAGTCTTGTGTTTTAAATGCATTTTCTCCTATTACCACAGAACTATTATTGAAGATGACCGTTGCCAGATTATGACATCCCTTAAACGCATTTTCACCTATTGTCTGGACGCTTGCAGGTAAAGATACCATCTTAAGGTTACAATAATTGGCAAAAATGTTAGCATCAATATTATAAATATGATACGGTCCGATAGGATCCGGCATATTCAGAGTCTCAACGCCTTTTCCAACACGGCAGCTAATCAATTTATTGGACGAATCTACAACGTAAGTCGATCTTCCGTCCTCTCCAGTTACCTTCGGATCCTGTACAGTCAACTCGTACTTGTTCTGACTGACATACTGCGATGCATTGGAATCAAAGATTACATAACTAAATGCAAAGCAATTGTCCTTAGCAAGATCATGCAGAGACGACTCGCTGGTTCCTTCAAAATAGAAAGTACCGTTAACCGGCTCCCCCGATAACATTTCCTTAAAGCAATCAAAGCAATAAACACCATTCGGATTTGTAGAGTCTTTTTTCTCTGTAAATGCGAAGCTGTCTCCCTGTGCTGCAATGTAGTGAAGATTCTTACATCCCTTTACAATAGATATATCCGGAATCTCCCGATAATTGTACGGGAACGTCAAGGAGGATAAGGTCTGACAATTTTCAAATACATTCCATCCCAGCTCCTGCAAGATGCTTCCGCTTCTATCGTTTCCGGAATTGCACAGGTCAATGCTGTTCAAGAAACTACATTCTGCGAAGGCATAATCTCCAATATATTTTACAGAAATAGGAACTCTAAAAGTATCTAAACCAATACATTTATAAAAGGTATGATCACCAATCTGCTGTAACAGACAAGCTTCTGGAATATCTACGTTATTCAAAGTTCCACAAGCAGCAAACGCCCAGTTTCCGACTACCTTCAAACCATTGCCAAAGCTTACGCTACTCAGACTGGTACATTCATAAAAAGCAAAATTTCCGATGCCTACAAGATTCTCACCAATATTTAATGTTGAAATATTACCTGCAGTAGCAAACACACCTTTATCTGCATTAGCTTCTGTGATATAGTTCCAATCACCACCAGATGGAATACTCCAGGAAGATGTGTGAGATATATTATCATTTGTTACATTCAAATACTGATTCCCAATATATTTAACAGCAGCTTCCTTTATCCATTGATGAGTACTATCACCTCCGCTCTGCGCAAAATCATTGTATACTTTTTTCTGTCCGCCATATTCTATCACGGCTTTTGAACTTGTAACGTTGGAACCTGCTTTATAATAATAGAAATTCTCCAGTGGCAGATCCTTCCATTCATCCACCGTGGCATAACAAGGCACCATTTCTCCTGTAGAATATTTTTTTTCTTCCTGAACATAGACTGGTTTCCCATCTTCAAAAACAGGATTGCCCAGACTATCTGTCTTCTGTTCCGTGGTGTCTACCATAATTGTATGTTCTGTCAATTTCTCATAATATAACGGTTCACCGCTGGAACTCGCTGCTACATATCCCTGTCCCGTACCCATATTTCCAGTAGGTTGTATGTATGCATTCACAGTATCAGGAATCGTCAGCGTATTATTAGGCAGATTACTGCTCTTATTATATCCCAAGATAATAGCTGCCCAATCATTATCATACATTTTATAAGCAAACTGGTAACTGGTGCCATCCTCATTTGTGCCAGTCGTATAAATTGTATCTTTCGGTTCAACAATAGGAATCAAATCTTCCATCACTGGAATACTACTGTTAGCCCCATTTAGCAGGTCATTGGTTCTTTCTGCTGTATTTCTACGGATAGATACCTTATATTTTGCACCGGTATGAGTCTCTGCATGCGTATGTCCTGCCGCCTGCACCACAGCGTCTTCCTCCGCACGCAGTCCTTCCGTAGGAATCGCTGCCACTACGATCGCTGAGATCAGGAACAATGTTCCCAGGGTCTTCCTTACTGTCTTTTTTAATCTTCTGTTGGTCTTTTTTGTACCCTTAGTCATCCTTTACTCCTTTGTCGTCACCTTTTTGGCAACCACTACGAATCTGCCGTTTTTCTCCTGATAATCACAAGTCGACAGAGTTAAAAGCCGGTCACCGTATTGAGCCGTGACTCCTGTGTCATATAATGACATCCCTTCCATATCATTCATATAAGAGTCAAATTCCTGCTCGCTCTGGGCGTCTATAAACTGATAGTATTTAAATACGATCTCATCTTCACTGTATACCCTTGAACGGAATACATACATGATCTCATACAGACCTTTTTCATAGATGGTATCAAACTGTATGCAGGGATGTTTCTCATAATAGCTCTGGTCGCTGTATAAGGATAAGCCTCCAAACATCTGCCCGCTCTTCATGTGATGCCCGTACAGAATAAGGTTTGTGCTGGGTTTCAACACATCACAGTCCTTGTCCATGAAAATGGATCCGTTCTTGTCATACTCCTGATTCAGATTGTGATCCAGATAATATTCGTTATCCGTTGTCTGCATTACAGGGTAATCTATATTAGTATCGTCAATTTTTACCCATCCGATTAGTCTTTTGTTCTTATTTAATAAATTTTTATATTCATCCAGCACCGGAGGCGGCGTGCTCTGTCCTTCCTCCGCGGTATAATGAATCACCGGAGCCGGTGCATCACTTGCTGTTGGCTCTTTATCTTTCAATTCGCTCAGCTGCTTGTAATTATCAGCGGTACGATAATTGTACCAATTATATACACCGAAATACCCCAGGCAGACAATGGCTGCCATACTACAGAGGACTACCAGTAATTTTCTGCGTTTTTCCTGCTTTTTCAATTCTTCTTTAACTATTTTATCCAGTTCCTGTTCATCAAACTGCGTTTTTTTCTGCTTCTGTGCGGTCTGCCTACGTTTCGGTGTTTCTTTTTTCTTTACTGGCTTCTTTAAAAATTCCTTTTTTTTCGTTGCATTGGCTTTAGAAACCGGGGCATCTTTTCGTTCCTGTCTGCGGATTTCTTCTGCCAGCTCCTCCATATAATCCTGTCCCAGGATACTGTGAAATCTGCATTTTCCGCTACGGATCACTTCCAAGAGCTTCTTCTGATCCGACAAGTTCATCTTCTTAGTCTGCATCCGAAGATTTTCAATCACCTGCTGATCCTTCAGAGCGTTCTGATAATCCGCCTCTGTTCGAAACTGCCGCCCTTCTACGATATATATCTTCTGTGTCATTCAATCTATCCTTAAGTAAATAATAAGATGTCAGGGATAAATGGGTTAAACCTATATGAATTAAACCTACATCATTTTAACTACATATTATCATCTATTACATTTCCACATAGCTATTTTTATTTTACTATATTAGAAAATTATTGCAAGTCTTTTCCGGAAACATTGACAGGCTCCCCCGCATACAATAGAGCATAAATAAAATGTGGAGGCACTAAAAATGAGTGACTTAACTGCTACAAACTGTGGCTGCAACAATAATTCCTGCAGCAACAATAACAACTGTAGTAACGGTATCTTCGGCAACAGCTGCATCTGGATCATCCTTTTACTGTTCTGCGGCGGTGGCTGCGGTAACGGTTGCGGCAACAACAGCTGCGGACTTCTGGGCAATAAAAACAACGGTTGCGGCGGAAATGATTGTTGCGAATGGCTGATCTGGATTCTGCTCCTGTCCTGCTTCTGTGGCGGTGGCAACAACGGCTGTGGAAATTGCGGTTGCTGATTTACCGGACTTTTTACACACGTATGATCGATCATCCCGGGGTGCGGATCTTCCGTACCCCGAATGACTGATTGGCATAAGCGAATTATCCGCTTCATAAGATACTAGTAATTCATTTACTGGAAGGTATTATCTGCATGGATGATAACAGAATCGACAAGGCGGCCGCCTTTGACACTTTATTTACCAACAACCGCATTCAGATTCTGAAAACACTTGCCTATTATATAGATCCGCATCTCCTGAAAGGACTTGCTGTCTACATAAAATTTTTGGAATTGCAATATACGCTGGCACTGTTTAGAAAGCATCCGGAGACTGCTCTGCACAGTTTTCCTCTATCATCCGATGGAAGCAGTCTCGCCGGTGAACTATGCAGTGATCTCATGCCTTTATGCGATGAAACGCAGAAAGCATCCCTGCAGCAGGTCACCCAGATGCTTGACAATATCCATAATTTTCAAGAAATGATGGATATGGCTAAGTCCATGCAGGAGCTGTTCCCGGAAGGTTTCTCCGATCTGGACGGTTGTGATCCGGCTATGTTGTCCGAACTTTTCGCAGCCACTCAAAATCAATCAGGAGGTCAACAAAATGGATTATTCCCAGACTCCCCTCTGGATGCAGGATGATCTTGTGAAGGACATCCCCAGAGAAAAATTAGAATTTCTCTCCACTCTTTTTGCCAAAGGGCATGGCAAATCACAAAAAGAAATGATGTCACTTCTCATGCCTGCCATGCGTAAGGCAAAGCAGGAGCATCTCACTTTTACCCCACAGGAAATGCAGGCTGCCATCACAGCCATCAAAAAATACAGCACCAAAGCAGAGCTGCAGCAGATTCAAAACATTTTAGAAAAAAGCAACGCTCAAAGAAATAACTCCCGGCAGGCGTAAGGTCTGTCAGGAGTTATTATATTTCTCGAAAGTTCAGCCAACGCCATTCGCAAAGTCGCGTTATCACGCTTTTACGTCACTACGTGACTACCTTTGCTCATAAGACAGCGACTACTTAACTACGATGTTGACGATTCTGCCGGGAACATAGATCTCTTTTACGATGTTGCCGGTCAGTTTGTCACCCAGAGCTTCTTTTGCCATGGCGATGACATTTTCCTTGGTCTCATCCTTGGAAACATTGATGGTTACACGCATCTTGCCGTTGACCTGAACACCGATCTCGACAACGCTCTCTACGGTCTTCTCTTCCTCGAAATCAGGCCATGCCGCCTGATACAATCTGCCTTCAAAGCCGGCAGTCTGCCACAATTCCTCGGTGATATGAGGTGCTACGGGGTTCAGCAGAGTAAGCAGTGTCTTGTATTCGCCTCTGGTAATGGAGTTCTTCTTGTAGAACTCGTTGATCAGGGACATCATGGCCGCGATGGCGGTGTTGTACTTCAGGTTCTCGAAATCGCTGCTGACCTTTTTAATGGTCTGGTGCATCTTGGTCTCTAAATCTGCACTATAGCCTTCTTCATCAATCAGAATATCCTGCAACTTCCATACTCTCTCAAGGAATCTGCGGCATCCCTTTACGCCTTCCTCGCTCCAGGAAGCGCTCAGATCAAAGGCACCGATGAACATCTCGTAGGTACGCAGCGTATCTGCACCGTAATCCTGTACGATATCGTCCGGATTTACCACATTGCCACGGGACTTGGACATCTTCTCACCGTTGGATCCCAGGATCATGCCGTGGCTGGTTCTCTTCTGGTAAGGTTCAGGAGTAGGTACCACACCCTGATCATACAGGAACTTATGCCAGAAACGGGAGTATAAGAGATGCAGCGTGGTATGCTCCATACCGCCGTTGTACCAATCAACCGGCAGCCAGTACTTCAATGCTTCAGGACTTGCCAGTGCCTTGTCATTGTGAGGATCGGTATAACGCAGGTAATACCAGGAAGAACCTGCCCACTGAGGCATGGTATCGGTCTCTCTCTTTGCCGGACCGCCACAGCAGGGACAGGTGGTATTTACCCAGTCAGTCATGGCAGCCAGAGGAGATTCTCCGGTATCGGTAGGCATGTAGCTCTCTACATCGGGTAACTGCAGCGGCAGTTCGCTCTCATCAATGGGAACATATCCGCACTTGTCACAATGTACGATAGGGATCGGCTCACCCCAGTAACGCTGTCTGGAGAATACCCAGTCTCTTAATTTATAATTGGTCTTGCGGTTACCGATGCCCTTCTCTTCCAGATAGTTCATGATCTTCTCTTTGGCTTCTGCCACAGACAGGCCGTTCAGGAAATCGGAATTGACCAAAGTACCATCAGCAACATCGGTATATACAGCTTCTTCTACGCTGACAGGGCTTCCGGCTACAACTTCGATAATAGGCATACCAAACTTTTTAGCGAACTCCCAGTCTCTCTCATCATGGGCAGGTACTGCCATGATAGCGCCGGTACCGTAAGTCATCAATACATAGTCAGATACCCATACAGGGATCTCTTTACCGTTGACGGGATTGGTAGCGGTCAGACCCTGGATGCAGACACCGGTCTTATCCTTTGCCAGCTCGGTACGTTCGAAATCAGACTTTTTCGCAGCCATCTCACGATATGCCACGATATCATCCCAGTTCTTGATCTCGTCCTTGTATTTATCCAGTACAGGATGCTCCGGAGATACTACCATGTAGGTAACACCGAACAGAGTATCCGGTCTGGTGGTGTAAATGCGCAACTTCTCATCTTTTCCGGTGAGGGTAAAGTCTACTTCCGCACCCTGGGACTTTCCGATCCAGTTCTTCTGGGAAACCTTGACACGCTCGATATAATCTACGGTGTCCAGTCCCTGGATCAGCTTGTCTGCATATTCAGTGATCTTCAGCATCCACTGGCTCTTGACCTTACGGATGACTTCGGAACCGCAACGCTCGCAGACGCCATTGACTACTTCCTCATTTGCCAGACCTACCTTACAGGAGGTACACCAGTTGATCGGCATCTCTGTCTTGTAAGCCAGTCCTGCCTTGAACAGCTTTAAGAAGATCCACTGGGTCCAATGATAATACTCGGGATCCGTGGTATTGATCTCTCTGTCCCAGTCAAAGGAATAACCTAAGGAATGCAGCTGATTCTTGAATCTTGCCACGTTATTCTTGGTTACGATCTTGGGATGGATGTGATTTTTAATTGCGTAATTCTCGGTAGGGAGACCGAACGCATCCCATCCCATAGGATACAGCACGTTGTATCCCTGCATTCTGCGCTTACGTGCTACGATATCCAGTGCGGTATAAGGTCTCGGGTGACCTACGTGTAATCCCTGTCCCGAAGGATAAGGGAACTCTACCAGTGCGTAATATTTGGGCTTGGAGAAATCGTCGGAAGTCTTGAATGCTTTTTCGTCATCCCAGACAGTCTGCCATTTTTTCTCTACCTCTCTGTGATTGTAAGGTACTGCCATAATCATTTCCTCCTAAACTATGAGAAGTTTTCTATTTGAATTTACGTTCTCAAGTCGTTAAAAAACTACCGATTATTTTATCGTGTTTTGCCAATACTGTCAAGGACTGCGGCTCTATACATACATATTTGTACATATTTTCTGTTCTCTGTGCATATCATATATACGAGAGGTGATGAATCATGTTTGCATGGATCACATTACTGATCAATCTGATGCAGCGGTATCGTTGATTTTACAATGTTACAATGGGATAACGAAAAAGAGACCGGTACAACATCCGCCGGTCTCTTTTTATGGATACTATGTATTTTGTACATTAATCTTCTGCGTTATTCTCTGCTACTTTCGCTGCCCTGGCTGCCACTTCCTTCTCCTGTACATCGGAAGGTGTCTGCTCATAACGGGCAAATTCATAGGAATAATCGCCTCTGCCTCCGGTCATGGAACGCAGATCCGTACAATAACCGAACAATCCACTCATAGGAATATCCGCTTCGATGATCTGTCTGCCGCCACTCATGGGAGTCATGCCCAGTACGCGGCCTCTTCTTTTGTTCAGATCACCCATGATGTCACCGGTGTAAGCATCGGGTACTGTAACTTTCAGGGACATGATAGGCTCTAACAGAACCGGACCCGCTTCCATAACACCCTTCTTGAATGCCTGAATCGCTGCGGTCTTGAATGCCATCTCCGAAGAGTCTACCGGATGGTAAGAGCCATCGTACAATACTGCCTTGACACCAACTACTGGATATGCCGCCAGAGGTCCTCTGCCCACGGACTCCTGAATACCTTTTTCTACTGCAGGGAAGAAGTTTTTCGGTACTGCACCACCTACGACTTCTGTTGCAAATTCATAGGGCTTCGTCAGATCGCCGGAAGGTGAGAAACGCATTTTTACATGACCGTACTGCCCATGTCCGCCGGACTGTTTCTTGTACTTATATTCCACATCAGACTGTTTCTTGATGGTCTCTTTGTATGCGATCTTCGGCCTGGAAAGCTCGATCTCTACTTTGTATTCGTTTAACAGACGGCTGACCACGATATCCAGATGCTGGTCACCCATGCCGTAAAGTAAGGTCTGGCGGTTCTCTGCATCGTTCACTACACGGATGGTCAGATCTTCATGAGTCATCTTCTGCAATGCCTGGGATATCTTATCCACATCGGCCTTGTTCTTCGGCTTATACCGCATGTAGGTATAAGGGGTAGAAATATCGAACTTGCCGTATTTAATAGTCGTTGCCTTAGTCGAGAGACTGTTGCCGGTTCTCGCTGCAGTCAGCTTCGCCAGTGCTCCGATATCTCCCGCATGCAGTTCACTGACTTCGATAGGCTTATTGCCCTGCAATACATAGATTTTGCCAATCTTCTCTTCAATATCACGATCCACGTTATACAGCAGATCATCCGTTTTCAGTACACCGGAGTTTACCTTGATCAGGGAGTATTTTCCAATGAAAGGATCCACGATGGTCTTCCAGATGTAAGCGGATTTAGCCTTTGCGAAGTCATAATCCGCATGGTAGATCTCGTTGGTCTTCAGATTGATACCCGCTACTTCTCTGTTCTCAGGGCTGGGCATGTATTTGATAATATCATCTAACAGTGTGTACATACCCTGGCACAGAATGTTAGACCCCATGGTCATGGGAACGATGCTGCCGTCACAGACATTGGTACGAAGGGCTGCACGGATCTCTGCTTCAGAGAAGGTCTCTCCACCGAAATACCGCTCCATGAATTCTTCACTGGTCTCGGCTACGGCTTCCATTAAGGTATCACGGCAGATCTGCAGATTCGCCCGGCTGTAATCCGGTACGTCACAGGGAACAACTTCCTTACCCTCCCAGCGGTTACCGCTCTCGGTGATAACATTGATGTATCCTACAAATTTCTCGTTTTCACGGATCGGCAGATGAAACGGTGCCATCTTCTTGCCGTACAGGTTGGTCATATCTTCCACTACCTGACGAAAAGAAGCGTTATCCACGTCCATGTTGGAAACATAGATGAAACGGGGCAGCTTGTATTTTTCGCAAAGCTCCCATGCCTTCTGGGTGCCAACTTCGATGCCAGACTTGCCGTTAACTACTATGATGGCTGCTCCTGCGGCACTAACTGCCTCTTCCACTTCTCCCACGAAATCAAAATAACCAGGTGTATCAATAATATTGATCTTGTATCCTTCCCACTCAATGGGGATCACGGAGGTACTGATAGAGAAATGACGTTTCTGTTCTTCTTTACTGTAATCGCTGAGGGTATTGCCGTCATCTACCTTGCCCATACGAGAGGTGATACCGGACAGATAACCAAAGGCTTCTGCAAGACTGGTCTTGCCACTGCCTCCATGGCCCAGTAATACTACGTTGCGGATCTTGTCTGTTGTGTAAATATTCATATCCCATCCTCCATTTATTCTGCATTTTGGGTATTTTGTCCAGCCGTTGGATTGGATTTTTAACCCCTTACGTGTATTTTACTAAATATATACTGCTATTACAAGTAAATATTGTTAATTATTTCATATTTTTACAAGTTGTCAGAACTTTGCGATATGAACAGTTGTACAAGACAAGTAAATTGAGAGTTACGAGCCATGCAAAAATAGAACGGAATACCTCGGTGGGAGCTTGCTCACACAAGAGGTTGTTTCATTCTATTTTTATACCGTGCGTCCAACGGACACACTCGACAGCCGTCAATGAAATAAATGTGGAGTGCCCTTTGCGACACATTTATGAATTGAGTGCATGGCTCGTAACGTAGGGTTGCCGTAGACAGTCGAACGACGCGAAGAGAAATACGATTGGAAGCGTTTTTTGCTGACAATCTTATGAATAGCGTGGCTCATTGCGGATGTGACGAATCTTAGTAGCCCGCATTGGGACTACTGATTTTTGAAAAGACAGAAATTTTACTTTTCCCGGCTTTTTCGCATGTTTTAGTAGAATTAAGAGTAAGTTTGGTTGAGCAACGAGTCAAGTCTAAATTTGTGTGTAAAGAGGCAAGCTTTTTTGTATTAAAATCGCTATTTTTTGCTGAAAAAATACAAAAAAGGAGATTTTTGGCTTTTATAAGAGCTTATTTTCGCTGAAATGGAAAAGATCCTAAAATCCGTACAAAAATGTTTGATTTAGAAGTTTTTTTGTACGGATTTTGCTATTTTGATACGATTTCCACCAAAGCAATAGAAAGATGGCTACTGGCTTTTTGAAAGCTTTCCAAAACGCAGAACTCCCGGAGTATGCGGTGCCATGTCGAAGATGTTTGTCGGAGGATGTTGATATTTTCTAGAAAAGTGCTGAAAGGCAGGGGGAAAGCGGACACGATGTCCGCGTCAGCCGATTGTCGACATGGATGTCGACTGTAGGCGGCCCCGTCATGACGAGAACTACTCATCACTTTTCGTAGAAAATTCACATCCGGAGACCTTACATCGAGACATGTGTATCGCATGCTCCGGGAGTTCGTGGATTTTGCCAATGTATTCAACTAACTCTCAATTTAGTACTCTTCCGCAATATCAATCTCTTCCTGCTCGGCAGCTGCCGTGTCTGCGGAATAGGGGGTTCTGTGGAGGTATGCCAGCCAGTAACCGCATCCGACAATTCCGGCACCGCCTACGATGTTACCCAGAGTGATAGGCAAGAGGGCTTTTACAAGGAAATTGAACCAGGTCAGGCTCTCTGCGGTAATTCCGTAGGCCTGTGCTGTCAGCAGACCGCATACACCGAAATACATATCTGCAATACTGTGCTCAAAACCGCATAATACAAACAGCATGACAGACCAGTAACTGGTCAGAAGCTTGCCGGAGACACGCTTCGCCGCAAAAGACATCCATACCGCAATACACACCAGAATATTGCACAGAATGCCTCGCACGAAAGCCTCTCCCACGCTTAAATTCGTCCGCGCTGCAGCAGCATTGACTATTGCCTGTGCAAGCTGCTCTCCGAAGAGATCCGGCGTCCGTCCCACTACTACCAGCACCGCTACAAACGCAGCGCCGAGAAAGTTGCCGATATAGACAAACAGCCAGTTTTTCAACATTTTCCATACGGTAACTTTCTTCTCCAATACCGCCAGTATGATCAGGTTATTACCGGTGAAAAGTTCACTGCCCGCTACAAGTACCATAGCCATACCTGCCGGGAATACCGCAGCGCCCACCAGCTTTGCCACCGATGCGATGCCGATAGTGCTGGATGCCGTCGTGGATGCGATCCCCGCAAAGCCGATGAACATACCAGCGAAGAATCCCAATAAAATTGTCTTGAAGATCGACAGATTTACTTTATGGATTCCGACTTCTATATAGTTTCTTGCAATTTCCAAAGGTGAATGCATAAATAGAGTCCTCCTGTTTTTCCGAAACCGACTCGTAAATGTAAGATCGGCTTTCCACAATTTCTGCATATTTAGGAACAGTTACATCTTGCCATATTTCAATTACACTTGCAAGCAAATATGAAAATATCAGAAAAGAGTATACCCTCTCTTGATTTTCGCACGTTAATTTGCTATAGTGTTTAAAGAACAAACAGACATCTTCCGACTTTGTCTTACTATTTGTTTACAGTAAATAACAGAATCGAGGAAAACTATAATGAGTACTCTTACCTTTGGTTTTATCGGTCTGGGTCTGATCGGTGGCTCCATCGCCCGGGCGATTCGTCAGAATCTCCCCCAGTCTCAGATCATTGCATACGATATTAACGCAGACACCTTAAGGGAAGCTTCCCAGTGCGGCGTAGCCAATACAGTCACCACGAAAATCGATGCTTCTTTTTCCACGTGCGATTATCTATTCCTCTGTGCTCCGGTGCAGAAAAATGACGAAAACCTTTCCGCTGTAAAAAAAATTCTCTCACCGAAGACCCTGCTCACCGATGTGGGAAGTGTCAAGAGCGAGATCCATAAGGAAATCAAAAAAGCCGGTCTGGAAAGACAGTTTATCGGCGGTCATCCCATGGCGGGAAGTGACCGGGTGGGCTTTATTAATTCCAAAGCCGTCCTTTTGGAGAATGCTTATTACATTCTCACGCCCACGGATTCCGTTCCGGAGAATAAGGTCACAGATTATAAAAATCTGGTACAACAGTTAGGAGCCATTCCCCTGATTCTGGATCCGGCACAGCATGATTACGTCACTGCTGCGGTCAGTCACCTGCCCCATATCATTGCAGCCTCTCTGGTAAATCTGGTGCGGGACAAGGATTCTGCAGATGGGCTGATGAAAATGATCGCTGCCGGAGGCTTCAAGGATATCACCAGAATTGCCTCCTCTTCCGCTGCGGTATGGCAGCAGATCTGTCTGACGAATACGGAAAATATTTCGACGCTTTTGTCTTCCTACATTGCTTCCCTCCAGGGAATCCAACAGGAATTAAATGCCAAACGCGGCGATGACCTGTACGAGCTGTTCGACAGTGCCAGAATCTACCGCGATTCCTTCATCAATACCGCCAGCGGTCCTTTGAAGAGTTCCTATGCCATTACCATCGACATTGCCGACGAACCCGGTGAGATTGCAGCCGTGGCTACGATTCTTGCCCTGAAAAATATCAGTATCAAAAACATCGGCATCGTCCATAACCGAGAGTACGAGGGCGGCGTGCTGCGCATTGAATTCTATCAGGAAGAAGCCATCGAAAGATCCACGAAAATTCTTCGTGAAAAGGGCTACAGTCTGCACAGCAAAAACTAGAAAACCGACTTCTGTTTCCTTCGCCGCACTATTTTCTCCACGCAGACACATACGAGCAGTCCGAACGCACCGCCGCAGGTATCCAGCACCACATCAGCAAAACACCCATAGCGTCCCGGAATGAACAGTTGGTGGAATTCATCCGCTCCGGCGGAGGCAAACACCCAGCATACGATCAAAAGATACAGCTTCCGTCCTCTCTCCTTCCAGGGTCTCCACACGCCGTACAATAATACTCCCATGCAGGCATACTCAGAAAAATGAGCCAGCTTACGAATGGGATGTTCAAAATAAGCCGCCATACTATCGATGACATTCTGCGTCCAGTGTTTCCCGGAGATAGCATTCAGAAGTTCTGCACATTTTTCAGAGATCATAGCACTCAGTGAGCCGGATTCCTCACCATTCTGACCGGAAAACGCAAAAATGAGCAGATATAACAATACAAGCAAAATAGCAGCCATTACACTGACTGCCATTTTACATTTCTTACTACTTCTCATCATTGATTGTCTGATATACGCGGATTCTTGCCGCATCACTCTCCGGCATTCCAATGAAGACAGCCCCATACGCATAAGTATCTTCCTTCATTTCGATCCGGACGATCTGTAAGAACGCATGCAGCACTTCCTGCGTCCAAATCCTCAACTTCGATTCATACACCGCACCGATACTCAACACTTCCTTGCACAAAAATCCCACTCCGTTGGGAGATACATCTACGATGTCAATGCTGACTTCCTGCATATCTCCCTGGTCCAGGCGCTTTACCATCAGGGTGGAATTCATTTCTGTACGCTTGCTTCGTCTTCTTTCTTCCATTATTTTTCTCCTTTTAAGTCAGCGATGAACATGGCGTCTCCAAAGCTGAAAAATCTGTATTTTTCACGGATTGCTTCTTCGTAGGCATGAAGGATATGTTCTCTTCCAGCAAGTGCCGATACCAGCATTACCAGCGTGGACTCCGGCAGATGGAAATTCGTGATCAGTGCATCCAGCACCTTGAAACGATAACCGGGATAAATGAATATCTCGGTATTGTCACAGCCGGGCTGTACCATGCCCTGCTCGTCCGCAGCACTCTCCACGGTACGGCAGCTGGTGGTACCTACGCAGATCACACGACCACCCTTTCTCTTCGTCTCATTGATCGTGTTCGCCGCTTCCTCCGTCACCTGATAATACTCGGAATGCATATGATGCTCCAGCACGTTTTCTTCCTTTACCGGGCGGAAAGTCCCCAATCCCACATGCAGGGTCACATAAGCGATCTTAATGCCCTTGTCCGCGATCTGCTGCAACAATTCCCGGGTAAAATGGAGACCCGCCGTAGGCGCTGCTGCAGAGCCCTCATATTTTGCATAAACGGTCTGATAACGGTTCTTATCCTTCAGTTTATGAGTGATATAAGGAGGCAGGGGCATCTCACCTAACTTGTCCAGTACCTCTTCAAAAATACCCTCATATTCAAAACGGATCAAACGATTGCCTTCTTCTACAGTCTCAAGCACTTCCGCCTTTAGCAGTCCGCCTCCGAAGCTCAGGCGCTGACCGGGTTTGCATTTTTTGCCGGGCTTTACCAGTGTCTCCCAGACATCCGCTTCTTTTCTTTTTAACAAAAGGACTTCCACATGTCCGCCGGTACCTTCCCGCTCTCCCAAAAGTCTCGCCGGAATCACCTTGGTGTTGTTTAACACCAGACAGTCTCCGAGATGCAGATAGACGATAATATCCCGGAAAATATGATGAGAGAGCTCTCCCGTATTTTTATCCAGCACCAGAAGCCTGGAGGAAGAACGATCCTCCAGCGGATCCTGCGCGATCAGTTCCTGGGGCAGATCAAAGTAAAAGTCTGATTTTTTCAGTTCGGTCGTCTCTGCCATTACAGGCTCGCTCCTTCCACAAATGCTTTATATCCGCGATATGTTTCATATACGTCGGCCTTACTGGTAGCTTCCCAGGGTGCATGCATGTTCAGCACTGCCACACCGCTGTCGATAACGTTCATGCCGTACAATGCCAGAATATATGCGATGGTTCCACCGCCGCCCAAATCGACCTTACCAAGCTCTGCAGTCTGGAAGTTCACCTCTGCCTTGTCGAAGATATGGCGCAGATGTGCCAGATACTCCGCATTGGCATCGTTGGAACCGGACTTGCCTCTGGCTCCGGTGAATTTATTGATGACCATACCACCGCCTAAATATGCCACGTTCTTTTTGTCGAAGCTGGACGCATAGGTAGGATCAAAAGCACTGCTGACATCGGAAGACAGCATACAGCTGTGTGCCAGGCATCTTCTCACATGCAGTTCACTGTATTCACCTGTCAGATTCATGACCTCTGCTACGGCATTTTCGAAGAAATGGGACTGCATGCCAGTAGCACCAACAGAACCGATTTCCTCCTTATCCACCAGGATACAGCACATGGTACGGTCGGTCACATCACTGTCTAACATTGCCTGCATGGAAGTATATGCACAGACTCTGTCGTCCTGTCCGTAAGCCAGTATCATGCTGCGGTCAAAACCCGCTTCTCTTGCCTTGCCAGCGGGAACGATCTCTAACTCTGCGGAGACGAAATCTTCTTCGTGAATGTCATAGGTCTCTTTCAGGATATCCAGAACACCTGCCTTTACCGCTTCTTTTCCGGCTTCTTTCTCATCTTTTTTCTTATCCTTTTTATCAATCAGCAGAGGCTTGTTGCCTACAATAATATCCAGAGCTTCGCCCTCGATGACCTTTGCTGCCTTTTTCTCCAGCTGCTCCTGTGCCAGATGGATCAACAGATCGGATACAAAGAATACCGGATCATCCTCGTTCTCGCCGATATTGATCTCTACACAGGTACCGTCTTTTTTCACGATCACACCATGGATTGCCAGGGGAATAGTCACCCACTGGTACTTCTTCACACCACCGTAATAATGGGTGTCCAGATAAGCGAATCCGCCATCCTCATACAGGGGATTCTGTTTTACATCCAGTCTGGGGCTGTCGATATGGGCTCCAAGGATGTTCATGCCCTCTGTCATGGGTTTACGGCCGATCTGGAACATGGCGATGGATTTGTTCATCCATACGCTGTATACCTTATCTCCGGTTTTAAGAGCAGTGCCCTCTTTGATCAGGCTCTCCAGTTCACGGTAACCGGACTTCTCAATGGTATTGACAATGGTGTCAATGCACTCTCTCTCGGTCTTACCGTTGTCTAAAAAATCACGATACTGTGCGTTTATTTTCTCCAGCTCTTTTAACTGTTTGGAAGAATAGGTCTCCCATGTGTTTTTCTTTTCCATATTTATCCTCATTTCCGCATCCGTCTTCCGGATACTCTTTTACTATAACTACAACAGGAGAGGTTCCTCGCCCTCTCCGTATCAGTGTACTACATTTGCGTCGGCAGTTCAATTCCTGTCTGTCAGATTTTCATCCTTCTCCTTAGGATCCCTGTCGATCTCCGTATAATGTTTTTTTCTGCGCTGGATCTTCTTGATCTCCCGGATGCGTCTACGGTTCTCTCTCGCCAGTTCGCTCTTACTGCTGGCATGATTTACCAGCACCCTGTTCACCGGACGGAAATACCGGTTCAGATAAGCACCGATCAGAATGATATACATACAGAAATACATCCACAACATAATGATCACAATAATGGTCAGACTTCCGTAAATACTATACCCATTTCCATAAGACACATACATGGAAAATCCCCAGGAAAATACACTCCATACTACCGCAGCAAAGCAGGCTCCCGGAACCTGTTCCGTGAATTTCAGCTTTGTGTCCGGGATATATGTATAAATCAGTCCAAACAAAAGGATCAGCACCGCCCATACGAACAGAAAGCGGAAATTCATCAGGAGACTCACAAACATCTGTAGCTGCGGAATCCTATGTAATGCAATATCCACCAGCTGATTGCCAAATACCATAAAAAACAGTGACAAGATCAACACTACAAGCATGATCAACGTATAAAAGCTTGCAATAAAACGGATCACGAAGTAATTACGCTTCTCGTCCACACCATTGACCGCATTTAATCCCCGCATCAGTGCCATGACACCCTTCGCCGCCGACCAGACCATGGCGATCAGAGCCACAGGCAGGATTCCAACCGAACTCTCATACACATCCACGACCAGACTCTCCACCATGGCATCCGCAATATCCGGCGTCACATCTGTCAGCGCAGTGATCAGATTCTGCTCCGTCACCGGGGTATAAGGAATCACCGCGCAGACTACCATCAGCATCGGAATCACCGACAAAAACAGGAAAAATGCTGTACTCGATGCATAAGCGCTGATATTCTGTTTTTTCATCTGGCTGGAAAAATCCCGCCAAATGCTGATTATTGTCCTGAGCATATCTCGCATCCTTCATAGAAAAAGTTAAGGATCTGTTCCGCGCCAAGCCCCTGCAGTGCCATATTTTTAGCACCGTTCTGGCTCATTCCCACGCCATGGCCGAATCCACCGCCGATAATGTTATATCCTATCATATTTTTCTTATCATGGCTAGGTTCAATCACAAAAAATGCACTGGGCAGGAGGCTGGGCATGCTTACTTCACTGCCGTCCTGTCTGACCACTCTGGTCACGCCATCACATAGTACTGCTCTGATATTATATTCCGAGATGATCTTGTAGGTTCCTTTATCTGTGGCAATGACCAATTCATCTGCCACACCGCCGGGTCCCCGTTTTACAATGGTGATATCCGTAACCTTAGAAAAGTTTTTTATGCTTTGACTGCTGTAGTCACCATCCTTCAGAGTCAAGATCAGCTTCCCGTTGGCTTCATAACGATTCTTCAGGGTCTCAAGTATCCGGTCCACATCGATCTCTTTTACCGTATATGTCCAACGGTACCACCCTTCCTGCGCTTCATAATCCTCTGCATGAGTTTGGGTAATAAAATCCCGGAAGGACTCTTCTTCGCTCAGTTCCTCCGCAGTTGTTTCCGCGGTAATCTCCGTACTGCCTGCAGCTACCGCCCCATCATCCGTCTGCACCGGATTCTCCGGGCTTTCGCTCAGCCGGCTGCTTTTCAGATAATCAAGCATCTGCGCCTCCGTAGTCTTCCATATGCTTGCTGTAGTTCCCACACCGCAGGATGTCGAATAATAATAGGTGTTCGCCACAGTGCCTTCGTCTGTCAAAATCATTTGTCCGTAGGTTTCCTTTACCGCCGTAGTTGTGCTGTCTGCCTCTGTGATGTTGTTATAGACCTGATAGGAAGTGCTGTCATCCACATGGGCTCCATACCGGGGGTATCCTGCTCTGAGCATATGTCCGTAGGCATAGGTTCTGGCGCAGATTGCCTGCGCTTTCAGGGCTTCCAGCGGGTAGGATGCCGGCATCTCACTTGGCACTACACTGTAGAGATATTCTTCCAGCGGAAGCTCATTTACCACTGCAATTCCGTCTGCGGTCCGCAGCAGCTCTATATGCCCTCTGTAAGAAGGTGTTCCCTGACTTCGATTCACATTGATCAGCCGTACCCGGCCGGTCAGCACTGTCGGTACTATACGGATCCGTTCTCCCACGAAATAATCGCTGTCTGTGTCAATGGTCACCTCGTCTCCCCTGGAAAACAATTCTTCCTGCATTTCCTCACCGGTTCCGTACTGTAGTAGAAAATCACTTTCCGCCGTCAGTGTCACCGTCTGGTGCAAAACATCCGAAAAATCCGAAGTTTTGATCAATACCCGGATTTTGTCCATGTTATCTTCTCTGGCCAGCAGGATACCGCAGATCTCGTCATTTTCACGAATAAAGTCCGCATCCATATAGCCGAATCGCAGATCTTCAGTAGTACACATGGTAAGCTCCCGGTACAGGCGATACCCTTTGTAATCCTCAGCCAACGGGATCCGGCCCCTGCCCTCGATCTCGATACCGCTTTCATCTGCCGACAGCACCCGGCCTGTGAACTTCTCTGTTTTCAGGATAACGGCACTCACGAGGTCATCCGTAAGTTCCACATCTGCCAGCTGTTCCCGCATCTGGTCCGGTGTCGGCAGCCTGCCTGCCTCATTCGCCTCTGTATCCAGATCATAGGTCTCTCTTACTCCGTCACAGAATAAAGTAATCTGCCCAGCTTCCGCCTCCGTGATCCAGACGTTTTTCAATTCCCGTACTACTGGAATATGCTGAGGCAGGGCCTCTTCTGTCTCCGGTGCCCCCGGCTCCTCCCGACCGCAGCTATGTAACAAATTTATCAGAAGTAAAAAAAGAAGAAATGCCGTACCTAACACACACAGGTATTTCTTCCACTGTATTCTCTGTTCTCTGGAAAGTTTATAATAATTCTCAAGCAGTCTGTTTTTCTTCAAATCATTTCCCGCCTATTCAGAATCTGTTTTATGACTTTAAAAGAGCAGTCCCAAAGGACTGCTCTCTCTTTTGTATTGTTATCCCCAAAATGCCGCCTCTTACCTTTTGACTCCTAGCAATGCTAGGTGGGTAACCGCAACCAACCTTTTGCCTTCCCTTCCAATCCTCCTTGCGGAGTGAGGGCTTGACAGCCACTTGGCAATATAGGAATCCCGTTTAAAGTAAATGTAGGTTCAAAACTGGTAAGAGTTATCGTACATCTCAGGTTAAGTATATTATAGCGAGTTAAGATCCATTTTACAACTGTAATTTTTACCAATATTATTATCTGCAAAAAAGGCTGTCTCCGAAGAGACAGCCTTCCATATTTGCATTTGTCTGTAAAGTAAGATTACAGCTGAGGACCAGCAGCAACCAGAGCCTTACCAGCATCATTTCCTTCGTATTTAGCGAAGTTCTTGATGAATCTCTGAGCCAGATCCTTTGCCTTCTCTTCCCACTGGGAAGGATCAGCGTAGGTATCTCTGGGATCCAGAATACCGGTGTCAACACCAGTCAGCTCGGTAGGAACTTCGAAATCGAAGTAAGGGATCTTCTTGGTAGGAGCGGTCTTGATAGCGCCATCCAGAATAGCATCGATGATACCACGGGTATCCTTAATGGAGATACGCTTGCCGGTTCCGTTCCATCCGGTATTTACAAGGTATGCCTTAGCACCGTTCTTCTCCATCTTCTTAACCAGCTCTTCTGCATACTTGGTAGGATGCAGCTCCAGGAATGCCTGACCGAAGCAAGCAGAGAAGGTAGGGGTAGGCTCGGTAATACCACGCTCGGTACCAGCTAACTTAGCTGTGAAACCGGACAGGAAGTAGTACTGGGTCTGCTCCGGAGTCAGAATAGATACAGGAGGCAGTACACCGAATGCATCAGCAGACAGGAAGATTACGTTCTTAGCTGCGGGTGCGGAAGAAATAGGACGTACGATATTCTTAATATGGTTGATAGGATAAGATACACGAGTATTCTCGGTAACGCTCTTATCGTTGAAATCAATCTTGCCGTCAGCATCAACGGTTACGTTCTCAAGCAGCGCATCTCTCTTGATTGCGTTGTAGATGTCGGGCTCGGAATCCTTGTCCAGGTTGATAACCTTAGCGTAGCATCCACCTTCGAAGTTGAATACGCCGTTGTCATCCCAGCCGTGCTCGTCATCACCGATCAGCAGACGCTTAGGATCGGTAGACAGGGTTGTCTTACCGGTTCCGGACAGACCGAAGAAGATTGCGGTGTTCTCACCGTTCATATCGGTGTTTGCGGAGCAGTGCATGGAAGCAATGCCCTTCAGAGGCAGGTAGTAGTTCATCATGGAGAACATACCCTTCTTCATCTCTCCGCCGTACCATGTGTTAACAATAACCTGCTCGCGGCTAGTGATATTAAATGCTACACAAGTCTCGGAGTTCAGACCCAGCTCCTTGTAATTCTCAACCTTAGCCTTGGATGCGTTGTAAACTACGAAATCGGGCTCGAAGTTCTTCAGCTCTTCCTCGGTGGGTTTGATGAACATGTTGGTTACGAAATGAGCCTGCCAAGCTACCTCAACGATGAAACGGATAGCCATGCGGGTGTCCTTATTAGCACCGCAGAATGCATCTACAACGAACAGTCTCTTGTTGGACAGTTCCTTCTTAGCGATATCCTTTACAGCAGCCCATGTTTCCTGAGACATACGATGGTTGTCGTTCTTGTACTCATCAGAAGTCCACCATACAGTGTTCTTGGAGTTCTCATCTTCAACGATGAACTTATCTTTGGGAGAACGTCCTGTATATATACCGGTCATAACATTTACCGCACCGAGTTCGGTCTCCTGACCTTTCTCGTAGCCTTTCAGTTCAGGCTTCATCTCTTCTTTGAATAATTCTTCATAAGAAGGATTGTGAACGATTTCTGTGGTTCCGGTGATGCCGTACTTGCTTAAATTGATCTCTGCCATCTTACATTAACCTCTTTCCTTTAAATTTATGTGTGTCTTTATCTTCTGCCACATCGTCTGTATTATCTCAAACCCCAGTAAAAAAGTCAAGAAACCGCTAAAAATTTTATACTGATTTTATATTCTCTTTACTTTACCCTGGTTTCCTTGGCCAGCCACTCTTTTTCTTCCTCATTCAGATAGGGAGAAATCTTCTCGTAGACAGTCTTCTGATACTCGTGCAGATACTTTTTCTGGGTATCGTTCAGATACTTTTCATCAATGGCTTCTCTGTCGATGGGTACCCATGTCAGGGTCTCGAAATGCATGAACTGACCATACTCGTTCTTCACATCATTTTTCGCCACCATAACATTCTCGATGCGGATACCGTGGCTGCCCTGAATATAGATGCCGGGCTCATTGGTGATATCCATACCATCCTCAAACACTGCCTCCACCATACCTCCGGTGAATCTCCAGCGCATGTTCTGGGGACCTTCGTGCACATTCAGAATATAACCTACGCCGTGTCCGGTACCGCACTGGTAATCAATGTCCATATCCCAGATAGGCTGTCTTGCCAGAATGTCCAGATTCCGTCCGGTACAGCCGTAGAGCCAGTGTGCATGGGTCAGCTGCATCACTGCCGCTGCTACCATGGTGTAATGCTTTTTGATCTCTTCGGAAATGGGACCTAAAACGATGGTTCTGGTCACATCGGTGGTACCTCCCAGATACTGTCCGCCGGAATCTACCAGAAGCATTCCTTCCGGCTCCAGAGTCGCACAGTTGTCCGGGGTTGCTTCGTAATGCATCATGGCTGCATTGGACTTGTAACCTGCGATGGTCGGGAAGGACAGATCTAAGAATTCCGGGATCTCTCTTCTCTTCTGTTCCAGATAGTCCGCTGCGGTCACCTCAGTGATCTTCTCTTTGCCCACATGGGTCTTCAGCCAGTAGATAAATTTCGTTACGGCCACGCTGTCCTTTAAAAAGATCTCCTGCATTCTCGCAAGCTCTACCGGATTCTTAATGGCCTTTAACAGTTCGGTGGGATTCTTGCCCTCTACTAACTTCTGATTCTTCTGCAATGTCTTGTATAAAGTATAGCTGCAATATCTGTTGTCCACGAGGATCGCATTGCCCGCAGGGAGTGCCTTCAGGAAATCTACGACGGTGTCGTATTCCTTTACCTCGATACGATGAGCTGCCAGGTATTCCGTCACCTGTGCATCCAGTGCTTTCTGCTGGATAAACAGAGTTGCGGACTCTTCTGTAATATAGGCATAGGACATTGCTACCGGATTGCATTCCACATCACAACCGCGGATATTGAAGAGCCACATCAGATCATCCAGTTTGGTCAGAAGCAGTGCATTGGCACCGTCCTTCGCCATCTTTTCTCTGGTCTCTGTCAGTTTTTCCTCTACGCTCTTACCGGCGATTTTCTCATCCAGTACGGTTACTTTTCCGGCAGGAAAATCCGGTCTGTCTGTCCAGATGCTCTCTGCCAGATCCTTCTCATAAGCGATGCGGATCTGCTTCTTTTCCAGTACCTTTTCGTATTTTTTGCCGTCCATGGCAGCGATAACTCTGCCATCAAATCCTAAAGTCTGTCCCTGCTGCATGTTCTGCTCCAGGAGTTCCTCGATGGTGGGAACTCCCTCCTGTAACATACGGAACAGTTCTACGGTCGTTCCCTCCAATTCTGCTTCTGCCTGGATGAAATATCTGCCGTCAGTCCACAGTCCCGCGCCGTCTTTCCAGACTACCAGTGTGCCGTTGGAACCGGTAAAATTGCAGAAATATTCTCTTACTTTAAAATAATCGTTTACATATTCGGAATTATGAAAATCCGCTGTGGGCATCATATAGAAATCAATGCCCTCTTCCTGCATCTTCTTCCGAAGAAGTGCAAGTCTGTCCTGAATCACTTTGTTTTCCATGTTATCTCCATTCTATGATGTCGGGGTCAAAAGCCCCCGACTTTGATGCCTACGGATTGTTCCGTGCT
>OHNE01000156.1_pt1 | contig 55229 bp, 43 predicted proteins | sample 1569581 | NCBI WGS metagenome assembly OHNE01 (sample SAMEA3879509, study PRJEB24766) | human gut metagenome | biome: human-associated habitat; feature: feces | place: USA | collected 1985/1987 | reverse complement strand
TTTACTTTTTATTATTATAGTTCACGCTCATATGTGCCAACAATTGATCCGTTAGAATATGAGTCATTTCGTATCCATGCATTTTTGTAAAAATCCGATGATGTGTGAGAAGTATAATTTGTTGATAAAGCTTTTGCAGCATTTGCTGAATCTGTTGGAGATAAATGTGCAGGATAACCATTATTCCATTTACCAAACAAATTCCAATTCGTAGGACACTCAAAAACGGCTGTTGTTAATCCCGACTGATAAAATGCGTAAGCTCCGATATAATCAACATAAGTTGGGAAGTAAATATCTGTTAATGCAGAACAACCATAAAAAGCATAGCCTGCTATTTCCTGCAATTCACTGTCAGTGCTGATGTTTACATTTTTTAAAGTGTTGCAACCATAAAAGGCACGGGTGCCGATACTAAGAATACTATTTGGAATATTAACAGTTTTCAAAGTTATAATATTCTCAAATGCATTACTATATATCTTGGTAACAAATTTACCGTTAAATTTTGATGGTATTGTGATTTCTGTTGGATTATCAACCAAACATCCTGTTACGGCATAAGTTCCGTCAGAAAGAAGAGTGAATTCAAGTGTATCACTTTCATTTAAAATAACATCATCACTTTTTCCAATAACCGATTTTGTTCCGTCAGTATAAGTTATAACAATTTCTCCATTGATAATTGCCATATCGGCAATACCTCTGCCATCTTTACCATCAACACCATCTTTGCCGTCAGCACCTTTATCTCCTTTTTCACCTTTTTCTCCTGTGTCACCCTTTTCGCCTTTGACATTACCGAGGTTTAACACTGTGTTATCGGTGAGAAGAATACTCAATTCACCATCAGCTGACAAAGTAACAGTCTTAATACCAATTCCGTCTTTTCCGTCAGCTCCATCTGTTCCGTCAGCCCCTTTTGCACCAACGACAACACCGAGTTTTGCAGTTTCTCCGCTTGTATAAGTCAATATCAACTCACCGTTTGAATTGATTTCTGACTTAGAAACACCTATGCCGTCAGCACCCTTAATGTTACCGAGGTTAAGTACAGTACCGTTGGATAATTCAACGCTCAAAGCACCTTCAGCAGAAATCGTTACATTGACAATGCCTGTGCCGTCTTTACCGTCAGCGCCGTTTATACCATCCTTACCATCTGCACCATTTGTACCGTTAATGCCGTCTGCTCCTACAACTTTTCCGAGATTAGTAGATTGACCATTTGTATATGTAAGTACAAATTCTCCGTCAGCATTGATTTCTGATTTTGAAATACCAATACCGTCTTTGCCCTTGATACTTCCGAGATTTAGTGTTGTTCCGTTTGTAAGTTCAACATTCAAAACACCATCATCAGTAATTGTTACATTGGCAATTCCGATACCGTCTTTACCGTCAACACCGTTAGCACCATCTTTACCATCTTCTCCATCTTTACCGTCAGCGCCATTTGCACCATCTTTGCCATCAGTTCCGTTAATACCATCCTTGCCGTCTTTTCCGACAATACAGCCGAGGTTAATACTTGATGAATCGGAGAAAGCAAGTTCCAATTCACCGTCTGAATTTATAACTACATTAGAAATGCCAATGCCGTCTTTGCCATCTTTGCCGTCTGCACCATTTTGACCGTCTTTTCCGTCCTTACCATCAACTCCGTCTTTACCGTTGACACCGTCTTTACCGTTAGCACCAACTATAACACCAAGATTAGAAGAAGTTCCATCAGAATAAGTTATTACTAATTCTCCGTCAGAATTGATTTCTGATTTTGTAACACCGATACCATCCTTACCGTTAGTACCATCTTTACCATTCTTACCATCAGTACCGTTTTGACCGTCTTTTCCGTCTTGACCGTTAATTCCTACAACTGTACCAAGATTTGTAGATGTTCCGTCTGAATACTTAATAACAAGTTCACCGACAGAATTTACTGTTGTTTCAGTAATTCCGATGCCATCCTTTCCGTCTGCGCCATTTGTTCCGTTAGTACCGTCTTTGCCATCAGCACCGTTTTTACCGTCAACACCGTTTGTACCATCCTTGCCGTCCGCACCCTTAATATTGCCGAGATTTAATTGTGTACCGCTTGTTAGAGTAATTTCGAGTTCATTATCTGAATTGATTATTATATTCTGAATACCAACTCCGTCCTGACCGTCAGCACCGTTGGCACCATCTTTGCCGTCTTTTCCGTTAAGACCATTTTTACCGTTAGCGCCGTCCTTACCATCTATTCCATTTTTACCGTCTTTACCATCAGCACCATTGATACCGTTTTTGCCATCAGCACCAACTACAACACCAAGGTTAGAAACAGTATTATCTGAATAGGTTAAAACAAGTTCGCCCTTTGAATTGATTTCCGATTTTACAACACTTATACCGTCTTTACCATCAATACCGTTTGTGCCATCTTTACCGTCCTTGCCATCTGTGCCGTTAGTTCCGTTGACGCCATCTTTTCCATCCTTGCCGTCAAGTCCGTTTGCACCTATTACATTTCCAAGATTAGAACGCTGTCCGTTCGAATAGGAAAGTACAAGCTCACCGCTTGAATTGATTTCAGCATTAGTTACACTGACGCCGTCTTTACCATCAGTACCGTTAATGCCGTCAACTCCATCTTTACCATCAGCGCCATTGATACCGTCTTTGCCATCAGCACCTACTATAATGCCAAGATTAGCAACTGCATTGTCTGAATAAGTTAAGACTAATTCGCCCTTTGAGTTGATTTCGGACTTTATAACGCTAATACCATCTGTACCGTTTTTACCATCAATACCGTTAGTACCATCCTTACCATCTTTTCCATCTTTGCCATCAACACCGTTAATGCCGTCTTTTCCGTCCTTACCATCAACACCGTTAGTGCCATCTATGCCATTCTTACCGTCTGCTCCGTTAAGTCCGTCTTTACCATCAGCACCGACAACTACACCAAGGTTTGAACGCTGTCCGTTTGAGTATGTAAGAACCAACTCACCGTTTGAATTGATTTCAGAATTTGTAACACTGATGCCGTCAGTACCGTTCATCCCGACAACCTTGTCAAGATTAACAGTTTTTCCGTCTGAAAAGTTTAGTACAAGCTGACCGTCAGAATTGATACTTGCATTTGTAATGCCAACACCGTCAATACCATTTGTACCGTTCTTTCCGTCTACACCGTCTTTACCGTTAGTACCGTTAATGCCGTCAGCACCATTTAAACCGTTTGCTCCGTCTTTACCGTCAACACCATTTTTACCGTTAGTTCCGTTTTTGCCATCTTTGCCATTAGAACCATTGACGCCATCCTTACCGTTAATGCCGTTAATTCCGTTTGTACCGTCCTTGCCATTAGCGCCATTCTTGCCGTCAGCACCTATAGCTTTGCCGAGATTTAAGACAGAATTGTCGGACAAGGTTATAAGCAATTCACCATCCGACGAAAAAGAAGCGGTCTTTATGCTTGCACCATCCTGCTTTGATGAAGCTTCAAGTGCAGATGTCCATTCTTTTTCAGTGCCTGAATAGCCATTATCTACCGCAATATCATAGGCAGATTTGCCTGAAAGAGAATCAAGCCATTCCTGCACAGTTCCCTCATAGCCGTATTTTACAGCCAATTCATATGCAGAAAGTCCGTTTTCTACTTTTGAATCACCCTTAAACACAACAAAACCTATTGTGCCAAGCAAAAGTAAAATAATCAGAATAACACTTAGTATCTGAAAAAATTTGCTGTTCTTATTCTTTACTTTTTGATATTCATTTGTTTGCTGTTCTGTTTGTTGCCGTAACATATTCATACCTCCGTGTCAATATAGTATATTAGTTTCATTATATTACTCGTTTCGTAAACTGTCAACGCATTTCGTGTTATTATCTAAAAATTTTTGTCAATACCATATAAGATATATACGAGGTGATTTAATGAATTTTGGTGATAGATTAAGGATTTTAATTGACGAACGAGGCATTACACAAAAAGAATTAGCTTCACAATTAAATATAGCTCCCTCAACAGTAAGCAGTTATGTTCAGAATACCCGTGAACCCGATTTTACTACATTAAAATCTCTTTCAATTTATTTTAGTGTTTCAATAGATTATCTTTTGGGGTGTCGAACCAACAAAGCCTCTTCTCGTCAGGAGGATGAACTATTAAGAGTATTTCGCAGTCTTACAGCAGAGCAAAAAGAAGTGTGTATTGAACAATGCAAAGTGTTTGTAAGGCTTAATCAAAAAGCAAGAGCAAAATCATCGTAATCGATTTTGAACAAAATAATTTGTAAAAATAAAACTGCCCTTGACTAAATTATAATCAAGGGCAGATACTTTGTCCTGTGACCCGACCCCCAAAAGTTAGATTTTTTAGGTCTAACTTTTGGGGGTCGGGTCAGTCATATCGGTGCTGTTTTTTGTTTTTATTATAAAGTTTTTGGCTGAATAATCAAAGCTTAATGTTATTCATCTCGTCACCGAGGACATCGGCTATTTCTTTCAGGTGGCCTGTGCGTTTGCCTTTTAGTTTATAGAACTGCAAAAGTCCGTAGCCCGGGTACTCGTTGCCCTCAACCATAACGGGACCGTTCTTTGAAAAGGCGATATCCCAACCGATATATCTCACCTGCGGAATCTTTTCCGCTGCCTCAACAACCATGTCAAGAGCCTCTCGAACGCCTGCAATCTTAACCTCGGAGAACTTTTTACCTGTCATCGGGTGTTTGTCATAAACATTGCCGTAGTCGTCAATTACATTACTGTCGATTCTGCCGTCTGCATCAAGGCTGAGGTAGAGGTCATTTGTACAGCCGATAACATTTGACTCGTCCTGATTGATACGGAGAGCGTTATTTATTATATGTGCCTTGCCGTCCTTATAGAGCGTAACAACTCGCCATGAATTTACAACGCACGGATTAATTTCGTTGAGGTCATCGCTCTGAACGATTGCCTCCTCAACAAGAAGCTGACCGTTTGCCTTGAGTTCATCATAAAGCTTGTTGCTGTCCTTTACATCGGCAACGGTGATTTTTGAAATGCCGTGACCGCCCTCGCCTGTCGGATCTTTTGCAAAAACGGTTTCTCTGCCGTCAAGGAACTTCCTGAAATCTTCCTTACTGCCTGTGCGAAGGTTGATGAAATCTCTTTTGAGATACTTTTTGAAAAGCTCGTCAAAAACAAGCTTGTCACGAAGAAGAACGATATATTCCTCATCGTTGAGATATTCAAGAATTTTGTAGAAAGTTTTTGCAGTTACAAAGGTTTTTTTCTCTTTAGCCGAAAGATTGATAAAATCGCAACGGAAATAGTCCGTGTAGCCTGTGCCTCTGATGAGAAAGTTGCGGATTATGTCGAACTTGATATAAGCCTTTGACTTACCGCTGTTCTTAGCGATAATGTCAATGTGCTTATCCATTCTGCTGTGGTTAATATCTCTGAATTTATTCAAAAGCCATTTGTGTACCGAAACTGCCATCTTACTTCTCCTTTACAACCTTACCGTCTTTTACATAAAATCTCGGATTGTTCTTGCCTATATTCACAAGCGCCTCAGCATTGCCCATACCCGAACTTCTGCCGAACATTCCAACGGTTATGCCGTCACCGAGGAGTGTTACCTCGTCATCAATTTTTACCGATGAATCAACCTTAACAGCCGTCATATTCATACACATCTCACCGACAACAGGATATTTTTTGCCGTTGATAACAACCCTTCTGCCGTGATTTGCGTGACCGATGCCGTTGTTGTAGCCGACAGGAAGAATTGCAAGAATAATATCCTCATCTGCCGTGTATGACGCATTGTAGCCGAACCACTCGCCCTTGTTCACCTTTTTAAGCTGAAGAATACGGGTTTTCATCTTCATAGCCGGCTGTAAATCTATCTTTACATCAAAATATGTTTCGCTGATGTTGTACTTCTTAATGAAGTAATTGTTTCGCATTTTGCGAAGTTTGTCCTTTGGCGAATTTGAAAGAGAATCGGGGGCAACATTGTAGCCGTAGATTGCAATGCCCATTCTCACGCCTGTTGTAAAAGGCTGTTTCGGGTGGGTAAGCATTGAAACGGAACTGCCCATATGGACAATCGGGATTTTATTCAAATCAATAAGCGATGTAAGCTCCTTGAAGTTTCTGACCTGCTCGTCCCAATGGGGATCAAAAATTCCGGCTGTTGCAAAATGCTGATAAATTCCCTCAAGAACAAAATTTGAACCGTTAATCATATCAACGGCAGTTTTAACCTCGTTCTTATCCTTGAAGCCGAGGCGGTTAAAGCCTGTATCAATCTGGAGATGAACCTTGAAATTGCAATCAATGTTCAAATCAAGCAACCTTTTGAGGTAGTCAAGCTCATTCACGGCAATGGTGAGATTAAGCCGCTTTGCCTCCTCAATTCTCGAAAGATGAACCGGATGCAGGCACAAAAGCGGAGCGTCCTTGTTGACCTTACGAAAGCTTTGAGCCTCCTCAAGAGAGGACACGGCAAAATAGTTAATGCCGTTTTTGTACATTTCATTTGCCACTTCCATACCATGACCGTAACCGTCACCCTTGAGAACGGCAATAAAATATTTGTAGTCGCTGTATTTTTGTGTTATCGCACGGGCATTTGCACCGATTTTGTCAAGGTCAATTTCAACATATGAATCCAGCATTCCAAAGCCTCCGTTAATACACTATATCCTTAGAATTATAGCATAATTGCATGGGTAAATCAATAGCGATATTGAACAGTAACGGCGTACGGTTCGGGCATAAAATTGAAAATTAAAAATGTAAAATGGAAAATTATGGTCGGGAAGACAATTTGCAAGAGTGAAAAACATTGTCGCCCGACCGTTTTTGTATATATGGAAGTTGTTGCAAATTTGTATGAGCGGATATTATACGCCTGTAGATAGCCACGCAAAGATTTGTACAAATTAAAATTATATAAATAAAGCAAAAATTGCATCAATGCCGTATCGGGCATTGGTGCAATTCCTTTATCTAACTATCTTCTCGAAAGGACTGCGGTGTGCCACCGCAGTCCTAAATTTTCTATTTTCAATTTGCCAACGGCTTGCCGTTATATAAGTCCGACAATGTACCTCTGAACTGTGGTTGCGTCAATGACGGTGATATCGGAATCAAAGTTTACATCAGAGTTTATACGCTCTATCTCGTTCTGATTGACGATACCAACAATTGCTTTCTGAATTGCGGTTGCATCGGCAATATTTATTTTGCCGTCACCGTTTGCGTCACCGTAATATGCCTTTTCGGCTGAATTGGTGCTTGCAGTCATAACATAGTTTGTCATACCGATTGCAAGGTTGCCCTTGTCAACTCTTTTTACATACTGCAAAGTTGCCTTGTTGTTCGGAGAATCCGACACGGCAACATACATTGCATCACCCTTGAGAACCATACCGTAGCAAAGCCTGCCCGATGACACCGACACACCGTTGATGTCGGATGCGGCAACTGCCTGTCTGCCTGTTTTAACATCGTATGAATACACGGCGTCGGAAGTATTAAAATACAGAGTATCGTTGTATTTTTCAAGGCTCATAAATGTATTTATCCAGTAGGAATTACCGCCTGCGCTCCATCTTTCGTTCAATTTCAGCTTTTTCTCATATGTATTGCTGTCAAGCTTGTATTTTAACAATGCACCCTTGTTAGCTGAAGAATTGTTGTTGACAAAGCCGTAAAATTCACCGTTAACCTCGCAAAGCCTTGTGTCGAAATTATGGATTTCGTAATTATCATATTTTGTCGAATTTGCACCGTAGCTTATTGTGTAATCATAGTGCTTTGACGGAAGATTCTGAATGGCATTGTCACTCAAAAGGAAGTATGTATGCTGAGCGTGTCCCGGTCGGTCATTAATAGGATCATCCCATGTAACATCAACATTATACCAAGCGTTGCCGATATGAACCTTGTTCCACATATGGTTCATTGAGTTTGAATCAACAAGTTCGGAGTCTATTCCGACAAGTGAAAGAATGTAGGAATATGCAAGTGCATAGCCCTGACATACGGAAGTTTTTTCAACAAGCGAATTGTAAATATCAGCCTTGTTGTAATCTGATGTGCTGTACTCGCTCATAATAGCAAGCTCATCGTGAATTACAAGTGCCTTTTCGGAATCGGTCATATTCTCGTCCACAAGCGAAAGAATTCTCTCAACCTCTTTATCAAGCGACTTTTTCTGTGTTGCATACTCGCTCTTGCTGATTGTGTACTCAGGATAGATTGACGTAACCTTATCCTCTGACGGATAGTAGGAGTACGAAAATCCCTGATTCACATAGTAAAGCTCCGGATGAGTCAAGGTCAGCACCTTAAAAAATTCCGCAGCATCGCTTCTCGGAACATTTAGACCGCTGATATCAATTTCCTCGTCAAAATTTTTAAGGCTATCAAGAACCATACCTTCAGCCTTACCGTATTTGTCGTACATTGTTTTGTTATAAAAAATTTTGCCCTCTTTCGGCGCTGTGTATGCCGAAGCTGTAAAAATACCCGTTGACACCGCACAGGATACTGCAACCGATACCGTGAGAATCATTGCAAATAATTTACCCGCTGTTTTTTTAATATTTTTCATATGTATTTCTCCTCTCAAACCATAGAAGCAAAATGCACAAAAAAATTTGATTTTCTCTGACTTTTACAACTAAATTATACCATTTACAGACACAACAATTCAATTCACATAAACACCGAAGTTATGAACACTAATTTGTCTGTTTATACAAAAATTTAGTTTAATTACAGATAAGACGCAATAAAACACAATAAAACGCAATAAAACATACTAAGCTATACCGTCATACAATCCGCTGTCTGCACATACAATCTATTACAGATGTCCCCCTAAGGAGGACAGACAGGAGGGCTGTATGTGAAAGGTATCGTAGAAGAAAGAGCGGCAATGCTCGGCGAATACATAATCGAAAGCAAAGCAACCGTGAGAAGTACGGCAAAAAAGTTCGGTGTGAGCAAAAGCACCGTGCATAAGGATGTCAGCCAACGGCTAAAGGTACTTAACCCTGCACTTTACCGACAGGTGAGGGAAATTCTTGACACAAACAAAAGCGAAAGGCACATAAGAGGCGGTCTTGCAACAAAAAAGAAATATCTGCAAAAGAAAGCATCCGAAAGCGGAAAAAGCTGAAAATCAACTGCAATACGGCTCATACACCATACAAAACCGCATTTTCAGAGTATATTTTGGGTATTTTGGAACTTTACTTTTTATGACTTGCGTTGTATAATTTAATATATGTGTCATTTGCCCGTTTGGCGATTGAAACTTAGAATTTCAGTAAAGATTTAACCTTTTGCCGAAATTCCGATGAGCTGACGCACCTTTGTACTGCTTGCAATCGGTTGCAACTTTTGTTTCGGTTAAAAGAGTGCAATATTTTCAGATTTGTCTATAGTTTGTGTGCGGCAACGCTTAACACAGGCTGTATCCGAGGAGAAATTTAAAATGAGAAAAATTCCCTTTTCGCCGCCTGACCTTTCTCAGGCAGAAATTGACGAAGTTATAAAGGTTCTGAAATCGGGCTGGATTACAACAGGTCCCGAAACAAAGCTTTTTGAAAGCCGTATTGCAGAAAGATGTCACACGGAAAAGGCTGTCTGTCTTTCATCGCAGACCTCTTGTGCCGAACTTACTCTGCGTATTCTCGGCATCGGTCCGGGAGATGAGGTTATCGTTCCGGCATACACCTACACGGCAACCGCATCAATCATCTACCATGTGGGCGCAAAGCCTGTTATGGTTGACTGCAAAAGCGGCAGCTTTGAAATGGACTACGATAAAATGGAGGCGGCAATCAACCACAATACAAAGGTTATCATTCCTGTTGACCTTGCAGGTGTTGTGTGCGACTATGACCGTATTTTTGAGGCTGTTGAAAGAAAGAAAGGCGTTTTCAATCCACGCAACGAGCTTCAGGAAAAGTTCGGCAGAGTTATTGTTATGGCTGACGGCGCTCACGCATTCGGTGCGCAATGGCACGGTAAAATGTGCGGTGAAATTGCCGACTTCACAAACTTCAGCTTTCACGCTGTAAAGAATATGACAACTGCCGAGGGCGGTGCGGCTGTTCACCGTTCACATGACGGAATTGACGAGGAAGAAATGTACAAGCAGTATATGCTTCTCTCGCTTCACGGTCAGACCAAGGACGCATATCAAAAAAACAAAGTCGCATCATGGGAATATGATGTTGTTGACACTCAGTACAAGTGTAATATGACCGATGTGCTTGCCGCAATCGGTGTGGCTCAGCTTGGACGCTACGATCAAATGCTTGAGCGCAGACATCAACTTATAAAGCTTTACAACGAAGAATTTAAGGATTTGCCTGTTCAGGTGCTTAATCACTGCGATGAAAACCACCGCAGCAGCGGTCACCTTTACTTTGTAAGATTTATTGGCAAAGACGCAGAATACCGTAACAAGTTCTATAATATGATGGCTGACCACGGCGTAATGTGCAATGTCCACTTCAAGCCGTTGCCGTTGCTTTCGGCATACAGCAAGCGTGGTTTCAAGATTACCGATTATCCGAATGCGTATAATATGCACAAAAACCAGCTCACCCTCCCGATGAACTCAACTCTCACAGACGATGAGGCATGGTATGTAATCGAAACATTCAAGCAATGTATGAAAACACTTAAATAACGGCGAGTCGCCGTTCCCCGTTTATAAATTGAAAATGTAAAATGGGAAATTGAAAATTAAGGACGGCGGTGTACCACCGCCCGTAATTTGAGAAGACAGTCAGATAAATAAAATGCATCAGATGCCCGGTAAGGCTCTGATGCATTTTTGTTTTGTAAGGAATCTGTAGGGGCGTTCATTGGACGCCCGCTAAGTAACGGCAGAAAATCTATGTTAAATCCAATTATATAAATGTTGCAAAGTTACTGCTATAATGTAGCGGCGAACCGTGTTCGCCATTTTAAACGATTGTAAAATCGGTTCGACCTAATACAAAATATTTGTTTATTATTTTGTTTGATATATCAAAGATTATGTACGGGCATTTTATTCGTTTTGGTTTTTCAACCAAAACGATTGGCGAACACGGTTCGCCGCTACAGATTATACATATCATTCATCACATCAAAACATCTTTACAAAACAAATCCATTCATCAAAGCGGGCGCCCAATGAGCGCCCCTACGATTTGCAAAGAAAATCAAAAAGTCAGGAAACTATGTTTCCTGACTCTAATTGCTGCATATCATATTTTCAGCTAAATTAAATTCACTTTTAGCTGTCCGTCAGGACAATTTAGCTATCCGTAGGATAATTTAGCTTGCGTAGCAAATTTAGCTCACGCTTGCGTGAATTTAGCTGACGAAAATCAAGGATTTTGTCAATACCCCCACCTGTCAAAAAATCTGACAGTCTGATATGTCAGGATATAGTTCTGACTTTCGTGGAAAGCGCTCTGAACCATATCGGGATTATACATATACATAATGCGGTGCTGAACGGCATCCTTGTTTTCGTCAAAGATATAGCTTACCGCCTGAATACATTCCTGATTTGTGCCGATTTTGGTACTGCCGGTATAATGGCAATTCTCGATAACCGAGGCAACTGTCGGATAACCGTCAAAGCACATTGCATCTTTTACCGACTGAGCAATGAGTGCCGCTCCTATAAAACCGCCCGAACCGAATTCGCCCATGCAAAGCCTTTCAAGAAGATCCCTGTCCTCATCGGTAAGCGTTACCTTGGAACATTCATAGGTTTTGTCCGGATTGTCAATTGCCACAAGATAACCTGCGTCCCATTGAGATTGGTAATCGACAGGCTCTTTCGGCGGAATTGCCGTAGCAAACGGAACGGTTGCCTGTGTTGTTGTCACGGGCTGAGTTGTCGCTTTTGTTGCCTTTGTGGCTTTTGTCTGGGGCTGAGTTGTTGCCTTGGTTGCTTTAGGCTTTGCCGTTGTTGTTTCAACGGGTACGGTTGTTACGGAAACAGTTGTTGCCGGAACAATCTTCCGAATATTCGGATTTACCCTTGCCATTGCCGATTCTGTCGGAGTTTCGCCGGCATTGAGAGTACCGTTTGAGCAGACGAACTGCAAAACTACCAAAACGGATACTACAACAAGCACAACCGACAAAACCTTGTTTATATTTTTATTGAAAAACTTCATCGTTTCACCGCCGTTTAATACTTCTAAACACAAATGACGCACAAAAAGACACGCTGTCACACATACAACAATTATACCACGGTATGCTTTTCTTTTCAATTTAAGCATTCTACAAAAATGAACTGCCTTTTTTAAACAATATTACCTAAGCGGACAAATTATTACCATAAACAAAAGCCGACGCATATGCACCGGCTTTTTATTTTGAAAATACTTATTTAAAATGACTGTTTCTCGGCTCTTCTGTACTTTGAAGGTGTTGTTTCGTAGTACATTTTGAATGCTCTGTTAAAGTTTGAAATGTTGTTGAAGCCCGACATACCTGCAATTTCGATAACGGGAGTGTCCGTTGTGGTAAGAAGCATTGCGGCTCTTGTCAGTCTGAGCTCGTTAAGGTAGTTTACAAATGTTGTATTCATAAGCTCCTTAAAGAGATGCGACACATAGTAACGGCTGAGACCTGTTGTCTGAGCTATTGTATCGAGAGTAATGCTGTCGCAGAAGTTGTTGTTGATATATTCCGTAATTCTGCGGAGAGCACGGTACTTTTTGCCCTGAGCCTCAACATCACAAATCTTAACAAGGCCCGATGAGAAAAGAATATAGAAAATGTCGTACATTTTGCCGTGAACAAGAATCTGGAAGAACTCGTGCTTTTCGTTCTCGGCAGAAATAACCGTGTTCATATCGTCAATAAGATTGTTATAACGGTAGTCGCCTCTCGTAACCTTTGCAAAGTGAGTGCAGTTGCCCGTTACAAGACCTCTGATCAGACTCTGCGGAATAAACTCCTGAGTGAGCGATGCAGGATTTGAAAGGTTAAGAAGAATAACGTCAACTCTTGCGTTGCCTGTATTATTAATTTTGTATCTCTGATTAGGTGAAATAAAGTAAATGTCGCCTGTTGAGAGCGAATAAGTGTCAGCACCCATTTCAACGGTCATATAGCCGTCCCTTACAACAGCCACAAGAACCTCGTTGTGAACATTCCACATATTGCTGTCAATAATCATTTCACCGCAGACTACTCTGTAAGCTGAACTGGATGCGGTTGCCGAACGCAAGAAATCAAAATCCATAATAATAACCCCGATTCTAAAAAATTATGTTTTCAAACATTTTGTGTCTAAAAACAACACAAATAATCACTGCAACAATATAATAGACTTTATGCACAATAAAGTCAATAATTACGACAAATGTGCAAAAAATAAATGTATAAACTGCAATTAGTGCAAATTTTAAATATTCCGCTGTCTGCTGTATATTAATTGATTTTTAATTCTACGCAATAATGTATCAATTTATCTACTGATAATTGTTATGATTGTTTCCGAGTCAGACATTATTATTTAACGATTTTAATATGAAATATTGCCAATCATACGGCAATTAAAATGAATCGTTTACATTTTCAAGCTGCTTTTTAAATTCATCAACAACATTTTGCGGCGATATAATTCTGACCTTTCCGCCAAGACCGAATACCCAAGCGTAGAACTGTTTGCTTGTCATAATATCAACCGATACACCGAATGTTGTGTCGCTTTCCTTTGTAACAAAAATATCCCTGCCGAACCTGTCAACAATAACACCTATGCAATCATTGTCAACCGACAGCTTAACCGTAGCTTTTTCACCGCCGAACATTGAGAAAACACCCTTTGAATAATCTGCAGGATCAAATTTTTCAAAGGTCTTTCCCCCGTCACGCTCATCGTCAAGCACCTCGATATCGTCCATTTTGTCAACACGGTAATGCTTTATACTGTCGGCACAGGTGTCATAGGCAATGAGATAGTAATTCTCATCATCCCAGCACAGCGCCCACGGTGATGCCGTGTATCCGCCGTCCCTGATTTTTTCACGCTTGACAATTCGCTCCGTTCCCGAAAAATCGAGTTCCCAACGGTAGTATTTGAACGAGATTTTGCGGTTGAGTGCTATTGCATTCTGAATTTTGTCAACCGAATAATAAATTCGTTCATTCATTGTTTTGGCTCTGTTTGCGACAAAAACCTGCCGTTGCAGCTCCTTGCCGTCGTGAACACTTGCAAGCCCTTCAAGCTTATGAATGAGGGAAATGCTCTTTTTTTCGGTAATGAATTTTGAGCTTTGAATTGCGTCAACAAGAAGCTTCAACTCGGGCAGTTCAAATTCTCTGCTTGCAACATAATATTTAACGGTTGATGATTTGCTCTTGCAGATGTCCATTCCGAATTTTTCAAGCACCTGCAAATCATCGTAAAGACTTTTTCGCTCCGCAGTAATTCCGTACAACGCAAGCTCCGCCAGAATTTCACTTGAAGTCAGCCCGTGATTTTCATCGGTTTTTTCAAGAAGAATTTTCCGCAGATACAAAAGCTTCTGTTTTTGCATAGGATTTCTCGACATAATACAGTCCCCCTCAAAGGATTATATATTTTTATGTGTTCATTATATCAAATTTTAGCCGAGATTTCCATATATTTTTACGGCGAGCCGCCGTTCCCAATTCGAGCAGACAGTTTGTAATATCAAAAACATATCATGCCCGAGCGTAGAATTGTAATTGTTTATTTAATCCTCCCACATGGCGAGCCGCCGTTCCCAATTCGAGAACATAAATTTTCTGCCATTACTAACGGGAGGCCACGGTTTTCCTCTGCAATTAAACAGTTAAATTCATATAAAATAAAAATTGCATCAATGCCGTTTCGGGCATCAATGCAATTCATTTATCTCAACTATCTTCTCGAAAGGTCTGCGGTGGCACACCGCCGACCATAATTTTCCATTTTCAATTTTCCATTTTACATTAACTACTAAATCCGCTCATCATGCCCGTAAGCATTACGACAAGCGGCATTGTTGCAAGTGAAAATACCGTAGTTGCGGCAACGATACTAACCGACAGCTCAACATCCTTGTTGAACTTTGTTGCAAACATAGTTGTTGTTGCGGCAGTAGGGGCTGATGTGGCAATTACGCAAGCCATGGTAATTATGGGTGTGACACGGCACAATGACATTACAACCGCTGTAATCATCGGTAAAGCAATCAGACGGACTGCCGAAGAAAAATATACGCCCTTGTCAGTGAACGCCTTTTTAAAGTCAGCCTGTGAAAGGTAAAAACCTATAATAAGCATCGGGAGCGGAGTGTTCAGAACTGCAAGATATTCAACCGGTTGACTGATTATGTACGGAAGCTTAAAACCTGTAATAAACAGGATAATTGCAAGAAGGACACCGATAAGGCCGGGGTTGAGAACAAGCTTTTTGAATGAAAGCTGTTTTTTGTCACCGCTCATTGAAACAAGTCCGTGCGTCCATACAAAAATGTTGAATACGGCAACGAAAATTGAGCCGTAAAACCAACCGTCATCACCGAGAATTGCCTTCTGGAGGGGCAAGGACATAAATGCACAGTTTGAATAGATTGTTGCAAAGCGGATAACAGCCTTACGGCTTTCATCTTTATCATGAAAAATCAGGTTACAGATAAGTATTGACACAGCGAAAATAAGTGCAGAGCAGGCAACGCAAATTATAAGTCCGCTCAAAAGTTCAAACGAGAACTCCCGCTGAAAAGCAGATATCATTACGCAGGGCGTCACAACATACAATACTATATCGGTCATGTGACGGGCGGAAAAATCGGTGATAATTTTCTTCTTACCGCAAATAAAACCGACTGCAATCAAAATGAACAGTACAAGCACCTGTTGTGCAATAATGATGAAATTCTCTCCCATAAATCATTCTTCTCTCTTAAATTAATCGCTATCATTTTAGCACAGTTGCAAGAGGTTTTCAAATGATAATGTGCTTTTTTTCGTTTTTTTTGACAGAAAAAACGACATAGTTCACAAATATGAGTTAATAACATTGTGCATTTCAACTAACAGGAATTTTATTTTTTCGCAAATATGTATTAACCGCCGAATTTTTGTACAGTTTATTGACATTTTTTACTCTGAAATGTATAATATTTACAAAAGATAAAACTTTTATTTCTGCAATATTTTATTACTTTGAAAGAAGGATTTATTATGGCAACAACAAAGAAAACAACTGCAAAAACAGCCCCTGCAAAAACTGCTCCCGTTAAGGAAGAGCCTGTAAAAAAGACTGTTGCAAAGGCTGAGCCTGCTAAGACTGTTGCTGCAGCTGCAAAGAAGGCTGAACCCACAAAGACAGAAAATGTAAAGGTTGAAACTGTTAAGAAAGCAGAACCCGTTAAAAAGGCTCCTGTTAAGAAAGCAGCTCCAAAGAAGGTTGCTCCAAAGAAGCCCGTTCCGGTTGAAACAAAGGTTAATTTCTTCGTAGAATATGCAGGCGCACAGGTTCCTGTTGAAGAAGTAATCAAAAATGTTAAGGCTACATACGGCAAGGATGCAAAGGAAATTTCAATCTATCTCAAGCCCGAAGAAAGCAAGGCATACTTTGTTGCCGACGGCAACGCAGAAGAAATGGATGTATTCTTCTGCTGATTGCAATAGATTTTGAATTTAAAACACAAGCTTTAAAGACCGCTCAAAAGAGCGGTCTTTTGTTGTTTTAAGATGAATGTTGCGAAAAATCGTAGTGCGGATATTATTCGCCCCACGACCAAACAGTTAATTTCATATATAAAAAACGGTCGGGCGACAATGATTTGCATTTTGCAAACTGTCGTCCGACTTTGATTTTTAACTTTCAATTTTCCATACGCTCGGGCAATTTAACCCTCGCACTTGTAAAACTAACTTCTCGAACGGGGAACGGCGGTTCGCCGTATTATCTGTCTTTCAAATCAACATATTCCTTGTTTTCGGAAATGCTCATATATGCAGGACGGATAATCTTACCGCAGTTGATAAGCTCCTCAAGTCTGTGTGCGCTCCAACCCGTAATACGAGCTGTTGCAAAAAGCGGAGTATAAAGCTCACACGGAATATCAAGAAGGCTGTAAAGAAGTCCGCTGTAGAAATCGACATTTGCGGCAACACCCTTATAGATTTTACGCTTTCTGCCGATAACCTTCGGAGCCAGTCTTTCAACTCTCTCATAAAGATCAAATTCATCATTGTGACCTTCGGCAAGCGCAAGCTTTTTAACAGCACCGTGAAGAATCTGCTGACGGGGGTCGGAAATTGTATAAACTGCGTGTCCCATACCGTAGATAAGACCTTTTTTATCAAAAGCCTGCTTGTCAAGGAGCTTCTCAAGATAATCTTCAAGAGCGTCCTCGTCCTCCCAGTCCTTAACATGCTTTTTGAGATCCTCAAACATATAGTAAACCTTAACATTTGCACCGCCGTGCTTAGGACCTTTGAGTGATGCAAGTGCCGCAGCTACTGCCGAGTATGTATCAGTACCCGAAGATGTTACAACATGTGTTGTAAATGTTGAGTTGTTACCGCCGCCGTGTTCCATATGGAGAATGAGCGCCATATCAAGAACCTTTGCCTCAAGCGGAGTATAGTGTCTGTCGGGACGAAGAAGCGACAGAATAACCTCGGCTGTTGACATTGTAGGCTCTGCACGGTGGATATAAAGGCTGTTATCACGCTGATAGTGATTATATGCGTGATAGCCGTAAACCGACAAAAGAGGGAATACGGAGATAAGCTGTATACACTGTCTTAAAACATTGTCGATTGATGTATCGTTAGCGTTCTTATCATAGCAGAAAAGTGTGAGAACACTTCTTGCTATTGAATTCATCATATCGTTACTTGTGGCCTTGAGGATAACATCACGAACAAAGTGCTGAGGAAGGGTTCTGTACTGAACGAGAAGCTTCTTAAAATCTTTAAGCTGTTCTTCGTTAGGCATATCGCCAAAGAGAAGAAGATATGTAACCTCTTCAAAACCGAAACGGTCATCCTCAAGAATACCGTCAACGATATCCTTTACATTATAGCCCCTGTAACGAAGCTCACCCTCGCAAGGAACAAGCTTTCCGTCAACAAGCTTATTCTGTGTGATTGTAGAAATATATGTAAGACCTGTGAGAACACCCTTACCGTCAAGGTCACGCAGACCTCTTTTTACATTGTACTTACTGTATAAATCTGTATCAATAACGGAGTTATGCGTCATTTTCTGAGCCAGAGCATGAATCTGCGGTGTAACATCCGAATACTCGCTGTTTGTCATAAAAAACACTCCTTTTTAAAATTCACAATAAATTGAAACTATATTTTATATATTATAGCACATTTTTTAAAAAAAGAAAAGGTACAATTCTTGCAGAAGTGTCATAACGATTTTAAACCTTATATGTAGAATTTGCATAATTTTCTGTCTTTTTATTCATCATTATGCAACTTTCGGGATGTTTATTTATAAATGAAGTATAATTTTGACGGATATAAATCTGCAATCCGTCATTTGAGGGTTTAGGGCAGAAAAATACGGAGCAGGAAAAACCTGCTCCGTAAAAAACAACATTATTTTATTACTTGAGATATGCGCCGTTAGTGCCGATCTGACCGTCAATTCCGGTGAAACCGTCTGCACAGCAAACATAAACTCTCATATTAGCCCTACCAACAGAAGATACTGTAAGTGTGCCGTCTGTAACATACTTAACATCGCCTGTAACTGCATCAATATACTTGCCGTTAGGAAGGTTCTTGAATGTAGCACCGCCTGAGATAGTTACACAAGCAAGGCTGTCTGTAGCGCCCTGTGTGTAACGGCGAACGAATGCCATATTACCGTCAACATAAGTCTTGCTTCTTGTATACTGACCCTTCTGAAGTGCAGGAACTGCTCTTCTGATTCGGTTGAGCTGCTGAATATGAACAGCGAGAGGTGCTTCAAGTGTGCTTGCAACAGCACCGCTTGCATTAGAATATGTACCAAAGTCTGTAGCTGTTACGTCGCCCTCGAGGTAGTCACCGAAGTATGCACGACCTGTTGTTGAAAGAGGTGCGTTAGGACCTACGTCCATAGGAACACCCTTCTGGAACTCAAGCTCAGAACCGTAGTAAAGACACGGAATACCACGGAAAGTAAAGAGTACATCAAGGTTCTCAGCCCATGACTGTGTACCGCCGTCGTAACGGCTGTCCATATCAGGACCGTAGTCGTGAGAATCAACATATGTTACATTCCATGATGAGTCATTGTAGTACGGATCTTCTTCACAAGCACGGGTAAATGCGTTGCTTGCATTTGAGAAGTTCCAATGCATCGGGAAGTCGATTACGCTTGTGCCGTTTGACTTGCTGTAATCAGGTGTGTGATACTTAAGACCGTCAAGATAAACATTATCAGATGTGGGCTGATTTGCTGTACTTGCGTTGCTGTCATAGTGCTTAAGTGTAAGATTAATGTTTGCAGCCTGATCATTTGTAAATGAATCGATGTACTGGCTGTCTGATTCAGCCCATGTATAGAACGGAGCTGAAATTGCAGGAATGTTGTGGTTCCAGAATTCACTTACACGAGTACAAACCTCACCAAAGATGAAGAAGTTTTTACCGCCTGTCTTGAGCCATGACGGGAAGTAATACTGGTTAAGTGTAAGTCTTGAAACGTGCTTTTCAGTATCAAGTCTGAAAGCGTCAACACCCATGTTGATATAGTTGTTATAAACGTCGTTAAGGTAATTAGCAACTGTAGGATTCTCTGTGTTGATATCAACGCAGTCACCGGCAATCTGACCTGTCTGTACAGTCGGGCTTTCCCAGCTGAGGTCTTTGAAGTGGTGATAGTAGTTTTCCGTGTCGTGATTACCGGAGTCAAGCTCCTTAGTATCCTTCATGATATTAAGTCTTGCGGCATACTGATACTTAGGCTCAAGGTCATCGTAGTTCGGGAATGTTTTAGCAAAGTCGCTTCCCTCAATAACCTTCATGCAATCTACAGAAGCAAGATCCTGAATTGAGTCGTATTCCTTTGTAAACATAGGAGCAAGAGTTGCCTCACCGAAGTTACCTGAATGGTTAACTACGATATCCTGAACAATCTTGATGCCCTTTTCATGAGCGGCATCAATAAGATCCTGATATGTAGCGCCGTCGCTCTCATAACGAACATCAACTGTTGAGAAGTCCATTGCATGGTAGCCGTGGTAATCGTAGCCTGACGCATTTGTTACAACAGGAGTAATCCAGATTGCGCTGAATCCGAGAGCCTTAATATAATCGAGCTTGTCGATAAGTCCCTTGAAGTCACCACGCCATGCGGGATCGCTGTCGGGGTTGTTTGCCTGTGAGTCGTCCCAGCAATGAACATCGTTACCTGTGTCACCGTCATAGAAACGGGTTGTGATTACAAAATAAATTGTGTCTTCACGCATGTCAACACGGTCAAATTCCTGCATATCTTCAGGATTTTTGCTTGACCATCTCTTATTTTTGTACCACCACTCGCCTGTGTTTCTTGTGAGTTCCGCAGACTGCTTTCCGTTTGTAACAAACATCATATTGATTTTTGTTACATCGTTGAAAGTGTACTTGTAGTAGTTGTTTCCCTCGGAAGTCATCTTAACGCCGGGGTACTCCGTGCTGATGTTTTTCGGAAGACTGTTCCAATAATAGATTGTGGGCGTGCCTTCCTCACAGTAGTAATGTACTGTGATTGTGCTTGATGCCGAAGTGTCGTTATCGTCATCTGTATTAGCCGCACTTACGGACATAACAGATACCGTGCAAATTACGCAAATCGACAAAATCAAAGCAAGCAATTTTTTGATTTTTGCCATAGATTTTCCTCCTTTTGTTATACTTTGTACAACATAACATACAATTATATTATAATTTAGACAGCCTCATATATTTTTCTTTTAAAGAATTATTACAACTTTGATGCCGCCAAAGATTAAGCCCTCAATTTGGCTATTATATACAAAAAGGAGCGACAGATTCTGTTTTTTCAACTCTTTTAAAGGGTTAAGTCAAATCTGACGCTCCGTTAAATTATATTTTATATTTTCAAGCTTATATTAGGTTCAAACTCTGCAACTATTGCTTTAAAACGAATTTATCAAGTGTGTTTGCAATACCGTCGTTATCGTTTGATTCGCAGATGTAATCGGCAATCTTCTTTACATCGGTTTCAGCATTACCCATTGCAACGCCGAAGCCTGCATAACCTATCATTGTCATATCGTTGTAATTGTCACCGAAAGCGGCAAGTTCTTCCCTTTTAATCTTGAGTTTATCAAGCAAAAGCGGAAGCATTGAGCCTTTTGTAACACCAAACGGCATAATCTCAAGAAAATAAGGTGCGCTTTTATATACATCGAGCAAGCCGTCATAACGGTCTGCAAGAATTTTCTGATACTTATCAAGCTCATCAGGTTCGCCTGCAAGAAGAATTTTGTTGATATCAAATCTTACAGATGAGATAAAATCGTCAACAACAACCATTTCGGCCTTGATAACGTCCCTTTCAACATAGGTATAGTCGTTCACCTTATTATCCGAGATGATTCGCCTGTCATCGTATGTGTTGATTGTAATGTTTGAATCCTTCAAAACATTCACAATGTCGGGAAGATATTCAAGCGGAAACAGCTTGCTCACCATAGTTTCGCCTGTTTCGCAATTGATAATCCTGCCGCCGTTGAAAGCCATAATAAAACCGCCGAAACGGTCAAGCATAAGGTCTTTTGCTATCGGCATAATTCCTACGGGATGTCTGCCTGACGCAAGAATAATTTTCTTGCCCTGCTTCTGCGCCTCCATAAGAGCATATCTTGTACGGGGAGTAATCTCCTTTTGGGAGTTTGTCAGCGTACCGTCAATGTCAAGCGCTATTAATTTGTAATCCATGAAACCACCCTTAACATATCAATTTCTAAACACAATCAGTATGTTACGGTCAAATTTGACCGTATAAAATATACCACAAATCGCCCAAAAATGCAACTAAAAAGCCGATTTTAGCCCATATAAAAGCTATTTTCACCATTTTTCCGCTTTGTCTTTTTCGCCAACAAAAAACGGACGAAAAGAGAATTTTCCTTTCGTCCGAAATTAAATATATTCAGCTTTTATTTATTCTTCCGATTTTGTATCGTTGTCGGATTCAGCCTTTTGTTGCAATTTTTCCTTCTGCAAACGGTCTATAATTTCGTTGATGTCGCTGTCCTTCGGTGATTTGTCATGTCCCGTAAGTATGCGGATTATAACGACAAGCTCATCAATGAATATCAGCAGCAGCGCCGCAATAAAAATCAGCAGTCCCCACGGTGAGAAGAAAAGGTTATACAGAGCGTCAATGAATCCGAGCTTGCACACCATAATATAAAGCACATCTTCGGTTGAAATTTCCGGGTCGGGAGTATCGTTTGCAATGCCCTTTGTCTGTAGCTTATATGTGCCGTCAGCTGTTTTATACGGTGCAACTACAACCTTATGAGTCACGAGAAGTCCCTCGGTCTGCCCACTGCCGCGATAGGTGATAATATCGCCGACCTTGAGGGCGGTCGGATCGTCAACGCTCTTTCCGAGAATAACATCGCCGATCATAAGCTCGGGCTGCATACTGCCCGTTGAAACTCGAAGCACGGAATATCCGAAAAGCGAAGGTGTTTTTCCGTTCACCTTTGAACCCATAAACACAATTACGGTCAGCACAAGTATTGCAAGCACTCCCCAGCAAATTATATTTTTAATTATCCGCAGGGTTTTATGTAGCTTTGATTCATGCCTTTTCCTTATTCCATTTTTTGATTTTGGGTGTTCGGTTGTTACAGATGTCACTTCAACCGCATTTTCAAAATCGTTATTTTTATCCATAAATTCCTCCACGGTGTGCCACCGTTCTCAGTTCGTGTCAGTAGGGGCGGTCATTGGCCGCCCGCCTTGATGAAATTATTTGTTTATTAACACATTATTTTATATAACAAAAATGCGTATATGTTCGTTTTGGTTTTACAACCAAAACGATTGGCGAACACGGTTCGCCGCTACAGTATAACAATTACATTGTGGCATTTATAAAATATGTTTTACATATAATTTGTGCGGTTACTTGCGGGCGTCCGATGAACGCCCCTACAGAATAACAACAACTTTGCAACATTTATCGGATTTTGTTGCAAACACTATATATTTTTTCTACCCTTGCTTGCGGGCGGATTTTATTCTCTGCTACCGATTATAAATTATAATAAAAAAGGGCTGTAAAAACAACCCTTTTGTAAATTTAAAAATCTAAAATTTTAAAGTGAAATTTGCAGATCGCCAAGTGAATATTCAGCGTCGGATGCTGTATCGTTTTTGATATACCAATACACCTTTGTAACAACAGGATCGTTGTCGGCTTTGCCTTCAATCTTCATATTCGTAACAATCGGAATATACAAGCTTTTAGCCGGTTTTTTGCTTACGGTAAGCACACATTTTGCCGTTATTTTATCACCGTACGCACCCGTAGATGTAACAGTAACAGTAGTATTGCCTGCCTTATTGGCAGTAACCTTACCGTTATTATCAATTGTTGCGACACCAATGTTTGACGATGTGTAAGTCACCGTACCCTGTGCCTTTGCGCTTAAGTCAAATGTCTCACCTACTACAGCTTCTGCTCTAGAATAAAAACTTGAAATTCCGGCAGACGGATCTGACTGTTTCATAGCTGTAGATTCATTTTCTTTAAAAACATAAGTATTATTCTGAGCTGTAATTACTAAATCATTACCGAACCACTTTTTAGAATCACCAATACCAAGCCAAAGCTTCGCGTGGTCGTGTTCCGTAGAAATTGTAACATATGATATTTTATAATCTACATTATCATAATTAACAGACTTACCTTCAATGTATCCGCTAAGTTCTTTATCAGTAGGATCGGTATCTACATTCTTCCAAGTGTGCATAGTGTACTTCGTAGGGTCATCCACATTCGTAGCTATATACAAATTCTTCTTATTCACATTACTCGGTGTCTTGGTAACATAAGATGTTGTTTGTGAATCGGAGGTAAATCTCCTGTAGGTTCTGAGGGGGCTGTTCACGCCGACAGAAAGGGTGTTAGTTTCCGAATTTTTAAGGAACAAAGAAATTGACTGCGGTGCAGCTCCCGTGTTCTTTACCTCTGTACAGAAATATTTTGTTTCATGGGCGGGAACAGTTGTCGGAGTTTTAAAATCAAACGGATCAGTACTATACTCACTGCCGTCATCTTTTGTAGCAACATAAGTAACAGCAGTAATATTTTCTCCGTTTGTCACATTGTAATCTCCGCGCCAAGAAAGGGAGTCGCCCTTTTGCACATCAGGACGATTAAACCACGAAAAAGTCGTAGTTGTTCCACACAACAAACACAGTACAAGTCCGAGTACAATAACAAGTGTAAATTTAGATTTCTTCATGGTTTCACCTCCGTTGAATTACTTGTTTTGCAGATTTACTGCCAGTTACCCGTCCCATCTCCGGTTGCCGTGTAGGTTGTCTTTGTGCCTCTGTTACCTGTATTCCAACTATTCCAAACCTCATTATCAGTATCAGGATTTATACGCTGAATTGTAAACGAAGTTACATTAGCAGGTATATCCTTCCATGTCCAATTGGTTTGACCTTTAATCGAACTAAGATCACGATAACTTCCGTCAGGTAATACAAGTCTCATTTTTGGGGTTGAGTCTGATAGCCATTTATTATTAGTACTGTCGACCAGATTTATATCAATCGAAGTAATAGGTTTAGGTTTCGGAACATATTCTTCAAGTTTATCAGGTGTGCCACTCTTAAAGAGGTATGTCTTGCCGATTGTACCCTCAAGACCAGCCTGGTTAGATCCTGGATACTGTTTGTCATTACCGTTGTTTACAATAACTCTGAAGTTACCTGTATCAGAAGTTTTAAATTCAAATTTATAATTACCTGTAATAGAATCATATATTGCATCAGCACCCGGCCATACACCTGAGTAATTGGTTTCTGAATCTCTGTATACAAATGCTTTATAAGTAGTGCTGAATCCATCTCTGGGTTCAAAATAGATTGTTGTTGTTGACTCAGTAGTCTTCAACTCAAACTTAGCATACAGAGTGATTCCATTGTTTACATTATTTAAGGTTTTACTTGACTCTTCGTTTTTTTCAGTGAAATACGGTTCATTACAAGCCTCGTCCTTATACCAGCCGGCAAACTTGTAACCGTTATTGGCAATTGCCTCAACTTTTACATCATTGCCTTCCATAACAGGTTTAGATGAAATTTTACCTGCAGCTCTGTCCGCAACCTTTACAGTACCGGCTGTATCAACATTTTCGTTGTTGTACATTGCTTTGGCTTCTACCGTATACAAAGCCTTAAATCTTGCATACAGTGCATATTTCTTTACATCGGAATATGGTATATTTATTTTTGTAGAATAGACGCCGTTATTATAGCTACAATCTTTAACAGCTACCTTCGGATCTGCTGCATCCTTAGTCTCATACCAACCGATAAAAGCATAGCCGCTTTCAGGCTTAGCATAAAAAGTTACTTCTCCGTTACGACTTACCGTTGTTGTCACTTCAGACGCATAATTATTATTGTCAAAAGACACCTTACCGGCTTTATCAAAGGGAGCGTTATTACCGTGCTGAGTGTATGCTTCTACAGTATAAGTATCAACTTTGAATTTCGCATACAACTTCTTGGAATCCTCAACATTAGCCAATTCATATTTATCGCTCGAATTCTCCGGTACACTATTACAGTCTGCATCTGTGTACCAGCCGTCAAAAACATATCCGTCTTTAGCTTTTGCGTAATATGTAACTGTGCTGCCCTTAACAGCATTGAGTGTAATGTGTGTTCCATCGTTGGAATCTACAGTCGAGTTTTGGTTTCCACACTTAATTTCAACTGAGCCGCCATTTGTGTTTTCAGAAAGGCTTGCACCGTCATATGTTCTGACATAAGCCTCAAATGTCAACGACTCAACATAAACGGCTGTAAAGTTATAGTTACCTGAAGCTGTCGGGGTAAAAGAACCGTCGCTGCCAATGCCGTCTGCCACGGTACTTGTACCGCTGATTACCCAGTTTTTCAATACGAAACCTTTATTAGGATTTGCTATTAGCTGAACCTTTGTACCGGGGGTTACAGAAATTGTAGCACTTGTCAAACTATCATAACTAACTTTAGGTTCTCCTAAGGCAGTTCCTGCACCGTTAGTGCCTGCAGTAACAGTAATAGTAGCAGGTGGGTCCCAATAACCTGTTGTAGCAGAAGTAACAACAAAATGCGTTGAATTGCCTCTGTTAGGAGCAGGAATTTTATATGTATTACCGTTATTTGTAAAAGAAAAAGTCATGTTGTTTGCCTTTTCCTTTGCAATATAACCGACCCATTTATTCTTGTCATTAGTAAATGGCATTCTAACTTTACTGTTAGTGTCATTTTTATCCGGAACCATATATACACTTGAAACATTGCCAGTAGCAGGGAGTACATCTGCGGTTTTGCTTGAAACACTGATTTCAATCACTTCGCCCCATGTACCGTATCCGGCATTACTGCTATTATGATCGCCATAGGCGGTGTAGTACATACTGTCGCCTGAATTGAGCGACTTCATATCAGTAGACCAAGTAACACTTCCCGAGGTGAACTTAACTATTGTATCGCCAGCGGCGGGTGTGTATTCACAGGAATATGTATGCGAATTCTCATTAAACTTCATCGTTACAGGAGTTTTGTCACCCTGCTGAAATGTTACACCCTTTGTCCAATTTTTTATATCTTCATTTACGGTACGGTCAACAAAATACACTTTATTGCCTTTTTTGTTCTGAGTTACAATTTTAACATCAGATATTGAAACAGTTTTACCGGCATATTCAGTAGTCGCCTTATCATCCTGAAGCCACACTTTAATATTTATTGTTTTACTGCTTCCTTTATCAACCCTAAACAACTCGGTTGGTTCAGATTCAGGATTAACAACAAAATCGCTAAAAGCACGAACAGTCTCAGGAGTTTGATTGCCCTCTGCTTTACTGACAACATTTTTATTACTTGCCTCAGAACCGCATACAACCGTATTTTGAGTATCGGTATCTGTAATTGCCATTCTTACAAGGTTTCCTGAAACATCTGCACCACCTATAGTTATCTTAGGTACTTGATCAAGGTAAAACTCTGCATGATTCGCGTTAAAGGTTTTATCAACCTTTACATTAAATGAAAAGTCAATATAATTAACATTCTTATCGTTTACATCCGCACATCTGTAAGAATTAGCACCAAAATCAGAAACATCCGATTTCTTTATCGGGAAAAATATATTTTCACCGTCAGCACTTGAAGCCGAAGCAAGATGCACTCCACCCGCAGCACGGAAATATTTAGTCAAGTCAATGGTTTTGCCTGAATAACCATTACCACTGCCAATATCGGCATTAGTATAAACATAGTTGTCAATTTTTGCGCCCTCAGCTTTAATTGTGATTGTTGAAATAGTTTCAACCCAAGCCGAAACGGACACAACCGATATGGCAAGTACTTCAACAAGTGCCACCATAGTGAGTATAAAACCTTTTCTTGTTTTTTTATTCTTGCCAAATGCAAGTCTGTTTTTCAAATACTCCCTTAAAAGAGCAAGTCTTTCTCTCATCGTGACACCTCCTTAATGTGTTAATCAATTAATTTTCCCAATTGCCTACTTTTATGATTTTGCCAGATCCTTCATTTACCAATTCATAGGATATGTTATAAGAACTGCCACCTTCACGCACTACAAATGTATGCTGAATGGTATCAGGCACATCATATCCGCATTTTTTTGTATCTGTATCAGAAATATACAAATCAAATCTTACAAGCTTCGAACCGGCTTTAACACTTGTCCTATTTAGTTTACACTTATCTCCGCTGCTCTCCGGTTTCATTGCATAAGCGGTTTCATTACCGTGTGTATCGCTAAATACGGCTTTTAGTACAAAAACATTCTGACTAAGCAGATTTCTCAGACCTCCGCCGCCGTTATACCAATTATAATCATTAAACCATAATTTGTTATCAATTACGATATCCGCCTCTGCATATGCATCTCCGGTTGTCGGCTGTTGTTCGGTTGTAGTCGGTTCAACACTGCCACCTGAACTGTTGGGATACTTTGTACCCCAATATCCGATACAGGGGGCAACATTTTCAGCAACAGTAGGGGTATCGCCGTAACCGTTACCGTGTACGGCATAATAGGTATTTTCTTTATTTCCGGTTGCAGTTCCGTCATCTGTGCGGTATGTCTGAAGACCGTGTTCTTTATTTATTTGATGTGACCAATTAAACGCTTTTTCACCTTTGCCACTATTATTTGCTTTAATCCAATCATTTACTTCAGCTGTTGTATGCCATACATTATATATTCTGCCTACCTCAACCTCATTAGTTCCGTCAAGCTTAATTTTCTCTTTTACTTTACTATATCGCATAAAAGATATGTTTGTTATTTTATCCTTTGGCAGATAAGCTATCCATTCAATAGGTTGTGGTTTTCCCTCAGCATTAACCTTAGTCTTTGACGCACTCATTACTACTGACTTTGGATTTTGAAAGTTTTCGTCATAATAGGTCATAACAAGGAAACATCCGGCATTGCCAACCCACATGAGTTCCGTATTTTCGTCATTGTCAGCATCACCTTTTGTTTTGTCAACGAAAGTAACATATTCCATATCTTTCCAGTTACTTTCAAGTTCAACTGTAATTGACACATTCTGACCCTCGTAAGCGTCACAGTTCTCTCCGGTTGCCTCAAGCCAAGCAACCATGGTTATGTTTTGGGATTTAAGACCGTCAAGAGTAAAAAGAGGAGCACCTGTACCGAAATAGTAGTCGGAAAATGACCTGCCCTTTGCTTGAGTGGTTGTTGCCGAGCCGAGCGAATTAACAGAGCTTACTGCCTGACATTCGTCAGCGTAGCTGTCAATAATTGCAGTGGGATCAATAACGGTCGAAGCCTCAGCACTGTTTCTGATGAATGCAATCCTTATTGGGCAAGGATTCTGATATGCCAGATATGTCGATGGCTTTTTGTTGCCGTCAACAGTAATATGTGTTGCACCGTCATAAACTTCTGTCTTTTTTGTATATTTATTTGTTACCTCAACTTTGTAACTTTTTACATATACCTCAACCTGACCGCCTGTTTGACCGGTAAGGGTAAAATCGCTGTATATGTATCCGTTATTTTTATCTCCTACTGTGCCTTCACGAAATTTCATTTCGCTTGTGTCAACGCTTTGTCCTTCAACGCCGTATCCGCGATCTACAGGAAAAAACATATTGCGACCGTCAACACTTGATGCTTCTTTCAGCTTTGCCTGTTTTACGGTGATTGTATTTCTTATTTCTTCACCCTTATTAACTCTCATTCCGGCAGCAGATTCAAGAGAAAAGGGATCTGAATCAATAGTTGCCGTATCTCTTATTGTGAACCATGAAAAGGTAGATACTGCGAAAATACTTAAAACAAGAAAAAGAGCAACATATGAAGTCGTGACCTTTTTTGTGTTATTCAGTCTTGAGTCAACTAAACCGTTGAGAAAGTTACAAAACTTATCTTTCAACTTCATCAAAAATTCCCCTTTCCTACTTTAAAATCAACTTACTTTTGTCAATACAAGATTAACATTAAATTTTCCGTTTACAAGGGCAAGTCTTGCCTCTGCGTCTTCGCCCTCGATCCACATATTACAGGTTACCATAGCACTGTAGAATTGATCATTTTCTGAGGACTTTTTAAGTTGTGCAATGTTTTGGTTTTTACCAAGCTCATAGGTAAATTTTCCGCCGTCAAAACCTTTATTATTCACAACAAACGCATTATCAACATCAGTACTGCTGACTGTGTGTTGTGCTTTATTCGTGTCATAGTATACATGACTGTACGATTCTCCGTCTTGCTTATTGTCTGACAAAGTGTACTCGTCAGTCGTCTGCTCCAACAAGATATTCGGAGCCGGCAACCACAGGAGCTTTTTTGAAGGAGGAGCGGATTTATAGTCAACAACCGAGAATCTTACAGCACCAACTACGGAATCTCTTGAAAAATTACCGTACTTGCTTTGATTTTTAATGCCCGTACCGTCTTGAGTTGTGAGTTGAGGAGCATCCGGTTTTATTGTTGATTTTTTGCCTATTGATATATTATACTGCGATTTTGAACGAATGTAAAGGTCAAATGACAAATAATGCTCATTTGCAGTAGGCTCACTCCACTCTGCTTTTGTATCAACATGGGCTTGACCGCCTGATTGAATCAAAGCCGGTTTTCTAAAAAATGTGCCGTCACCGGTTATTTCGGTCAACTGAAGGTTCTCAAGAAATTTGCAATTAGTTTTATTAAGCGTAATATTACCCACTGTATATTTATCATTGGCAGGAGCAGGGGCACCGTGCCCAACAACAGCAATTTCAATACCGTCAGGTGCCTGACACTCAACCTCTATACCGTTGGCTTCGGCTGAACGCTTATCCGTAAACCACGCCTGAATGCCGCAAAAGCCGGCAAGTGCAACAGTGAACAGAACTATTAAATTTTTAGCAATCATTCTGCCCGTTTTTCTGTTGGGCGCAGTAGAATTTTTCATTTTTGCCCCTTATTCTTTACCAAAGTAAACTGAAACAAATCCGTTTGCTTTCAGAGTTTTGTTATGGAAAACAGTTGTTTTTCTTTTGGTTGCATCTCTTACAATGTTCTCAAAATTCATCACAAACGGTCTGTCAACACCGGAGAATGTAATTACAATCGGCAGATTGCTCATACCTTTCAGCATTGAACACAAATCGTTAAATGCAACAGTAAGATCTGCCTGCTTTTTATAAACATTATATACGCTTGCGCCGCTCTGTGAAAAGCCTGCAAGCACAACACCCTTTTTACTTCTGCATATGCAAAGAGATCTTACGCTTTTCTGTGCGTTTATAAGCTCGTCTGCGATTGAAAGCTTGCCGAATTTTGCAAGCTCTTCGGCATATTTTGAAACAACTGCAACACTGCCGAAGCCGTAATCACGAACGAACAAATCGCCTGTATCCTTGACAGATTTAATTTCATCCTTAGCAAGGCTGATTTTTTCGCTTGCTTTCTTTTCGGCTTTGCGAATTTCAGCCTGAGCCTCTTTTTTAACCTCGGCAACCTTGGCTTTCATACGCTTTTCGCAAGCTTTTTCTGCAAGCTCAACCTTTTTGTCAACCGACTTATAAGCCTTTTTAAGCTCAGAAGCGTGAGCGGCATTGCTTGCGGCTGATGATTTAAGGTTGGCTTCCTTAATTTCAGCAAGTTCATTCTTGTGAGTTTCTTCTTTATCTGCAAGCTCTTTAAGATGCTTTTGCTCTGTTTCATTTGCCTTTGCCGCAAAATCCGCATTCAGCTTTGCTACATAAGTGTTATGTTCAGCCTCTACATCGTTGAATTTATGGTTAAGCGATTCAACCTCTGCCGAATGAGCATCATTCATCTGCTGTTTTTCTTCAGCAAAATCGGCATTCATTTTGTTGACTGTTTCCTTATGCTGAATGCGTTCGGTTTGGAGAGTATCAGTGAGCTTCTCATTTTTGTCAGACAAATCGGTAATCTTACGAGCGTCCTCTTCGATCTGCGCATGGCACTTTTCAAGGTTTTCCGTAAGAGCCGTAATCTTTGCAAGCTGCTCGGCAACCTGAGTTTCAAGCTCTGCAATATGAGCCTTCTGCTCGGCGATAACAGTTTCCTGCTCTTTCACCTTTGTCTGCAAACGAGCATTCTCCTGCACAAGCACGAGAATTCTGTTATTTAATTCTACTATTTTTTTATTGAGTGTGTCAATAGTCTGATTGAGTTCATCAATCGTTTTATTCAACTCTTCAATAGTATCTTTTAACTGCTGATTTTCTTCCTCAAGCTCGGCAATTCTCTTTTCTGCCTCCATCAACTTGAGTTTTGTCTGCTGGAGTTCAGCCTTAACCTCTTCAAGTTGGTCTTCAAGAGCAGAAACCCTGCCCCTAAGAGTGAGAATCTGCTGTTCTTTCTGATCAATTATAACCTTTAAATTCTTGATTTCATTCGTGAGGTCAAGAATTTTCTTTTCGCGTTCACGGATTTCACGAAGGCGGATTTCCATCTCCTCTTTACGAACAGCATCAAGCTGTGCCTGCATAACCGCCTCGCGGGTCTTCTGCGGCTTTGATTCTTCCTCGGCAATTCGTGCATTTTCAGCGTCGTACTGTTCCTTAAGGATTGAACGAAGTCCCGGGTTTGTAGCAATAGACATCATAAAATGCTGGAATCCCATCGCAAAGTAAACATCCTGCTGAACAGTATCTGTCATTTTGCCGTTGTATTCCTCGCTTACGACCTCAAAGCCTTTACGCTTGTAGCTGTCGAGAAAGTTCCACAGCTCAACCACTTTTTTAAAGTTGGGGTTCTTTTTGAGAAGGTTGGTCTGCGTGAGCGGAGGACGAACCTCAGGCTCTTTTGAGATTTCCTTAATCAACTGAGTGTTTAAAAACTCATTAAGGGTTGTTCTGATTCTTCTGATTCGGTCAAAGTCCGAAAGCTGAGAAACATCAAGAACATCAAGGTCATCTGCAAGAGTTTCGTGAGATTCATTTATATAGTTAAGATTAAAATCTACTTTTTTCTCATTAAAATCAATGTGGCGAACCATAGAAATTTTATTATAGCTGTCGTTCGGCACATCTTTCATTTTTGAATATTTATCGTCAACAAAATGAAGCGCTTTGCGAATCAGCGTCATAAGCACACGGTTTTCATAAATAGCAAAGCTTTCTTCGCGCTCAATTGTGAGGATTTTGTTAGGCGTTACCATATCACCCTCAACCTTGGCAATAAAGTTAGTGTGCTGCGAAAGGTGCTTAACCGACTCGGGGCCAATCTTTTTTGCAAGCTCAACTCTAACAACATTGTCAACCTGCTTAATAAAACGGCGCTGTTCGTCTATTGCTTTCTGAATGTACGGAAGTGTTTCCTCAATGGCAACAACCCATTCCATATCAATTACCTTTTCGTTGGTCTTACCGTCGAGCTTATCCTCGCCCTTATCGCCGTCCTTAAGGCCTTCTGTTATGTAATTGTAAGTAAAATCATTTTTCAGAATGTCCTGCATATACATATATGCTCTGAAATATTTACCAAAATCAGCCATTGATTTTTCTCCAATCAGATAGTTTTACCGCTAAAGGAACAAAGTCCTTTCACCAAGCAAAGGGCGAACAGAGTTCGCCCTGAATTGCTAAAATTATACAAGCTTCTTGAGCATACGGAGATAATCCTTGCTCTCAGTCATATTTTCTTCGCCGAAAAGCTCGTCAATATACGCACAAAGGCCATCTATTTCATCACGAATGTATGAAAGATTGAGTGACTCAAATTTTCTAAATACCTTGCGAGCAAGAACATAGTCAAGACCGTCAAGCTCTGTACCGCCTGTTCCGACATAAGCAGGAACAAAGTCACGGAGCTGCTTTACAATACGGTTACCAAAAGCTATGCGGAAATGCTCAATAACATAATCATCCAGAAGGGCAATCTTTTTGAGGTTCTCTTCCGAAACAACAAATTGAACCTTAGCGGCATTGAGGATGTACTCAAAATGTTTGTATGAAATGTATACAGAGTCTGTGAGAGGTGCGTCAAAAGGAACACCCTTTGTGTCGATGTTAATCGGCATAGCACGGTCATAAACCTTATCTGTGATAGCAAATGTCGAGTCATCGTTATTCGCAGTACCGATGTACCACATATTCGGCGGAATTTTGAGCTGACCGTTCACGATATGCTTCGGGTCAGACGGCCAAGAGTTCGGGATGATATCAACAACCCACTCATCTCTTGACGGCATTTCAAGAATTGAAAGCATCTCGGCAAAGTAATACTCAACTCGAGCGATATTCATCTCATCGAGGATTACCGCATAGATGTTTTCGTTATACGATGCCTCATACATTGCACGGAGAAGCTCGGTTTCGTTGAACTTCTTTGTAAATTCGTTGAAGTAACCGAAAAGCTCTGTTCTGTCGCGCCATGACGGCTGAACGGAAGCAACGATTGAAGGATTGTTTACAAACTTACCAAAGGCGTAAGCAAGTGAAGTTTTACCTGTACCTGAAATACCCTGAAGGATAATAAGTCTGGTAGACGCAAACGCAGCAACAAAAAGTCTGATAAGCTTAATATCGTAGTAAAGACCAAGCTGTGAACAAGCAAAGAGTCTGAAACGCTCACAGAACTCGGGAAGTGTGATGTCGTTGTCATAAACCGGCGGAACATAATCTGCCCAAAGCTGGTCGATTTCCGTAAGCTTGTAGAAACGGCTTTCGCCTGTGTCCTCTTCTTCGCCGTTGTTGAGTGACTCGATTTCTTCGCCTGTAAGCTCTGAAATCTCGTTGGGGTTAAGACCAATCTGTGAAACCTTCATAGAGAGAATCTTATCCTTTTCAAGGTTGAGTCTCATAACCTCTTTGTTGAGTGCCTGAACCTCTTTAACAAGAGAATCAGTATCTTTTCTTCTTCTGTGCGAACGAATAAACTTTTTTACAGCGACGACAATAAGCCATACGCAAAGTGCAAGCACAGCTACCAGAAGCACAATGGCAATAATCGCAATTACCCATGCGAGGCCGCCAAGCTCCGTGGTATAGGCATTAATAATGTTTACATAAGCGGAAAAATCAAAGGCATTGCCTACTCCGCCAAATAACCCGGTGATTATTGACCATAATGAGCCAAAAAACTGACCGAGAAATTCAAAAAGAAATTTAAATACTGTATCCACGGTACTTCGTCTCCTTAAAAAAATCTACTCTCATCTTTTGTGTAAGAACACATTTCTAAATTCCTATCTGAAATCTGTCATAAAGGACAGCTTCTTCAAGGCGGGCGGCCAATGACCGCCCCTACAGGGGAATTTAATCTGTGAACGGCTTATATCCGCATAAAGATACTACCATTCGCAATAATATTTGTCCATAGTCCATTTCTGTGGATTATTGTCGATATAATTCCAAATTTTTACATAATCATCTTTGTTCCTGATAATATGGTCATAAAACGACTTCTGCCATACGGAACAGCCTACAGCCTTTGTTACAGCTCCTTTTAACTGATTCACGATTTGCGAAACAGTAGGGGCGGTCATTGGCCGCCCGCCTTCATCAGACTTTCTGCCCGATAAAAACAGGATAAGGTGAATATGGTTAGGCATAACGATATGCTTATCCAATTCAACAAGATGATTATACGATTCCTCAATATGACAAATTGCATTTTCGACAATTTGCCCTACATTGGAAAGCAGAACCATGTCTTTTTCATCACAATTGATTTTTACACAGTTCTTATTCACATTTCCAAATAAGCATTTTCTGTCTTTGGCACACACAGTTATAAAATATCCGCCGCCGTCAGAATAATCATAATTTTCAAGTCTTATGTTTTTCCTTATCGGAAGTTTTCGTTTCATAAGATATTTCTCCTATCTGAAATCTGTCATAAAGGACAGATTCTTCAAGGCGGGCGGCCAATGACCGCCCCTACAGTATGTAACTGTATTTCTTTCTCAGCTTTGAGACTGAGAAAGAAATATACCGTTACGATAAACGCTATGAATGCGTTAGGGACAAATTTGTCATAACTTAATCGGAATTATCAGCGGAATTATTGCCGTCAGCAGGTGTTTGTACCTCAGGCTCATTTTCCGCCTTGTCCTGATTTTCTCCGACGGAGGCAAGATATTCCTCAATAGCTCTCTTTTTCTGTTCTTCGGTAAGCTCTGCGGAATCAACCGCAAGCTGTGCCTGTTCAAGAGTTTTTTCCTTATTGTAGGCAAGCAGGTTGAGAACAACACGAACCGCTTCATAAACAAAGAAAATAATCATCGGAAGCAGAACGCAGAGGAAAAATCCAAGCTGAGTTCTGATAAAGCTTAAAAAGTTACCCACGCCGCCAATCCTCGTACCTGTGTATTTGGCAACAATAGTTGAAGAGGTTTGAAGATCCTTATCTGGCTCCGGGTTGGTTTTCTTGTTGTCACCCTGTGTTCTGTAGTAGGTAATGTTGTCATCCTTAATAACCTCTACAATTCGGTGGGTGTTAAGAACGGACTCACCGTTGACTGTGATTGGGAATGTAACAATATCACCTTTTTCATATTCATACGAGGGATCATCTGTAACCTCGCAGAGGATCATATCACCTATGTTGATTGTGTCCTCCATTGAACTTGACAAAACGCTGAGGGGCGCAACGCCGAAAATATTGGGGACCCCTGATGATTTGGAAGTTAGTGACAATGTAACGATCAAAACCGACACTGCCAGAATCAAAATCACAATAATGTCAATTATTATGTTTACTATTCTTTTTACAACTTTTTTCATAAGGGGTCTCCATTGCATTTAGATTTTTGCGAAATAACAATAAATTTTGTTATCTATCAATTATTATTAGCCTTTTGTTCTCTTTGCAAACGTAAAGCTAATGTTGTTAAGGGTTACTGCATTACTATCAATACACTGAGGATCTGTACCTTCATACCAAACAACAAATTTATAGTCTTTGATCTCGCCAGCATTAAAAGTGGTCAGCTGACCTTTTTTATCCGTCTGTGTTACATTTGTTGCACCTGACAATTCAACTTCAGTTGTACTATTCTCTTTGAGTTGATATGAATCGCCATCTTTTGCTTTACCCCAAACAAATACTGGGTTGTTACTGCTATCAAGAATAGCTACACGGAGAAAATCTTCATATCTATCAAGATCGTGATTAATTGTGAACGACCAGTCTACATCCAAAGTATCTGTATTTTCATCAGCCTTGTAGTAAAGCTGGAACGGACGTTCTACGCGATAGCCATTCATTTCATTATCTTTAAGGATTTTAATACTATCTGGTTTTGTACCAATAGAGTTGTAAGTATCTGCTAATGCATTAACCCATGTATTAAAATCTTTAGTTGATGCAGGCTCAAGTGTCGGAACACCGTCACTATCGTAATCAATCTGTGTTGCCCAGTCTGTGCTATCTTTTGTACCGTCTGTACCCTTTCTGATAAGAAGGTTACTTGCCTGAATTGTCTTAACTTTGAAGTTGTTAGCTTTGGCAGTTGTTGATGTTGAGAACCAAGCAAATGTTGCTGTACCAAGTGCGAGCATTGCTACGAGGAGCATTGCTACGGAAGAGATTAACAATCTCTTTCTTGATGTTGTTTTCATAGAGAAATTCCTCCTAAATAAAATAATTTTTTTGTCCCTAAAACACCATAGGGATTTTTTGCTATATCAGTGCCGAGGCACATAATACCAAGTTTATAATTTCGTCATACCGTAGCGGCGATCAGTGATCGCCATTCGTTTCCGACGGAAACGACCAAGTATTAACATTTTCGTTTCGTCCCAAGTTTACACTTGTGACGACTGGCGGTCACTGACCGCCGCTACAATCACCACTCACAAAAATATTTGTCCAATGCCCATTTTTGTGGGTTGTTGTCTATGTATTTACAAATTTCTTTATAATCTTTTTCATTCCGTATGATGTGGTCATAATACGATTTTTGCCACACCGAATAACCGACTTGTTTGGTGACAATGGATTTTAAATGCCTTACGATTTGCGATATTGACGGAGAAATCGAATCTTCCACACCAGACGCTGACAAAAACAAAACAAAATGTATATGATTTGGCATTACAACATATTTATCTAATTCAACCAAACCTTTATAAGCTGACTCAATGCTGTGAATCGTTTTATCAACGATCCTTCCGACATCATTGAGTAATACCCCTGATTTGTCATTATCAAATGCAAGACATTCGCTATCTACTCTGCCAAACAAGCACCTATGGTCTTTTGCGCATACCGTTATGAAATATGCACCGCCTTGTGAATAATTAAAATTTTCAAGCCTGTTTCGTTTGCGTAAAAAACATTTTTTATAAACCATAACCGTTGTTTTTCGTCGTCCCAAGTTTACACTTGTGACGATTGGCGGTCACTGACCGCCGCTACTTTGCTGTGGATTCTTCATCGTCACGAACCGAGAACAGCATTCTCATTCTTACATGACCGTTACGGATATCGTCGATACATTCGGGGTCGTTACCCTCAATCCAGATTACGATTGTGTATTTGTCAATATCGCCAACCTTGAATTTTTCGGTTGATGTTTTATAAACTTCCTTATCGCTTACAAACTTTGTGCAATCGGTTTCTGCTTTGCTTCTGTCTTTGTACTGACCTTTGCCGTAAATTGAGCTCTTGCCGTTTTTATAAATCATAACTCGGGTTGCTTCATCTGCCGACTTAGCCGCACCTGTGATTTCAAGCACTGCATCATAGTCAAGCTCAACCTCTCCGTTATTTTTACAATAGAAAGTATAAGCAACATAGTTTTTGCCGTTGTGCGCACCGTCCTTGCTTGTGTCAAGGTCAACAGGAAGCCATGCATATGTAATGTTTGTAACATCCTTAACCTGCTCCGCAGTAAGTGAAGCACACTGAGTTTTGAAGTCAGCGTCTTCGCTAAGCACGATACCTTTTTTTACGGCAGGAGAATCAATGCTGATAATCAAGTCGCCCCATTGCGTTACAAGCGTTGAAACAATGAACAGAATAAGAAGAATGATTATGCAGACCGAAAGGATAATACTCAAAAGCCGTCTGCGCTTTTTGTATTTTACAATCTCGATTGAATCATTTTTCACATGAAAATGTTCAATCTCGGAATCTGCCATTTTCTTATCGTTTAAGCGACTTAACTCCTCGGGAGTAATCGGTTGTTCAATTTTTGTTTTCTTTTTTCCGAACAAGTTTTTCTCTCCCCTCAAAGTTGTATCCGTTTAACTGTCGGATTGTGCGTATTTCATTAACCCATAATTTTTCTCCTGTCTGAAATCTGCGTTGAATGACAGTTCCTCCAGGGCGGGCGGCCGATGACCGCCCCTACGGGATCTTGTTCAATTATGATATTGGTTTATTGTCCTTATCGCATCCGACAAAGCCAAGCTGTACAGAAAGCTGTGCATCCTGAACATCGTCATCACACTCGGGGTCGTTACCCTCAATCCAAAGGCGAACTGTTACCTTAACAGGTTCGAGCTGATTAAGATGGAAAAGTCTTGTGTTGTTAGAGTAAACCATTGAACCTGACGGCAAATCAAAAGTTGTCTGTCCGTTTACGGGAGTGCTTCTGTTCGGCTCATAAATTGTTGTGCCGTTGCCTGTTCCCTCGGCTGTGAAATCAACTCTCGCACAATTTACTACATCAGCCTTTGCACCGGTTGATTCTGTCGATACCTTTGTACCGTCATCAGCGCCTGCTTTTGTGCTTTCGGTTGTGAGGTGAACCCACATTTCCTCGGTTGCGATGAAGTAGCATTCAAACTCAAGGTAGCTGTGCTTGTTAGGCTCTCTGACTGTGCCGCGCTGATTGGTGAACTCTGTACCCTCTCTTGTTGTAACAGGGTCAAGCACCGTATCTTCAAGGCTTGAACCGTGCTTTTTAAGGTAATCGTCAATCATTTCATTTGTGATTACCTTGCCGTATTTTTCAAGGTCTTTTCCGTGGTTTTCCATACTGACTTTAAGTTGTGCGGCAAGGCTGATATTGAGGTCAAGCTTGTCCACACCTGCAAATGTATTTACCGTGAACCACGCAACCGTTGCTGTTGTCATTGAAAGAAGGGTTATGATTGCAACAAAAACAATCAGCCTTTTTCTCTTTTTAAATGGAACTTTATCGCTGACCATCTTATCAATAATCCTGTTAAAAAGGCCCATAAAAAACCCTCTCCTCTTAAAAAATAATGCACTAAAATGGCACACCGCTGTACAAAATATAATAATATTCTATACCTTCAACGCACATTTTGCAATATTTATTTGTCCTCTGTCATTTTTTTTGGATAAATTCACAAGATTTTCACATTACATTTGTGCATTCCTCTAAACTTTTCTTTTTCGATTATATTTTAACGGACTTAATCTGCTTGTCTTTTATTCATATTCTAACCTTTAAAATGATATAAAAAAACAAAAAATCCCCTTTAATTAAGGGGATTTTAGGTTTACAATAATAACAAACGACATTTAATTAAATTTGAGGCAAAAGTTACAACCGTGTAACTTATTTTGTTATATTGCTGTTTTAAATTATTTAATTTTGTTTTCTCACTATTTTGTACTCATCATAAAGTTGAAAGTAATGACAGGTGTCTGTGCTTCGGGTTAAAAACCTTGCCATTTCGTCCTCGTCAAGGTTGATATTGCAATAATCACCGAATTCGTCATCACTGACAAAGTTTGCACAAAACTCGCATTGGTCAGCCATTCTGCTCACCGTCCTTTTTGAGAAACTCATATTTATTGTAGGTGAACGGAACATAATTCTCGAGCTGATTGAAAACATCTTCTTCGGTATCGGCAATCGTGTAGAGTCTGTTACAGGCATTGGTCATAAACTTTTCACTTACGGCATTGTCAAGCATTGCAAGCATTGAGTTATAGTAGCCTTTTACATTATATATAATGATAGGCTTTGTGTGTCTGTTAAGCTGCTTTAGTGTGAGAACCTCAAAAAATTCTTCAAAAGTACCCATACCGCCGGCACAAATTACAAAAGCGTCCGCTTTATCTTCCATAATACCTTTGCGTTCACGCATTGTATCTGTTACAATAAGTTCGGAGCATTTGTCAAAAACAACACCCACATCAATAAAAAAATCGGGTGTAACTCCGATTGTGTAACCGCCTGCGCTGTATGCGCCTCGGGCAGATGCGCCCATAACACCGTATTTTCCCGCACCGAAAACAAGGTTGTAGCCCTTTTCGGCAATCTTTTTGCCGAGATGCTCGGCAGATTCAAGATAGATTTTGTCAATTTGCTCACTTGATGAGCCAAAAACGCATATATTCATACCTATTTATCCTTTCGCATTTGCGTTGTATTTTTTCTGATTTTATTCAAAACAACCGTCGGTTATCTGAACTTAGTTTGAAGATTGCGACAGATTGTAACCATCCGCAATTAGATTATACATCTCAAATACACGGCGGTCAAGCAGTCAGAACAACGGCAATGCACAATTTACACAGAATATATTTTTTCAAAACATTCAAAACATAAAAACTTATATTAATCATTTTATTCAACGGAGATTACATTATGTCTGCTACTTCTTCAAAACTCAAAAATCCGAACGATTCAGTTATGAATCAGCGCGTAATCAAGCTTGCGTGGCCGATATTTTTACAGCTGTTGCTCGGCATCTCACTCGGCTATGTTGACACGATTATGCTCTCAAACTACAACGAAACCGCCGTTGGTGCAATCGGCAACGCAAACCAGATTCTCGGTTTTCTGACTCTTGCCTTTAACATTATATCAAGCGCAACGGGCATAATCGTCAGCCAGTACCTTGGGGCAGGTAAAAAAGAAAAGATGAATATGATTTACACGGTTGCGTTGTCATTCAACCTTGTGCTGAGTATTGTAATCAGCTTTGTTGTATTCATATTCAGTCGAAATCTGCTTGAGGCAATGCAGGTGCCTGCGGCAATGCTTGACGAATCGGATATGTATATGCGAATAGTCGGCGGTACAATCTTTACTCAGGCGCTTATTAATGCTTTTAACTCGATTTTTGCAAGCAACGGCAAAACCGTTTTCGGTATGATTATCGGTCTTGGAATGAACATTATCAATATCTGCGGAAATGCTCTTTTGCTCTACGGACCGCTTCAGGTTCTCGGACTCGGTGCGTCGGGTGCGGCTGTTTCAACATGCGGAAGCAGAGTTATTGCGGTAATTGCATCCGTTATATACTTCTACACGGTTATCAAAGGCAAGTTCAGCCTTAAATATCTTCGTCCGTTTCCGTATGATGTTCTCAAAAGCCTTCTTAAACTCGGCATTCCGACAGCAGGCGAGAACATTTCCTACGACTGTTCACAGCTGTTTTTACAGGCATTCATCAACACAATGGGTATCGTTGCAATCAACGCAAAAATCTACGCCAACATGCTTTCAATGTTCACATATATGATTGCTCTTGCCGCTGCAAATGCAACACAGATTATTGTCGGTCACAGCGTAGGCGCTCACGATTACGATTTTGCATACCGCAGGGTGCTGAAAACTTTGCGTTTCGGTATGATAATTTCAATCTCGGTTGCAATTGTAAACTGGTTGATTTCGCCGTTTACACTCGGACTTTTCACAGGCGATAAGGCAGTTATCGCACTCGGTTCATCGGTTATGTTCATTGCGATTATTCTTGAATTCGGCAGAACAACAAACCTTGTTATAATCAACAGTATGAAAGCCGCCGGCGATGTTAAATTCCCGACTGCACTCGCAATTTTTTCAATGTGGCTTTTGAGTGTCGGACTCGGCTGGCTGCTCGGAATTTATTTCGGAATGGGACTTACCGGAATTTGGATTGCCATGGCTGCCGATGAAATTTTCAGAGGCGTCGTTGTGTTTATCCGCTGGATAAAGGGCGGTTGGAGAGGCAAAAGGGTTGTGCTTGAAGATAAGACAAGTCCAACCGAAACGGCAGAAGTTACTGCTTAATCCGACAAAGGAATATGATACCATAAAATAAAGGAGATCAAAACTATGAATTTTGCGGAATACAATGTTAAGGACGCAAACCTTGAAGAAGTTTTGCTTGCACTCAAGTCGCTTGATACGGTTGAGGCTGTCGCACTCGGCGGTTCTCGTTCAACAGGTGCAAGTGATGAAAATTCGGACTACGATATTTATGTTTACTGTGCTGAAATTCCGACAGCCGAAACAAGAGAAAATCTCCTCGGAAAATACTGTTCGATTGCAGAATTCGGCAATCATTATTGGGAGAGCGAGGACAACACGGTTATGAATAACGGTATTCCCGTTGACATAATCTACCGTGAAGTTGACAGGTTCGGTCGGTATATTGATACGGTAATCAAGGGCGGCAAGGCTTTTAACGGCTATACAACCGCATTTTGGCACAATATCAAGAACAGCAAGGTTCTTTTTGACAAGACAGGCTCTTTCACAAAATTCAGAGATATGGCGCAGATTGATTTTCCTGAAAATCTCCGCAGTGCGATTATCAAAAACAACCGCAACCTTTTGAACGGAAAGCTTCCGTCATATGACAGGCAGATTAAAAAGGCTCAGGAGCGTGGCGATATCGTCAGTGTCAATCACAGAATCACCGCTTTTCTCGAAAGCTATTTTGATGTTATCTTCGCACTCAACCGTCAGACACACCCCGGTGAAAAAAGACAGGTTCAGCTCTGCAAAAAGTATTGCACCCTCTTGCCAAAGGATTTTGAAGAAAACATAAACGCTCTTATGAAGTCAATCTCAGACGGCGGTTCATACGAAATCGTCACAGCAATGGTCAATAACCTTGATGAAATTCTTAACGATGAATTCAAATAAAAAAGCAGTGTCGGAAAGTTCCGTCACCGCTCAGCATTTTCAGCTATATAAAATTCAAATGGAATATTGACATTGCTTTTTGCATAATATATAATAAGAACACAAGGAAAACCGTTAAAAGCGGTTAGTCCCAAGGTTTTAAAACGAATATAAAATAATCGTCCGATATTTGAGGCTGTCGGGCGATTATTTTTTTATGCTATTGATGACTTCTGCGAGTGCTATAAGTAAAATTATCAGCAAAACCGATTCAGTCATGCATATCACCCCCTTTCGGGAGTGCTAACCGCCTTAAACTTCCTTGTATTCTCGTATTGTATCAAGCCGGAATTGCGATGTCAACCATAGATAAATACTACGCTTACTTCAGACTTCGTATCTATACATCTCATCAAAAATCTCTTTTGCCGTAACCGCATTGTCGGTTATGGCATTTTTTAATTCGGTGATATTGTCAAACTTTTTTTCGGGACGAATGAAATCAAGCAGACGGACATCGGCTGTCTGACCGTATATTTCACCGCCGTGAAAGTCAGGCATCCATGTTTCGCTCAAAAGCGTTGTTCCTCCGACCGTCGGCTTTACACCGATATTAGTCACACCGCAATAGACCTTTCCGTTTTCAAGCGTAACGGCAGACGCATAAACACCGTATTTCGGCACGGCAAGATTTTCGGGAAGTTTCTGATTGATTGTCGGAGTACCGAGCTCTCTGCCAAGTCTTTTTCCGTGAGTGATCACGGCAGAAAAACCAAAATATGAACACAAAAGCTTGTTCGCACGACGAATACTTCCCTCACTTATAAGCAGACGGATAAGTGTTGACGAAACAACATCGCCATCGTCACGCTCAGGCTCAATCACTTTAAGCTTTGTACCGTTTTCGTCACAAAGCTTTTTGAGCAACTCGGTATTGCCTTCTCCGTTTTTTCCGAAACGATAGTTAAAACCGCAAACAATAAATTTTGCATTGAGGTTGCCGAAAATAATTTTCTCGACAAAGTCCTTTGCAGACATATTCATCAGCTTTTTAAAGTCGGGACTGAAGGTATGCTCAATACCCAGGCTTTCAAGCGTTTTCAGCTTATCTTCCGTTGTCATAAGCGCACCCTTAGAAGATTTTCCGAGAACCTCCTTCGGGCTTTGAGCAAATGTAAAGCACACGGGCAAAAGTCCGTTTTTCTTCTGCTCAACAGCCGAGAGAATAACCCTTCGGTGTCCCTTGTGAAGTCCGTCAAAAAATCCGAGAGCAACGGCAGTATTCAATTTTTCGTGTTCTGAAACAGTAAAATTCTGCATATATATTTCCTATGATTAAATTAAATTTTACCGCTTTTCAAAAGTGCGGCAGTCTTTAAAACGGCAATCTGTGTTTTGGAGTCGGGTATCATATTGTTAAGCACCATTTCAACGGCTTTGTTGAGGTGAATTTTTTCAACATTCAAAAATTCACCCTCGTCAAGCCTTTGCTCGCCCTGTGACTTTACCCGACAGGCATAAAGATGGATAATTTCCGAGGTGTACCCGGGGGACGGATAGACCTGACCGAGAGAAATGTAGGAGTAACCCTCAAGTCCCGTTTCTTCAAGAAGCTCACGCTTTCCGTTTTCAAGCGGAGTAGAACCCTTTTCAAGCTTGCCGGCAGGAAGCTCAATCACAACCTCCTTGTACGGATAGCGAAACTGCTTTACAAAAGAAAGGTTATTGTCCTCATCAAGAGCGGCAACGCATACTCCGCCCGGATGATTGACAACCTCCCTCTTTGACCTTTTACCGTCAGGAAGCTCCACTTCGTCAAGGACTATATGCAGAATTCTGCCGTCAAAAATTTTCTTGCTGTCAAGAGTTTTTTCAAAAAGCTCCATAATTATGCCTCCGTTTTAAAGATTGAATTATCGAAAGGAAAGGATTTTGTTATGCCCGATTATAATGTTTTTCCCGATTACAAAACACGCAAGGAAATCATAAACGAGCTCTGCGACAGGTACAAGTTCATCAAGCATTGCTTTGCCGGAAAAAGCGTGTGCGGAAGAGGTATTGATGTTCTGCACATCGGCAACACCAAGAATCGTGTACTATACTGCGGCGGTTTTCACGGCTCAGAGTACCTCACAATACTTGCCCTGTTGAAATTTTTTGAAGAATGTTGTGAGGCAATGGAAAGCGACAGAACTGTCGGCGGATGCAAAATCGGGAATTTTTTAAGCATTCGTGGTCTTACGATTGTGCCTTGCGTAAATCCCGACGGCACGGAAATTGCCTTGCATGGCAGTGACGCCGCATTCAAATACAAACCGCTTGTCGAAAAGGTCTGCACCGATACATATAAATGGCAGGCAAATGCCCGTGGAGTTGACATCAATCACAATTTCAATGCCGGCTGGTGCAGGCTTAAACAGCTTGAATTAAAGAACAATATCAAGTGTCCGGCGCCGACAAGATTCGGCGGCAATCATCCCGAAAGCGAACCCGAAACAAAGGCACTTACAACACTTTGCCGTAATATTGACTTTGAACGGGCAATCGCTCTGCACAGTCAGGGACGGGAAATTTACTGCTCATTCGGCAGACACACACCCGTTCTGAGTTTTCGGCTTGCGTCAATGTTCTCACAGGCAAGCGGCTACAACATAGCCTTTCCCGAGGAGATTGCCACAGGCGGCGGCTTTAAGGATTGGTTCATCGAAAAATTCCGCCGACCTGCCCTCACCATAGAAATGGGGCTCGGGAAAAATCCTCTCCCCCTCTCCGATTTTGAAGAAGAATACAAAATCCTGCAAAACATTCTCTGTCTCGGAGCGGTGGTTTAAATTATCTAATATAATTCAAGGGCAACCTCGGTTGCCCTTGTTTATTTTGTTATTTTTAATAACTTTGATTAATTTTTATCGTCCTCATCATCAAAGAATGAGATTGAGTTTACGATATTGTCAACAGCCTCGTCTGAAATTACATTCGGCTCGTCAAGATATTTTGATCTTTTTTCAATGCTGTCAATAGCCATCTGCATCTGCTCCTGGGGAGTTGACGGTTTTTTCGGAGCGTCGTAAATCTCGTTATCCTCGGGATTTGAGATGTTCACATACTCCTCTTTTTTAGGCTCTTCTTTAACCTCGGGTTCTTCCTCAGGCTCAACGATTGCAGGCTCATTGCCGTCATCGGGAACTTCAACTTCCTCTGTCACATCTTCCGCAGATTCCTCTTTTACAGGTTCTTCCGCTTTTTCGGCAGATTCGTCATTTTTTTTTGACTTGTCAACGCCAAAGTTCGGAGCATCGTAATTTTCGTCAATCTCCTCTGCAGCAGCCATAATTACCTCACCGGGAGCGTCAATCTGCTTTTCTCTTCTCGCCTCGGCAACAGCCTTGAGTTCATCAAGGTGATTTACAGGCTTTTCAACCTTTTCGCTGTCCTCATCAAAATAGATATCATACCATACGAGGAACACATAAATTGTCCAAACTCGTCTGCTGTTATCTTCTTTTCCGCTGAAATGACTGTCGAGCCATGAAACAAGGACATCTGTATTGAAGAATTTCTCGGCAGTTTTGCCCTTGAACTTTGTCTTTACAACATTATAATACTTCTCGTCACGAAGCCATACTCTTGTCGGTACAGGGAAACCGAGTTTCTCTTTTTCGGCAGTAGCCTCAGGCATATGGCGAACGGCAGCCTTACGCATTGCATACTTTGTGTTGTGCTTGTTGCAGCGCAGTTTTGTCGGGAGCGATGACGCAACCTTGAAAACCTCCTTATCAAGGAAAGGAACACGAAGTTCAAGCGAGTTAGCCATACTCATTCGGTCGGCTTTAAGAAGGATGTCACCGACCATCCACATATTGATGTCGAGATACTGCATTTTTGTAACATCGTCATACTTACGGCAACGATAATAATATTTTCTTGTAAGATCCTGTGGGCGTGTTGCAATTGACGGATCTTTCAAAAGCTCCTGCTTCTGCTTATAGTCATACATAAATGCGTTACCGATATAACGCTCCTCAAGCTTGTCACAGGCACGGATAAGATAATCTCTGCCCTTGATGTCGGGGAGCTTTCTGCAAATTGCTCTTATTGCCTTTCTGATGCAATGCGGAACAATTGTCTGATAAATTTTGAACACTCTCGGATCGTTGTAGCAAGTGTAACCGCCGAACAATTCGTCTGCACCCTCACCCGAAAGGACAACCTTTACATAATGGCTTGCAAGACGGGATACAAAGTAAAGTGCGATACATGACGGATCTGCAAGCGGCTGATCCATATGGTACTGAACAGTCGGAACAGCATCCCAGAATTCTTCGCTTGAGATAAGGTGAGTGTGGTGTTCAACACCGATTTTTTCGCTGAGATTTTTTGCCCAGCTGATTTCGTTATATTTTTCGCCAAAGTCAAAGCCGACTGTAAATGTTTTCTGGTCGGCAAAATATGTTGAAACATAGCTTGAGTCAACACCGCTTGAAAGGAAACAACCAACCTCAACATCGGCAATTTTGTGAGCGTTTACGGAGTTTTCAAAAACCTTTTCAATCTTGTCAACAGCCTCTTCCTCTGTCATTTCTTCGTCGGGATTGAAACGAGCCTCAAAGTAACGGGTAGTTTCAACCTCGCCGTCCTTGTACCAGAGATAGTGACCGGGCATAAGGCAGTAAACACCCTCAAAGAAAGTTTCGGGCGGAACTGCATACTGGAAGGAAAGGTACGAGTCAAGTGCCTTTCTGTTGAATTTCTTTTCAAACTTAGGATATTCAAGAATACTCTTGATTTCACTTGCATAGACAAAGTCATCGCCTATCTGAGTGTAGTGCATCGGCTTAATGCCGAAAAAGTCACGGGCAATAAAAAGTGAATTATCCTTTGTGTTGTAAATAGCAAAGCCGAACATACCACGGAGTTTTGGGAGCATATCTTCTTTCCACTCTTCAAAGCCGTGAACAAGCACTTCACTGTCTGTATCTGTATAGAACTTATGACCTTTTGCGATAAGTTCTTTTCTCAAATCCTTGTAGTTATAAATTTCACCGTTGAATGTGAGAACAAGGCTTTTATCCTCATTGTATATAGGCTGATGACCTGCACCGAGGTCAATAATGGAAAGTCTGCGAAATCCCATGGAAATATTGTCGTCCGTAAAAAATCCGTCCGAGTCGGGACCACGGTGAGTGATAACCTCTGTCATATTTCTGATGACATCGGCTCTGTTTTCAACCTGTCCCATAAAGCCGGCTATGCCGCACATATCACAATTCCCCTTTCAAGGTAATTTTCAAAATTAACCGCATTAGACTAATGCCCTATTTTAAACATTTTATCACAATTTACTCCCAAATTCAACTGTTTGCAGGCATAAGTTTCAAATCAAAGCAACGCCCCTCAGCCTTTTTTATTCTTTAAGTATTCATCAAGCAAATCCGCTGCATATCTGCACAATTCAGGACACGGACGGGCGGCATAATATTTTTCTGTTCTCTCAGACGGAGTCGGGTTGTCCTTTGCCTTTGCTCTCATGCCGAGAAGGTCACGGCAGATTATTGAACCGTTATCCTCTTTGAACCTTTCGGCAAGCTGCTGAACCTCGGTGTAGACACGCTTTTTGTCGGCATTATCTTTGCTGTCGCTGTAACCCCTTGCAAGACCTAAAGCCATATACATTCCCGTAACAGTACCGCAGACCTCACGCATTCTGCCTATTCCGCCGCCGAACGGCGATGCAAGCATAAGAGCAGTCTGTTCATCAAATCCCAAATCGTCACAAAATGCAAGCAACACAGCCTGAGCGCAGTTGTAGCCCTGCATAAAATTATTCTTAGCAATTTCACCTTTTGTCATACCAATTTCTCCTTTTAACAAAGCAATTTCATACAAGCCAAGTATAGCACCGAAAACCGCATACTGCAACGATTTTTTGCTTGTGAAAGAGATTGCCATATGTTATAATTTAGGGAGTTATGATGATAAATAAATCAATATTGCTTAACCGTAGCGGCGGTCAGTGACCGCCATTCGCTTTGGTTGCAAAACCAAAACGAACAAATATACATCTGCAATAAGCGTTTTAATCAATAACATACGATAAACAAATGGTTTGTATTTAATCGAACCGATTTTACAATCGTTTCGATTGGCGTTCACTGAACGCCGCTACTGTTTGTACAAACGGTAACAATGCTACGCTCGGGCAAAATATGTTGCGGATTTTTCAAACTGTCTGCACGAATAGGGAACGGCGCTACTGATTTGAGTCACAATTTCTCCCACCGATTTAATCAAATACGGTTGCTTTATTCGGCAGAATTGGTATAATAATTTACAGAACATAACTCATTAAAATTCAGACATTAAAGAAAAAGGTGATTAGCATTGTCTTTTCCACAGGATAAAATAAGAAATTTCAGTATTATTGCTCACATTGACCACGGCAAGAGTACGCTTGCGGACAGAATTCTTGAGCAGACCAACTCCGTTTCCGAAAGGGATATGGAGGCGCAGCTGCTTGATGACATGGACCTTGAGCGTGAGCGTGGCATTACAATCAAGGCGAGGGCGGTAAGCGTTATCTACAAAGCCGATGACGGCGAAGAATATCTTTTTAACCTCATCGACACCCCCGGTCATGTTGACTTCAATTACGAGGTTTCCCGTTCACTGGCAGCTTGTGAGGGCGCTATTCTTGTTGTTGACGCATCACAGGGCATTGAGGCGCAGACTCTTGCAAACACATATCTTGCCGTTGACAGCGGACTTGAAATTGTTCCCGTTGTCAACAAAATTGATCTGCCGAGTGCCGACCCCGACAGGGTTATTCAGGAAATCGAAGATGTAATCGGTATTCCTGCCGAGGATGCTCCGAAAATTTCCGCAAAGGCAGGAATCAACATTCACGCAGTTCTTGAAAAGGTTGTTCACGATATTCCTGCTCCGACAGGCGATATCAACGCACCTCTGCGTGCATTGATTTTTGACAGCTACTACGACAGCTACAAGGGCGTAATTATATATGTAAGGCTCAAAGAAGGACAGATTCACCCGGGCGATGAATTCAAGCTTATGGCAACGGGCAGTGTGTTCAATGTTGTTGAGTGCGGACTTATGCACGCAACCGCTCTCGAAAAGACCGACGGTCTTTATGCAGGCGAGGTTGGCTACATCACGGGTTCAATCAAGACTCTTGCAGACGCAAAGGTCGGCGACACGGTTACACTCACATCAAATCCCGCCGAAGAGCCTCTCCCCGGCTACCGTGAGGCACAGCCTATGGTTTTCTGCGGTATCTACCCTGTTGACGGTGCAAGATACGGCGACCTTAAAGATGCACTTGAAAAGCTTCAGCTTAACGATGCGGCTCTTTCGTTTGATCCCGAAACATCGGTTGCCCTCGGATTCGGTTTTCGTTGCGGATTTTTGGGACTGCTCCACATGGAAATTATTCAGGAGCGACTTGAAAGAGAATATCAGCTTGACCTCATCACAACCGCACCGAGTGTAATTTACAGAATCACACGCACAGACGGCACGGTTGAGATGATTGACAACCCGACAAACTACCCCGATCCGTCACTTATTCAAATGGCGGAAGAGCCTGTAACAGACGCTCACATCTATGCACCTAAGGAATATGTCGGTAATATTATGGAGCTTTGTCAGGACAGACGAGGAACTTTTGTCGATATGCAGTATATTGATGCCGACCGTGTTGATTTACACTATGTACTTCCGCTTGCCGAAATAATCTACGACTTTTTCGACACGCTCAAATCACGCACAAGAGGTTATGCATCATTCGACTATGAGCTTAAAGAATATGTTCAGAGCAACCTTGTTAAGCTCGATATTATGCTCAACGGCGAGGTTGTCGATGCACTTTCGTTCATCATTCACGCCGACAAGGCATATTCAAGAGCAAGAAAGATGGCTGAGAAGTTAAAGGAAAAGATTCCGAGACAGCTCTTTGAAATTCCGATTCAGGCTTGCATCGGCGGTAAAATTATTGCCAGAGAAACCGTAAAGGCTATGCGTAAGGATGTACTTGCCAAGTGCTACGGCGGTGATATTTCCCGTAAGAAAAAACTCCTTGAAAAGCAAAAAGAAGGTAAAAAGCGTATGCGCCAGCTCGGTTCTGTTGAAGTTCCGCAGGAGGCATTTATGGCGGTTCTCAAGCTTGATACGGATTAACGGTGAAGATATGAAAGAACTTGCTATGTTTTACAACTTTTCGGACGAAAGACTTCGCAAGGCAAAGTTTGCGCTTATGCCGTTGAAAATTCAGGTTAAAAAGGTTGAAAAAGAAGATTTCAATCAGCCTATCGGTTTCCTTGCAGGCATCAAGGGCGTTGAGCCTGCGGCAGAAAAGTTTGACGGTGACGGCTTTGACGAAGAAATGATTGTCATGCACAATTTCACGAATAAAACGATTGACTCGCTAATCAGAGCGCTGAATAAATGCGGTGTCGGACGAGTTCCGCTCAAGGCGGTTATCACTCCCACAAGCAAAGACTGGGACAGTCTGACGCTTATCAAAGCACTTAAAGCCGACCATGAGGAAATGCTTAAAAAATTGAAAACGAAAAGTTGAAAATGGAAAATGAAAGTCGGGAAGACAGTTTGCAAAATGCAAAACAATGTCTTCCCGACTGTTTTTATTTATATGAAATTACCGCCGCATTATTACAATCAATTTTTAAGAATTTTCTCAATCAATTGTGCAACACCATCGTTATTATTTGACGGGATTACGATATCGGCACGGTCAAGGCATTTTTGACTTGCATTTTCAACAGCCGCACCAAGTCCCGACTCGGCAATCATGTCGACATCATTATCGGCATTTCCGCAGGCGCAGACATTTTCCATGCCGATATTCAAAAAGTCACACAAACGCAGGAGTGCCTTCGCCTTTGATGCCTCTGCCGACATAATTTCAACAAAATGGTCGGTTGAAGTCGTAATTTCAACGCTGTTGCAAGCCTTTTCGATACTGCTCCACAGCCTGTTGCGAAGTTTTTCGTCCGTACTTATAATGCTGATGAGGTCAAGCTCATTTCTATGCTTGCTCAAAAAGCTTCTCATATCGACAATCTTGCCGTGGCATGAACGGGTGTATTCAAAATATTCAGGCTCACAGCCGTAGTCAAGCGGTCTATGCACATATCTGACATCGGCATATGTAAATCCGTCAATAAATCCCTCAAGAATAACATCGTCATTACGCACAGCACCGAGAATTTTCAACACATCATCGGGTAAAATCAGCGAACGGTGAACCGTTTTACCGCACTTGCTTATTACAGCGCCGTTCGAGGTAATCGCATAGTCCAGACCGACAATGTTCATCACGCTGTCGGGCATCATAACGAACGGTCTGCCGCTTGCCGCAACAACAGTTATTCCGCTTTTGATCGCAGATTCAATGGCAGTTTGCGTTCGTTTGCTCAAGGTGTCGCTGTCGGCAAGAGTTGTGCCGTCAAGGTCAAGTGCAATCAGCTTTATATCTTTCATCTTATCCATACAAATCCCTCTGTCAGATTTTCTTTGGGCAAAATCCGTTCATACAGCATTCTTCACATTTTGCCTTTCTTGCGGTGCAGACTGCTCTGCCGTGCAGAACAAGTCGGTGGCAAAAATCATTGCTTTCATCGGGCGGCAAAAGCTCACGCAATGCAAATTCAATCTTTTTCTGATCCTTTAAATCGTGAAGTCCGAGCCTTTTTGTAATGCGTATACAATGTGTATCAACCACAACCGCAGGCTGACCGAAAATGTCACCGCACACAAGATTTGCGGTTTTTCTGCCGATTCCGGGGAGTTTTGTCAAATCGTCAATATTATCGGGAACGACACCGCCGAAATCGTCACAAAGCATTCTTGCCATTTCGACAATATCTTTTGATTTGGTCTTATAAAGTCCGCAGCTTTTTATATACTCAGCAACTTCTTCGGGAGTTGAGTCGGCAAAATCCTGAGCCGTTTTGAACCTCTCAAACAACGAAGGAGTGACCATATTAACCCTTGCGTCCGTGCATTGAGCGGCAAGCCTTGTTGCAATGAGCAGTTGCAACGGATCTGTGTAGACAAGCGAACATATTGCGTCGGGATATTCTTTTTTCAAGGCATGAACAGCGTTCACGGCAATTTCTTTTTTAGTCATAAATTCACCCCGTAATTTTAAAAAATGCAAAAAATGCGATTAAATACTGTTTTCTTCAGTATAACACAAAAATTCTGCTATTGCAATCAGAATAAAAAACTGGTACAATAAACACATAAAAGTTAGAAATTTGTTTCGGAGGACAAAAAATGTACAATAATTACATTTTTGACTTATACGGCACTCTTATCGACATTAATACAGATGAATGGAACGATGATTTGTGGAAGAAAATTGCCATTCTCTATGCCTACAAGGGTGCACACTACACATATGACGAGCTTAACGAGGAGTACGACAGACTTGTTCAGTCTGAAAAAAAGACTGTTCTCAAAAAGTCTCCTGACACAAAAGTTGTTGACATTAAAATTGAAAAGGTTTTCCGTAAGCTTTTCTCACAGAAAGGCGTTAAGGTTACAAAAGCCGAGGTACTTTTTGTTGCCGAAGCATTCCGCTGCTACTCAACAAAGTACATCAAGCTTTATGACGGTGTACTTGATCTTCTTGACACTCTCAAGGCAAAAGGCAAAAAGGTTTATCTTCTCTCAAACGCACAGCGTTCATTCACAGAAAATGAGCTGAATATGTTTGATCTGACAAAATATTTTGACGGCATTTGCATCAGCTCTGACGAAGAATGCTCTAAGCCTGACGAAAAATATTTCAAAACACTTTTTGACCGTTACGGACTTGAAAAGAGCGAGTCAATTATGATTGGCAACGACTATATCAGCGATATCGGCGGTGCGGCTGATTTCGGTATTGACAGCCTGTACATTCACCAGAGCATTTCACCCGAGATTGACGGCGAACTCCGCAGTACATATAAGGTTATGGACGGCGATGTGTTCAAAATCAAGAAACTTATTGTAAAGTAATAAAAGAATTCAACTGCACCTGATTTTACGGGTGCAGTTTTTAGCATAAATAGTGTATATTTTATCTGTAGTTATGCACACTATAACAAAGGAAGTGTGCATATGAAACGCAAAGTACCCGATTACAAAAAGATTTTAACACCAAGTGATTTAGAGCTTAACACCTGTTCAAATCAGGATTGCACAGGACTTATTCCAACGGCTGTACAAAACGAAGAACAGGCTGATTCATACGAAGAACTCTATCCCTACATCAGCGGTGTAGCACCACCACATGTTCGTGAAGATGGTTTGAAAAGCGATAAACTCTAATGCCCGAGGTAAGTTATCATTTTACCTAACTGCTCGTTATGCGGTGTAGCACCGCACCATGTTCAAGAAGATAGTAAAAATAAGGAACAACTTTAATCCTGAGATGTACTATATTAAGATGACACTAAAGACCAATCAAAAAACAGCGGAAGCAATGTGTTTTTGCATTACTTCCGCTATTATAATTGTAAAACTTAAAAAGGTAACAAAAAAGCACCACATTATGTGGTGCTGAAAGTTCAAATGAACCACCGATTACTCGGTGTATATAAAAGGGTAAACACCCTGAAAACTGAATAAAGGAAAGAAGATTAAGAAGAAAGATTAGTTAAA